>Ga0163147_10003063_pt1 | contig 22822 bp, 26 predicted proteins | sample OliLakLV19MP6G1_FD_148597 | JGI IMG/M metagenome (GOLD analysis project Ga0163147, IMG submission 148597) | Freshwater microbial mat bacterial communities from Lake Vanda, McMurdo Dry Valleys, Antarctica- Oligotrophic Lake LV.19.MP6.G1 | ecosystem: Environmental > Aquatic > Freshwater > Lake >...
ATCCAATCAACGGTGAGATCATCCGGCGCGTGTGCCAGCGACACAACCGCGCCGACGTGCGTTTCACGAAATGCGCCGGGCAGCGCCAGCAGCAGCGCCGATTTGCCCATGCGCCGCCCGCCGAGTACAGCGACAGCCGTGCGCCACGCCGGATCATTGAAATGGCGGTACAGCCGTCCTAAGATCGCGCTGCGCCCGGCGAACGGCGCGGCAAGGAGCGCGGTGCGGTCATCGGGATCGGCGTGATAGGGGTTGCGCGGTGTGTTCTCGATCATGCCGCTGATTATAGCATCAAGCGACTATCGGCATTATAATCGTGCCATATTCCATTTGTTCGACAGTGAGGCAATCCGTTGAGTCAGTCCTTGTTCCCGCGCGCGCTGGCATTGGTCGGGATGCCCGGCGCCGGCAAATCGCTGTGTGCTAAACACTTAGAGGCGCGCGGCTTCTATCAATTTCGCTTCGGCGGGATCGTCGTGGATGAGGTGGCGCGGCGCGGGCTGCCGCTCACGCCAGAGACCGAACGCATCGTCCGCGAGGAATTGCGCGCTGACGAGGGGATGGACGCTATCGCCAAACGCGCGCTGCCGCATTTGCTGGCGGCGCTGAACGATCATGCCTCCATCGTGATCGATGGGCTGTACAGTCACAGCGAGGTCAAGATTCTGCGTCCGGCATTGGGCGACGATATGATCTTGGTGGCGATTGTCTGCGACCGCGCGCTGCGCTATCAACGCTTGGCGGCGCGCCCCGAACGCCCGCTGACCTCTACCGAAGCGAATGCGCGCGATAACCGCGAGATCGAGATGTTGGAAAAGGGGGGACCCATCGCGCTGGCGGACTATACGCTGCTCAACAACGGCGCTCCAGCGGACGTGTTGACGGCGCTCGATGGGCTGATGGCGCGGATGGGGCTGCGCCCATAATCGAGACAAAGTAGGAGACGCTAGTCCATCTCGTACAAAGCGGCGTCGGGGATCGGTTCGTCCTCGTATGCCAGCACGATTTGGCTGCGCGCGATGCCCCGTTCCATCAGCGCGGTCACGAGCGGGCGATCCGTCGCATCTTCCTCGATCACAACCTGATCCCCGATGATGCGCGCGAGGACGACAACTCCCGCTGTCCCCTCGCGCAAGGGATAATCGACGGAGTTGACCGCATAGATTTTGCGGACTTCATCGAAGATCGGAAAAAGCAGGATATTTGCGCCTGATCCATTTCCGGCATACCAGCGAACCGCGTCACGGACTGCATCCATCAGGATATCCATTCCACGATCTCTTCTTTTTCTAAATCTACCACGACTCGTTTCACTTTGAGGTAGTCAATTATTGCTTGGATGAACGGATGCTAAAAAAAGGTCAGATGTACCGTCAAAGGGACAGCCAGAAAGATTGGGGTTTTGATACCCTGCATTTCGAGCGCGATCCGATAACCGATATACTGTCCAATCGCATGATAAAATTGGTCGAGTTGTAGACGACGACCTGCAAAACATTTGACTTCCGCGACAATGACATTTCGTCGTCCTTTACGCTGTTTCAAGCGTAAATCGGCGTAAATATATTCTTTACGCTCTTTGTCGGTGCGAATCGAATAGGGGTGGTGAGTCACGACCCAATCAGCCTTGTCGAAGGCGCGAATGACTTGCCGTTCGCATTGATCGAGAGCGGGCATCCTACTTGTCCCGGCTCAACGCGAATCCGCTCATGAACTGCTTTTGCAGCGCCAAGAACACCGCCAGCGGCGGCAAACTGGCGACGACGGCTGCCAGCATCAGGGGCCCAAAGCTGATCGCCTGATCCGCGCCCACCAACGTCCGCAAACCGACCTGCACAACCTGATTTGCCTGCCCCTGAATGATCAGCGCGGGCCACAGATACATATTCCACGCATAGATGAACTGAATCACCGTCAGCGCGCCAATGGTGTTCCAACTGATCGGAATCAGCACTTGCAGCAAGAATTGGATCGGCGTCGCCCCGTCCAACTGTGCTGCCTCGCTCAGTTCCGCCGGAATATTGGCGAAGTGCTGCCGGAACAAGAACGCGCCCGTCGCGCTGGCAATGAACGGGATGATCAGCGCCCCCGTCGTGTTGCCCAAGCCGATCTGGTTGATGAACCGGAACAGCGCCAAAATCAGAATCTCCGTCGGCATCATCAGCGTGAGCAGCACGAAGCCGAACACGAGCCACTTGCCGGGAAAGCGAAAGTACACGAACGCCAAGCCCGCCAACAGCGACAACACGACCTTGCCCGCCGTGACCGCAACGGTGACAAGGAGGCTGTTGAGCATGTAGCGCCACAATTGGGCGAGGTTCATCACCTTGTCCCAGTTGTCGCCCAATGCTTCGCCCGGCGTGAAGCGATACGCATACACATCGGAGCTGGTCTGCGTGCTAACGATGATCGAGTAGAACAGCGGAAAGCCGACGATGAAGCACGCCACGATCAAGATCAAATGCGCGTACCACCGTTTGGGCAACCAGCGCGCCAAGCCCGTGCGCACAGCCCGCGCGTCTTCAAGTCGTGTATCTTGCAGCGCCATATTCGCCATGATGATGCTCCAGTGTCCCTATGCGCCATACGTGACGCGCTGTCCGGCGGTGCGGAATTGCAAGATGGTGAAGCCGATCACGAGGACGAACAAGATGATCGACTCTGCGGCTGCCTTGCCCAAATCGTTGCCGCGAATCCCGACCAGATAGATGTTATACATCATCGTCGTGGTCGATTCGAGCGGGCCCCCGCCCGTCAAGTAATCAATCGTGCCGAACGACTCGAAGAAGGCATAGGTCATGTTCGTGATGATCAGGAAGAATGTGATCGGGGACAACATGGGAATCACGATGCGCCGAAACCGCGCCAGCGCGCTCGCGCCGTCAATGGCGGCTGCCTCCAACAAATCTTTCGGCACGTTCTGCAAGCCCGCCAGATAGAACAGAATGTTATAACCGAGCGACTTCCAGACACTGGCAATAATCACCGCCCACGGCGCGGCGACGGGATTGTTCAGCCATGGGATTTGGAAACCGAACAGATTGTTGAGCGCGTAATTGATGATGCCGCCCGTCGGGTTGAACAGCAGCAGGAAAATCACGCCCGCCACCGCTGGCGAGATGGCGTAGGGCCAAATCAACAGCGTGCGATAGAACGCCGCGCCCTTGATCGGCAGATAGACCATCGACGCGATCAACAGCGCCAGCGAGAGGCTGAAGAACACGATTGCCACCGAGATGAACAGCGTCGTCACGAAGCTGTTGAGATAGCCATCGTCCGCGACCAAGCGCGTGAAGTTATCCACACAGACAAAAACCGTGCGCCGCGCGCCCAACCGGGTCAATAACGTCGAGAGTCGGAATGTATCTAATGAGGGATAGTATAAGAACAATGCCAACACCGTCAGCGTCGGCGCAAGCAGCAGAATCGGCATCAACGCGCCTTTGAACGCGCCCGGCACCGCAGCCACTACTGCGACTCGTCGCCCGCTGATGCCGTCCGCGATCCACGCAATGAGCAGCGTGATCGCCGCCGCGCCCACGCCCATCAACAGCACGCCGAAGGCGGTATCGATGTCGTCGGACAGATCGGGATCGAACGTACACCAGTTCAGCGGCAGCATGAACAACAGCGATCCGCCGACGCCCGCCGCCGCGCCGAGTCCCGCCCCCAACGCCGGATTCAAGCGCGCACGGCTGAAGCGCAGCGCCAAATACGCCGCCGCAATCACAGCGATGATGCCCACGATGATGTATTGCATCAAGTCCCCCTTAAAAAATAAACGCAGAGAACGCAGAGGCGCAGAGCGCGCAGAGACAAAGATGCTCATCTCGATCTGTCTGCGTTCTCTCTATCTCTGCGGTCTCTGCGTTAAAAAAGAGTGTGGCGCGTCGCCACACCCTACATTTACGCTGAGTTTCGGATAGCTTCACCTCACCCCTAAATCCCCTCTCCACTGCGTGGAGAGAGGGTTGGGGGGTGAGGTGAACCCTAAAGTCACGCAAAATACCTATCCGAAACTCAGGTTACCTTTACGCTGACGCCGCGAAATTATTCCGCGTACAGCAGGTTGTACTCTTCCAAAATCGTGTTCGCTTCGGTCGAAGCGTTCGCCAGCACATCGGCAATCGATTCGTCCGTCAGCAGCACGGTGTCAACCGCTTGCGTGACCACGTTGCGGATGTTCGGGAAGGCGCCGACCAGCGCGCCGCTCGTCGCGGACGTGACCGTGCTTGCTGCCAATTGATCCGACGCGACGCGGAAGTTCGGGTTCTCATCGAACCAGCCTTCGGCGGTCAGTGCATCAATCGAGCTTTGGCGAATGGCGATGTAGCCCGTCACCTGATGCCAGGTCGCCGCGTTTTCGGTGTTGGTCATGTACAGCAAGAAGCCCAACGCGCCGTCTTCGACGTCCGTCGCCAGACCATCGACCAGCCACAGGCTCGCGCCGCCGATCAGATTGCCCGTCCAGCCCGTTTCCTGATTGTAGGGGAGGAACGACGCCACGACTTCGAAGCCGTTATCGACGCCGACCTGCGTGTAGGTCGAGGTGTCGCTGCTGCTGTACGCCGCCATCGCCACTTGTTGGGTCGAGAACGCCTGATCGACGGTTCCCCATGAGTTGCCGCCTTGCGCGCCGCTGTAGTACAGATAACCCTTGGCAGCCATGTCGTCCAACCATGTCAACAGCGCAACCGCGCCGTCGTTGTTGAAGTCCACTTCGGTGGCGCGTTCGGTACGACCGTTGTCATTGTTGGCGAAGGTCGCATCTTGCTGCGCGATCCACTGTTCAAAGAACCAACCGTGATTCGGGAACGTGAAGCAGAATTCCGGCGCTTCTGGCAATGCCATGATCGCTGCGCACGCGGCTTCGACTTCTGCCCACGTTGCCGGGGGGGTGTCGATGCCAGCGGCATCCAAGATCGTCTGGTTCGAGAAGTAAATCGCGCTTGACGTGTTCCACGGCATCGACGTGAATTCGCCGTCCAACGTATAGTACGCCGACACGGGGGCGATAAAGTCGTCGAGGTTCACGGGCTGTCCCAGCACTTCGGTGCGGTCGCCCAACGCGCTGGCAATCGACTTGAAATAGCCGCTGTCGCGCGCATCTTGCGTCGCCACTTCAAAGTATTGGACGATGGCGGGCAGGCTGTCTTGTTCCGCCGCCAGCGCCGTCGCCGCGAACAGTTCTTCGTAGTTGGCGTAACCTTCAACCGTTACGTTGTATTCGGGGTGCATTTCGTTAAATTCTGCCGCGCGCGCCTGCGCCCAGCCCAAGCGATTTTCGTCCGTGAACGCGATCCAGACCTTGACTTCGGTCGCTTGCGCGAACGCCGGTACGACTGCCAACGCCAAGAGCGCCAACGCCGCCACTATCACCATCAATTTACGCATTTGGTAGTCCTCTCGAAAAACAAACTTCATCATGCTCGATGCACTATAGGGGCATTGTTTTAAGCGCCAAATGCAACGTGTTTAAGCGCACGTTAAACCCGCGTCGGGCAATCACCGATTCGGCGTCGATTTCGCGCCTGTTTGATCGGATAATGGGGCGCTAGAGTCAACCTGACCCCGTCGCGCTGCGACTCCTTCGCTTTATAATGCAGCGAGGGCTGGGGGGTGAGGCGGTTAGGGAGTGGTTACACCATGACACACGCGCTGATCACGGGCGGGGCGGGCTTCATCGGCAGTCACCTCGCAGAGCGGCTGCTCGATGCCGGAGACACCGTGACGATCATCGACAACCTCAGCACAGGACAGTTGAAGAACATCGCGCAATTGGACGCGCATCCGCGCTTTCGCAGCGCTATTGAAGATATCCGTAACATCAACGTGATGGATCGGCTGATCAGCGAATGCGATGTGATTTATCATCTCGCGGCTGCCGTCGGCGTGCAGCGGATCATCAGCGAACCCATCGAGACGATTGAGACCAACATCGGCGGGACGGAAGTCGTCCTCAAGACCGCGCGCCGCTATCGCAAAAAAGTGATCATCGCGTCCACATCGGAGGTGTACGGCAAAGGGGTGCGCATCCCCTTCCACGAGGACGACGACAGCCTGACCGGGGCGACCACGCGCAGCCGTTGGAGCTATGCCGCGTCGAAAGCAATCGACGAATTTTTGGCGCTGGCGTATCATAAACAGGTTGGCTTGCCCATCGTCATTGTGCGCTTATTCAACACGGTGGGCCCGCGCCAGCAGGGACAATATGGCATGGTCTTGCCGCGCTTCGTCCAGTGGGCGCTGCGTCACCAACCGATCCAAGTCTATGGCGACGGACAACAGCAGCGGTGCTTCTGCAACGTGCGCGATGTGGTGACGGCGATTCAGGCGCTGGCAGATCATGCAAATGCGCTGGGCGAAGTCTATAATATCGGCAGCAGCGAAGAGATCAGCATGATGGGCTTGGCGGAGCGTGTGCGCGAACGCGCGGACAGCGCATCGGAAATCAAGCTCATTCCCTATGATGAGGCTTACGAAACCGGCTTTGAAGATTTTCGGCGGCGCGTGCCAAGTTTGAGTAAAATTCAGGCGGCAGTCGGGTGGACGCCAACCAAGCCGCTCGATCAAACCATTGATGAGATAATTGCGTACTATCGAGAGGACGGGCAGCATGGCGGAAATCACTCGTAAAGAATTGATCTTGGCATTGGTCGCGTCGGGAACCACCCCGCGTCTGGCGGGCGTCAACCTGAGCGCGTTGGATATGACCCGCATCGACATGAGCGGCGCGAACCTGCGCGGTGCGAATATGCAAGCGGCGACTCTGCGCGAAAGCATCATGCGTAACGCCAATATGCCGTTTGTGGACATGTCGGTCGTGCAAGCCGTCGGCTTGGACTTGGACGGCGCGAACTTGACCGGATCGAACCTGAGCGGCGCGAACCTGCAAGCGGCGCGGCTGACCAACGCCAATTTGACCAACGTCACACTCAACGGCGCGAATTTGCAAGGCGCGAACATGAAAAGCGCCAACATCAACGGCATCAAGTTCGACGAAAAAACGACGTGGCCCGACGGCAAAAAGGGCAGTCAAGCGAACCCGGCAGATTATACCAAATAGGACTGACGACTGAGGGAAAAGGACTGCGTAAAAACAAAGTACGCTAACGCTGCGTAACTTGTCCGATTGGGCAGTTGTTTTTACGCAATCCTTTTCCCTCAGTCCTCTCCCTCACTATGACCCTATTCGTCATTTTCGTGTTCGGCGCGGTCGTGATCGGCTCTGGCGCGATGCTGTCGCCCGCTTGGAACACGCGCCAACCCCGCATCGGCTTGACGGCGGCGCTGGCACTCGGCATCGTTGTCGGCGGCGCGGTCTTTTGGGCGATGCTGTTCGGTTGGGATACGCTGGTCGTCGATTATCTGCTGTTCGCGCTGGTCACGGCGATTTTCCTGTTCGGCACCCTGTCTTACGGGCAAAAACGCGCGGAGGCGCGCGGCGAAACGCTCGACGACGCCGATCAGGGCTGGCTGAGTCCGCGCGATCTGCTGTTGTTCGGACTCGTGGCGCTAATCTTCGTGCTGCCCGCACTGATTTTGCCCGTGCCGCTGGACACCGACGCACAGGGCTTCGGCTATCTGGCGTTGATGGCGCGCGACGGCGGCAGTTTCCGCACGCTCGCGCCCTTCCACCCCGAAATTAGCTACCTGTACGCGCCCGGCTTGCCAGCGTTAGCGGCTTATCTGAGCCAACAATTGGACGCGGGTTTGCAGCAAGTCCAATTCGGAATCGGCGCGGTACTGTGCATCGTCCTCGTGCTGTTGGCATTCGACTTCGGCTCGGAGTTCTACAGCAAGCGCATGGGGCGCGCGATGGCGCTGGCGATGGTCGGCGGCGGCGGCTTGTTCCTCACCTACATGGACTCGCATTTCACAACGTTGTTGGCGCTGGTGTTCGCATTCGCGTGCATCACCTTCGCGCTGCGCTATCTGCGCGACCGCTGGTTGCCCGACTTGATCGCCGGCGGGCTGATGCTCGGCGCGGTCGTGCTGTGTCACCCGGATACGACCATCATCCTCGCGTTGGGTTATGCGCCGTTCCTGCTGACGCTGTGGATGAGCAAGCCGCGTCCGACGTTCCGAACGTGGCTCGCGCTGGCGGCGGGCATTCCGCTGGTGGCGCTGCTCGGCATCGCGCCGTGGCTGTGGAACATCCGCGATCTGATCGGCGCGGATATCACGTCGCCGTTTCCGCGCTTCACCCATCACGCGCTGATGTTCATCACGTTTCACGGCGTCTGGATCATTCCGGCGAGCATCATCGGCGCGGTGGCGTATGTGCGCAAACGCGATCCGGCGGCGATTTTTTCGATTGGCTGGCTGATCTTCGCGCTCGATTTCGCCGCGTTCGGCGTGCTGGAGTCGCTGCTGCCGGGCGTGATCGCGCCGCTCACGCGCTACGATTATCCGTTCAGCATCGCGTGGCACGCGCCAATCATCCCATACACGATTTTGGGTGGCATGGGCTTGCTCTGGCTGTGGGATCGCGTTTTAGAGCGCCGCATCGGCGTGTTGGTGCATCGCTTCGCGCCTGTGCTGATCATCGCGGCGGCGGCGCTCGTATTGGGCGTTGGCGTCTACAATGAGCAAATCTTGGCGTTCACGAAAGGGCGTGTCGGCTTCTTCGGCGCGTTCTCATCCCGCGCAGATGTCGCCGCGATGGAGTGGATTCGGGCGAACACGCCGCCCGACGCGCGTATCCTGAATCATCCGGGACCGCATGAAGGGGACTGGGCAGCCGTGATCAGCGAACGCGACGCGGTGTACTTCCGTCCGCAGCCGTTTTTCGTCGGCACGGACACAGCCGACGCCGAACAAGCGCGCTTGCTGGCATTCTGGCGCGATCCGGTCGCGGACAGCAACCGCGCGCTGTTGGCAGAATCGGGCATCGATTATGTTCTCGTGCCGCAAATCGTGACCGATCCGGCGTCGATGGAGTCGATGTACCGCTGGCGTGCGCCGTTGAGCGCGCCGGAGATACTGCACAAACGCGTCGCCGAGGCAGTCTACTTGGAATTGGTCTTTGAACAGGACGGCGCGCAAGTGTACGCCGTAACGCCGTAAAGTGGTATCCTTGTGAAGGCAGGGCGGCATGTTGGACAGGAGCATGATACGCCACGCCCCTACCGTCATTTTTGGATAATTGTGTGATGTGATGGCTGAACCACCCCGTTTCGATGATGAGGATCACCGTGACGACCACCGTCACCGGGATGATCGTCGCAGCGACGATAACCAATTCAATGATTGGCTAAACAAACGCCAACCAGAGAACGATCCGCCAATTTCCGCATCGGCGGCGTTCTTGGACATGATGCGCCAAGCGGCGGATCGGCGCACGGCAGAAGCGCCGCCAGAGCCACCGCAGCCTGAGACGAATGTCGTTCGTCACCCCGCTCCAAGTGGAGAGGGCGAGCGCCGCCCAACGCCGCCCCCGCTCCAAGTGGAGCGCGTGTTAGGAGGTGCGGTTGCTTTTCAGCGTCCACCGACGCCGCCCCCACAGGTCGCGCCGACACCGCTCCCGTCGGAACAGCTCGAAAAATCCGTGCCAAGCGCGACTGTGCCGCCCCCGTCGCCGGATGAATATCAGCCAGACGCAACCGACGAAACACCGCCGCGCAGCGAATCCGAACGCCGCCGTCCGCGCCGCGTCGAGCGCATCAGCGCGGGCGAGGCGTTCAGCGTCGTCGATGATGAGACGGGCGAACCGATCAACCCTGAACGGCGGCGCTTGCGGCGGGGACGGCGCGCGTTCAGTCTGCTCGGCGGCTTTTTCCGCTCGATCTTCATCATTGTGGCGGCAGCGGGCTTGGCAGCGACGATCTTTACGTGGTGGACGCCGCCGGGCTTTTTGCCGTCGTCCGTGCGTCAAGATTTGGCGCTGCAAGCCGCCGCGCAGCCCACAACCGCACCGCTCGCCTCGCCCATGCCGACGCCCAATTGGGCGGTGCGCGTCGGCATCGTCAGCGGGCATCGCGGGCCCCAAAACGATCCGGGCGCGGTCTGTCCCGACGGCTTAACCGAGCGCGAGATCAATTTCGACACGGCGCAAATGGTCGTCAATCGGCTGCAAGGCTTAGGCTATACCGTCGATCTGCTGGACGAATTCGATCCGCGCTTGCAGAATTATCAGGCGGCGGCGCTGCTGTCGATCCATGCCAATACCTGCCGTGAGTGGCCCGACGGCGAAATCGTCAGCGGCTATTTGCTCGCCGCGCCCGCTGCCCGTGTGACCGCGCGCGGCAACGATGAGTTACTGGTCGATTGCATCTCGCGCGCGTATGCGGGGGCGTCAGGGTTGACGCGGCGCGAAGGCACGACCATCGACATGACGGATTATCACAATTTCCGCGAGATTCACCCGCTGACCCCCGGCGCGATCATCGAACTGGGCTTCATGCGCGCGGATCGGGACTTGCTCTTGCAGTCGGAACGGCTCGGACAGGGTTTGACGCAAGGCTTGCTCTGTTTCCTCGAACCACTGCGCTTTCAAGCGCCGACGGCGCTGCCAACGCCCGCCGACGCCCCAACACCGACCACACAAGGATAGATCATGCCGGACACCGAACTGCTCATGTACAGCCGCTCGTATGGCTGCCCGTATATCACTGTCGCCAAGCGTGTCTTGAGCGATCACGCCATCGCTTACCGCGAAATTCACATCGACAAGGACGCCGACGCCAAAGCGCGCGTGGTCGAGTGGACAGGCTTTCAATCCGTACCAACGATCATTGTCACGACGCCGGACGGAATTCTACCCCTGTCGCCGCCGTCACCGTTAGCGAAGGGTGCCAGTCCGCGCGGCATTGATCGCGGCGCGATGATCACCGAAGCGGGCATGGACGAACTGGAACGTTGGCTGCGCAAACATGGCTTCATCGTGGCGGACGCCGAGACGTAACCACGACCATCGGGCGGATGAGGTGTAAACCCACCGTTCTCAAAAGCGCATCCCACTCGTATAATTTTCGCTATCGGGGAGAGGTCGCATAGTGGCCTAGTGCGCTCGCTTGGAAAGCGAGTAAGGGTAACACCTTCGCGGGTTCGAATCCCGCTCTCTCCGCACGACGGACGCGCACAGCGCGTCCGTTTTTTATTGTCCCGTTCGCGCTCAACGCCGCTTGTACAAGCGCAATTCGATAGGCAGCGCCCGTCCAGAAAACGCCCATGTGGATTGCAGCTCAAAATCAGCATCGAGCAGCGCCAACGCGCGCGCGCGTTCAGCTTGGTTGAACGACCACTGATCGTGTGCCAAGACCAGCCACACGCGCTCGAACTGTGTCAGCGGCGGCACATAGGGATTGACGTAACTGTTGATCGGCGTCGGCGCGCGCGCGCGCTGCGGATGGCGACGCTGATTGTACAAGTATGGGTCTACCGTATAGAACGCGACGAATAGCACACCATCGTCTGGTTGGCTGTCGGTCAGCAGCGTATCCAGCACTCCCGTCCAATTCTCAAGCGGCGGTTGATCGTACCAACGCAGTACGCCGAACGCCGACACGCCAAGCGCGACGATCAACAGTGCCGCCATCCAGCGCGTCCGCGTCAAGCCCCACGCGCCCAAAAGCAGCAGCGGCGGCAGCGCGGCGATGAAATAGCGGTCAACGAAGCGTCCGCTCAATGCGATCAACGCGACGAACGGCACCAAGACGGCGAGCGCCAACAACAGCCACACCGCGCGCCGTCGTCGGTCGAACGCCGTCAGCGCCGTGCCGATCCCGCACAACGCCAGCAACGCCAGCGTGCCGCCACCCCACAGGCGCAGAGTCTCGATCAACATGGGAAATTCAAAATTGGGCATCCACGAGAAATTTTCGATCCACGAAGAACGAAAATATAACAGCGGCGTGACGCCCAGACCGAATGCCAGCGCGACGATCATGCCACGTCCCACGATTCGCTGTCGATAGCGTCCAAGCGCCCACAGCGCATGAGCCAGCAGCACGCACGCGCCGACAAAATGCGCGTAGATCATGCCGAGCGCCGCGAGGACATAGAGCGCCGTCCACGCCCGCCGCCGAAACGCACGGCTTTCAATCAGCGCCCATGTCGCCAACAGCGCGAAGAAGATGAGCGCGGTATACGAACGTGCCTGTTGCGCATATTCCACGAAAAAGGGATTGAACGCCAGCAGCAGCGCCGCCGCCACGCCTGCCCGCCTATCGATCAGCCGCGCGCCCAATCGATACAATAATGCCACGGACAGCACGGCGAACAGCGCCGCAGGCAGCCGAAGCGCAAATGTTGTATCGCCGCCAACACGCAGTACGATCCGCGCCGCGCTGTAATACAGCCACATATTGCCGTATTCGCGCGCCAACGTCAGTGTTTGGCGCGGCAACCGCATGGCTTGTGTGTGCGTGAATGCCTCGTCCAACCACACCGCTTTGGCGTCCAACTGATGAACGACGATGCCGAACGCGCTGAGACAGATCAGCGCGCCAACAACGATTTGCCAGATCGGGCGTGTTCTCACCGCGTCGGCATCCGTATCGATTGACTTCATGGCAGCCCGATAATGCACGTGTTTGCCCTAAATAACCTGAGTTTCGGATAGGTATTTCGCGTAACTTTAGGGTTCACCTCACCCCCCAACCCCCTCTCGACGCAGTGGAGAGGGGATTTAGGGGTGAGGTGAAGCTATCCGAAACTCAGGTTATGAAAGCTTTTCCAACCACCCCTGTACTGGAAATGGCTGTGCAAATGCGCGTTCACCTCGTGATATTGATTGGCGCGCCATCGAACCATCATCGCCCCCTTGCGCTAGAAGAACAGCTTCGCCACCTTCAACGCGCCCTGACTCCATGGGACGCGATGGCTGACGCCGCTCTGCCCCTCGAAGTGCTTCAGATTATCGACATACCATTGAAAATTGCGAATCAGCGCATCTTTGTTGCTGTACTTCGGCGCATAGCCCAAGACGCGCTCGGCTTTTTCAATCGAGACGAACGAATCTTTGCTCGCCGTCTCGTACACCCACGCATACAGCGGCGACAGCTTGAGCGCCTCCAACACCTTCAGCGCGAAAATGACGGGCGCAACGGGGAACGGCACAATTTTCTTGCCCTTGCCCGCGAAATCCAACACCGCTTGATAATCCTCGCGCATGGTTGTGAACTGCTTCGCGCCGATGTTGAACGTATCGTTGACGACGTTCCGGTCGAGCGTCATGCACAGATAGATCGCCGCACACAAATCTTCCACATCGAGCAGTTGATAGCGATTGTTTCCACTGCCAATCATTGGGAAGCCGCGTCCGTCCTTCGCCCAATCGTAGAACAGCGCGAACACGCCGAGCCGTTCGGGCCCGATGAACGATTTCGGACGGATGATCGGCGCACATAACCCTTGCGCGCGGAAGCCCTCGACCACTTTTTCGGCGTCGATCTTCGCTTTACCATAGGGACCCACGCCCACCATGGGGTCGGTCTCGTAAAGCGGATGATGATCCGGCACGCCGTAGACCGCTGTGCTAGAAATCTGGATCGCCCGCTCGACGCCGTGCTGATGCGCCGACTCGAAGATGTTGCGTGTACCGTCAATATCGGTGCTAAAGATGTCGGCTTCGCTGTACAGCGGCAGTGCCGCCGCTGTGTGAACGACGAATTGGACGCCCTCCATCGCCTGATCAACTGCCGCGCGGTCGCGGATATCGCCCTTGTGGATCGTCACGCGGTCGCGTTCGGGGTAATCGAAGTCTGCGATATCCAGCGATGCGACGCGATAGCCTCGCCCCAACAGGTAACGCACAAGGTTGATGCCCAAAAAGCCCGCGCCGCCCGTGATCAAGACCGTTTTCGTCTCTGCCATGAAGTTGAATGCTCCAAATCAATCGTCGAAGTAGCACGAATCGTAAATGAGCGCGCGATGCTGGTCAACCCTACAGCGGTGGGTTGCTGGCACACCCGCCGATCATTCCCCTGATATGACGCAAGATTCAGGACGAATTCACGCGCGCCCTGTGTCATAATCATCCGCATTCTGAGGTTTGGATCGGCTTTAAACCGTTCACCTCACCCCCCCACGCTGTGGAGAGGGGGAGGACATGTTTGAGTTTCTCCCTCATTAACCTCACGCCCCCAACCCCCTCTCCGTACCAGAGAGGGGGAGTCACCGTCGAGCTTTCCCCTTCCCCACTTCGTGGAGAGGGGGTCAGGGGGTGAGGTTCTTGAAAAGGTGTCCTCCCCTCAGCCATGCAATGGAGAGGGGGCTGGGGGGTGAGGTGAAGCGATCCAAAACTCAGGTTACTTATCCTGTAGGGGTCTATCGGTGGCGCGCCCACTATCAATCGAAACGAGGAAAATCATGAGCCGGAATGTTGCGATTTTGATCTTCGAGGATGTCGAACTGTTGGATTTCGCGGGACCCTTCGAGATTTTCACGTCGGTCAGCAGCGTCGTTACGGGCGAAATAGCCCCATTCAACGTGTTCACCGTCGCGCTCGAAGCCAAGCCGCTGCACACGCGCTATGGGCTGATCGTCACGCCGCATTACGCCATATCGACCTGTGAACCGCCAGATATCCTCGTGATTCCCGGCGGACGCGGCGCGCGCAAGGCGATGCGCGATCCCCAAACCTTGAACTGGATCAAATCAGTCAACGCGCATACCGAATTGACGACCTCCGTCTGCACAGGCGCGCTGGTCTTGGGGGCAGCGGGCTTGCTCGACGGGCTGCAATCAACCACGCATTACGGTTCTTATGATGCGCTGGCGGAGATCGCACCGCTAACGACGGTGCTTCAGGGCGTGCGCTTTGTAGACAATGGGCGGATTATCACCAGCGCGGGCGTGCAAGCGGGGATGGACATGTCGCTGCATATTGTAGCGCGGCTGCACGGGAACGAAGTGGCACATCAGACGGCGCGTCACATCGAATATCGCTGGACGCCGTGATATTTTGTGCAAAATTGGCGTGGTATAGTTTGGCGTGCCAAACTCGCGCGGGCATGGCACGCTATGCCCCTCCATCGTTTGAGTTCCACTCGTCTCTCCGTAAGTTGAACGGTTAAGGACACACGAAAACCCCGCTGCATGTGCAGCGGGGCGAAATGCGGTGCTATGCTCCCGCTCTCGATGTGGAGAGTAAGTAGGGGGTGAAGCGGCTTGACCGCTTGACCACTTACTTATCGCGTCCGAAGCCGCCGCGACTGTCGATATCAGGGCTGTCAGCGCGTCCACCAGAATTGCTCGGCTTGCTCCCGCCGCTCAAACTGCCACCTTGCGGTTTCTTGCTGCTGCCACCGCTGGAACTATCGCCCTGCGATTGCTTGCTCCCCCTACTCCCGCCGCTAAATGACGATTTGCCGCTTGACGGGTTGCCACTGGGTGGCATCGACGTTTTTCCGCCGCTGCTTTCGCGTGTCACGCCAACGCGCGGGGTGAAGCCGCCCATACCGCCCGTAGAACTGCCCGAATCGCTGCCGAATGAACCGCGACTGCCGATATCTGGGTCGTCATACTGTGGCTGTTCGCTCCCCTGCTGTCCCAAGCCGGAAGGGGGCGCTGCTCCACCCCGCCCGCCGAATAACCCGCCCAATAGATTGCTCAGTCCGCCGCCAAAGCTGCGGAGCGCCATGAAAGCGAAGAATGCCAGCACCAGCCCGCCGATACAACAGATCGTTCCAAAGTCATTCACGATGGCATCCTTTAGTTGATGTTAAATTGAGTTGAACCGGCTGCGTTGCCATTGACGAAAAATTCGGCTTCGTAGCTTCCGCGCTGGAATGCGCCGTTCAGCGGCTCGAACACGAAATTGATGCAGGTGTTGCTATACGCTTCGTTCGCATCAATCGCGCGTGCGTCCTCGACCGGCTGATTTTCATAATACAGCCGCGCAAAGACCGATGTCCCCGCGCTCACGGCGCTGCCCGGCGCAACCACGTAAATGCTGTCACCCGACTGAAAATTATTGGTCGTACTCGTGGGGCAACCATCGCGGTCAACAGCACGCGACGCGACAATCTGTCCAAGCTGGATGCCGTCGTCGGTGAAGGTCGTGCCGCCGTCGTTCGGGTTGAGCGGCGCAACCGTCGCATCGCCGCCACCGAGCAAGCGCGGCAGGATCAAGATCGCCGCCACGATCACGACGATGACAATGACGATGGTGCTGCCTTTGGGGATGCCGCGTGTACTGGGTGTGGTGCCCGAATTGGGATCGCGCGGTTGATTTTTGAACAGATTATTCACGATTGGTTGACCTTATGGGTTTGCAGTCTACAGTTAAAATGAATCATATAATGAAGATGCGCGCGCTCCATCAGACTGCGGGGGGATCATGCACTAGGACAGCGTGCGACGAAACTGCGCCATTCGATGGAGACGGGTATAGGTGGAACGGACAGCAAGCCAGTGATACGGCGTGAGGGCGGAGCGGAAAAGCCAAGCGCAAAAAAAAGACTGCGGACTGCGTGAAAATGCCTTCGTCAAGGCGATTTTTCACGCAGTCCGCAGTCTCTTACTGGCTACCAATACATCGCTTGCCATGTTTTCGATTGTGTTTCGCGTGACGCTACCAATAAATCCGTTTCCGTCGTTGTGGATGCGGCGTACCGCGTCCGATGACTGCCATCCGGTTCGTTCGGGTGCTTTGCGGTTGGGGGTCACAACCGCGCGCCGCCCTTGTCCCGACAAATTATCTTGTCAAACCAAGCAAGCGCACGGTTGGAAAAGGTCTGCCAGTTGCCGCCTTCATTGCTTAAGCGGTCTGCCGGTGGATCGTTTCCGTCCAGTGAACTGGTGCAACTCATATGCGATATCCTTTCGCCTGAGTGCGATTGGCGGCGTCCGGGCTGCGAATGCTGATGTTTCCAGCAGCCCACCGCGCCGCCATAACCTGACTGCGCGCTCGCCAATCGTCCTAGTAGAAAAAACCTGCGCTGCGCGCCCACGTTGTCAGCCGAAATAAGCGGCAGCTCGCGGAGGGGCGCGTTTCTCGTGCCAGCGTGTACATCTGGCGGGTGTCCATCTTTTGTTCATGTCCATTGAGCATGATCTTGCTCCTTTGGAGCGGTACTATTTTTTTGAGCGTGAATGGTTCGGTTGCGAACGGCGGTCACAACTGCGACTCGGCGTCCCCGCTGTCAATCTCATCGCTTACGGCGCGCGGCGATCTCGTTCCTCCGCGTCCTGCCCGTTCGTCCGCGCTGCCCGATCCCGCTTGGGCAGCAGTGTGAGAGTCGGCGGAAACCGCACCGCCGAACGGCGCTGTTGTCGTGCCAGCTCCACCTTCGTCTGCTGGGCGACGAAAATCACCTCGTCCAGCCAGCCGTTGAGCGCCTGCACACTCATTTCGGTCAGCGCGCCGAGCGCGTTCTCGCTAGCGGCGGTGTGAAGGGTATCCAACGTCTCTAACGCTTGATCCACCTGCGCGTCGATCTGTTCGCGCTGCACCAGCGCGATCCCCTGCTGCACACGGGGTTGAAGCTGCAAGCTCATGCGATCACCTCTTGTCAACACGAGCGAAACAAAAAAAAAGGGGCGTGAGCTTTTCAGTCTCACGCCCCTTGCGGGAACCCACTGTTTGGGAGAGTGGTTACGGCACGCAACCACCCGCGTAAGATTGACCAGTGTTATCATAACCCGATGCCCGTACTGGCGCGTCCGCCGTTAGGCGGATTGCTGCCGCAGATTGCAACCGAGCGATGTGGGCGTTGACGCTTGCGACCACGCCATTGAGTCGACTCGTTATCCGCTTCAGAACGTCGAACTGTGCCAGCGCAAGACGCGCGTCAGCAGGGAACAAGGCGCTCAATTGGATCACGAAATCGCGGCGGAGTCGGAGGATCATCAAGCACCTCGCTCCACAATGGTGTTATCGAGCATCATCAGGATACTTTCGCCCGTGATGAAGACACGGCGCATCCCGTTCGGTTTACTCACCTTTAAATGCCCGTTTTTCACCAAGCGTTTCAGGGTGCTGAGGCTAATGCCCAACGCCTCGGCGGCTTCCTGACGGGAGTATATCGCTCCCGACTCGATCTTTGACTTGATGACCGCAGACATACACTCGTCCTTTCGACACTGATCCCTACACTAGCACGAGTCGGGGAACGTTGTCAAGTAGGCGTAAGCGACTTTACATTCATTTAACGGAGGCAGATGGGGCGTAGGGGGTCAGGGGTGGGCGTGGTGGCGTACAGGCGTTCGGAAAGCGCGGGTAGCATTCCTATGGTTTTCCAAGTGCATCATGTGACGGTGTAAGGGGCATGGCGTGCCATGCCCGCGCTTCAACGAAGCCGCACTGGGGGCGGATACTGGCACATGAATGATGCGGTCAGGCTATTACGCTTGATTTCCTTGGGGTTCGAGCAGGTGGAGGCTCAAAGACAGAACATATATTGTATGTTATAATGAACATGAATCTGAAATCCAGCAAGTCTGAAAAGTAGGATTCATCCGGGGGGCGAGAGCCTCCCCTTTTGTTTTATAACCAAACAATACCGCGTGGATCGGTTTTCGACGCGACTTTACACAAAATTGGCTCAAGACGATCAAAGTAACGATGTCCCGTTTTTTTCTTCATATAAGCATTCGGCGCAATGGACTGATAGAGCAGATAAGCAACCAAATCGGCAGCCTGAATGAACAAGGATGTGGCTGAATCTTTCAGATAAGGGTCTTCGATGACGAATTTCAACAACAGATTACGATTACCTTGCCCATGTTGACTTCGATTAGGAATTGGATTGTAACGGCGCATTTTTCGGATTAAAGCCGTCAATTTTTTATCGTCCGTCGCATCGGGGATAAGTAATCCCCGTTCATCAGCATTTGCAGGACCACGAAAATTTCGATGGGTGATCGTGTTTTCAAATCGCTGAATCAGATACCGCCACGCTATGTCAAATGGGTCATAAGTTAAGGGCTTGCCGTTTTTGTCAATTACAATATTAATGACGTTAAAATCAGTCATAGAAGCAAGTTTGTCTGCAAACTCTCGTAAAATTGCCAATCGATCATGCCGCTTGATGCGAACCAAAGCGCCAGGATTGTTGATGAGCGCAGAAGCGTGAATCTCTTCCCGCAGTTTAAGTCCATAACGATCCCGCAGGTCACGTCGGAAAGCGATTAGCTCTTCAAGATAGCTCATCCAACGCAGTTCGTGAATCACCATACCAGACAAAACAAAATACCGTGTGGGCGAATTAACCATCCCAACGTCACCACTTTCGTCCACATACATTAAAAACACGATTATCTCCAACGAGGCAAGCTGCGAACGGTATTGAAGGACAGCTATAATTTATCTATCGTACGCTTCGATCTTACTATTTCAGCTTCTCCACCGCCAACCCATACAACGTCTTGCGATCCCACCCTGACGCCGCCGCCACCGCTTTCGCCGCTGCGCTCAACGGTTCGCCCGCGTCGATACGCTTTTGCAGCGCCCCCAACACACGCGCCTCGTCCCACGTCTCGACGGCAGCGGGCGGCGCGCCGCCAACGATTAGCACGATTTCGCCGCGCGGCGCGGTCGTCTCGAAGTGCGCTAAGGCATCGCTCGCGCTCCCGCGCACGAGTTCCTCATGAAATTTCGTCAGTTCGCGCCCGACGCACACTGGACGTTCTCCGAGTGTTTCGATCAGTGCCGTCAGGGTGTCGGTCAGGCGGTTTGGGCTTTCGTACAGGATCAGCGTGCGCGACTCGCGCGCCAAATCAAGGAAGAAATCGCGCAAGGCGTTATGTTTGCGCGGCGGAAAGCCGACGAACACAAAGCCATCGGTCGGCAGCCCCGACGCCACCAGCGCCGTGATCGCCGCGCACGCGCCGGGCAGCGACTCGATGCGCACGCCGCGCGCGACCGCCGCCGCGATCAACTCCGCGCCCGGATCGCTGATGCCCGGCGTCCCGGCGTCGCTGACCAGCGCCACATCGCCCATCGTCAGCGCATCGAAAATCGCGTCCAATTTCGTGAGCTTGTTGTGTTCATGATACGCCGTCAGCGGCGTGGTAATGTCGTAATGCTGCAAGAGGATGCGCGTCGTGCGCGTGTCCTCCGCCGCGATCAAGCGCACTTCGCGCAGGATGCGCAGCGCGCGCAGCGTGATATCTTCGAGATTGCCAATTGGCGTGGGAACGATATATAAGGTAGACATGCCGCTATTGTAGCGTAGCGTGCGGCGAACGTAAAAGTCATATCAGAATAAACGGACTATAGTCCGTTTAACTGGTAAGCCTGCACTCATGAAATGCGTCTATCCTTCATGCTGTGACGAAAGGGGACATTGTGAATACTCACCCACATGGCGATCAGCCGCTGCTGCGGCTTGGTGAACCGTTGGAAAGCGCCGCTGCCGCGCTGATTCTGCTGCATGGACGTGGATCATCAGCGCGCGAAATGCGCTCGCTTGGCGAAGAACTGGCGGCGCTTTCGGGCGCGAAAATTGCCTATCTAGCGCCGAACGCCGCTGGCAATACGTGGTATCCATACCGCTTCATCGAGCCGACGACGCGCAACGAGCCGTATCTCTCGTCGGCGCTGCACGTCGTTGCGGACGCCATCGCGGCGGCGAACGCGGCGGGCGTGCCGACGGAAAAAGTGATGTTGTTGGGCTTCTCACAGGGCGCGTGCTTGGCGCTCGAATACGCGGCGCGGAATCCGCAGCGGTACGGCGCGGTGTTCGGCTTGAGCGGCGGGCTGATTGGCGCTACGCTTCCGACCTATACGGGTTCGCTGGCAAACACGCCCGTCCTGCTCGGATGCAGCGATGTCGATTTCCATATCCCGCTGGCGCGCGTGCAGGAGAGCGCGAAGGCGTTCCGGGCATTGGGCGCGAACGTGGACGAGCGGATTTACCCCAATATGGGGCATACCATCAACGAGGACGAGATGAAGGCAGTGGTTTCAGGCATCAAGGAGGTGGCAACATGACGATTTTGGGCTTGCATCACATCACATTGGTGACGAACGACGCGGCGAAGAACGTGGATTTTTACACGCGCGTGTTGGGGCTGCGCTTCATCAAGAAGACGGTCAACTTCGACGATCCGAGCGCGTATCATCTGTACTACGGCGACGAGGCGGGCAATCCCGGCACCGCGATCACGTTCTTCGAGTGGAAGGACGCGACGAAGGGGCGCTACGGCATCGGCGGGACGCATCATTTCGCGCTGTCGGTGCCGGATTATACAGGCTTGCTGAAGTGGAAGCGCCGCCTGATCGACTTGGGGATCGCCGTCGATGGACCCTTCGACCGTCATTACTTCAAGTCGATCTATTTCCGCGATCCCGACGGGACGGTGGTCGAAATTGCGACGGCGGGACCCGGTTGGACGGTCGATGAAGCGCCGGACGCGCTCGGCACGGCGCACATCGACCCGCCCACCGCGATGATGATCCAGAACCGCGACACCGAACGGATCACCGCCGAAATGTGGAGCGAACCCGTCCCCGTCGTGACGGCGGACATGGCGCTGATGCAGGGGATGCACCATATCACGGCGATTTCGTCGGACATTCAGCGTACCAACGCCTTTTTCGGGGACTTGTTGGGGATGCGGTTGGTCAAGCGCACATCGAATTTTGATGATCCAAACTCGGCGCATTGGTATTGGGGCGTGGACGACGGCAAACCCGGCACACTGATCACGTATTTCGAGTGGAAAGCGCGTCCGGGCTACACGCCGCATCGCGCGGTGCCGGGCGCGGGACAAACGCATCATTTTGCGTTGGCAGTCCCCGACGAGGCGACGCAGTTGGAATGGCGCGCGAAGCTGATTAAGGCGGGCTATCGCGTCTCGCCCGTGATGGATCGGACGTATTTCAAGTCGATCTATACCAGCGATCCTGACGGGCATATCGTGGAACTGGCGACGCGCGGACCCGGCTTCGCCGTGGATGAACCGCTGGCGGAACTGGGGACGCATCTGCTGCTGCCGCCCGGCGTCGAGGCGCACCGCGAGATGTTGGAGCGCGTGTTGACGCCGCTGCCGAACGTGGAATGGAAACCAGCGGAGTAGTCGGGCGTGGAGGGGTAGGGACTGCCTCCCCTCATTCGCGGCGGTGTATCATCAGCGAAATACAGCGCGAAGCGGCAGCGTGAAGCCGGGCAGCACGTCGCCGCCGTCCAACGTATCATCGATGCCAAGCTGCTGCATCGGCTGCCCCGGCACATGCACTTCAACGATTTTCGTTTTGGGGAAGGCAGCCCAGACAACCACCCCCGCATTCAAATAGTGGACGATCTTGGCGCGCAAATCCGCAAGTTCTTGCTTCGACCCCGATGAGACGACTTCGACCACCAAGTCAGGCGGCGTCGGGTTATAGCCCGTCTCTGCCAATGGCAGCTTGTGGTTGGAAACGAAGGCGACATCGGGCGCATACGGTTGTCCATCGACCAGATAGCCGCCATGTTCACCCGTGAGTTCGCCCCGATTGTGCGCGTCGGTGAACGCGCCTATCTTCACGATGAATCGGGCACCGTAATTTGAGGATTGTGGATTCGACGGCACTTCGACGATCTCCCCGTTGATGAGTTCAAACATCCGGTCTGCGTTTTCGGGCAGGTCAACAAACTGCTCGAACGCTTCAACCGTCATGGGCGGCGTTCGGATTGCCATGCGCATGATCCTCCCGTTTGGTCGGGCAAAGTGAGCTTGGGATGCTTTCAGAAACTTGTTTACATTGTAGCATGGCTGATCAGCCTATGATTGAACAGGCGACGCGCTGGGTAGGGGGTGAGGTGAATCAGCGAAATACAGCGCGAAGCGGCAGCGTGAAGCCGGGCAGCACGTCGCCGCCGTCCAACGTATCATCGATGCCAAGCTGCTGCATCGGCTGCCCCGGCACATGCACTTCAACGATTTTCGTTTT
>Ga0163147_10003069_pt1 | contig 22789 bp, 23 predicted proteins | sample OliLakLV19MP6G1_FD_148597 | JGI IMG/M metagenome (GOLD analysis project Ga0163147, IMG submission 148597) | Freshwater microbial mat bacterial communities from Lake Vanda, McMurdo Dry Valleys, Antarctica- Oligotrophic Lake LV.19.MP6.G1 | ecosystem: Environmental > Aquatic > Freshwater > Lake >...
TGACCCTATATAAGCCTTAGATGTCCATAAAGAACTTCGTGGCACGAAGATCACGACCAAAATCCACTACAAAGTGGTCTATTGTCAACCGTTATGAGCCAAAAAGTCGTGATGGCTGAGTAGTTACCAACGAAAATGCCGCGATCACGCTGCCGACGATCACCGAGATTCCGTTGCCGCCATACAGATCGGACAGTCCGACGAGAATGCCAATCGCACCTGCAATGATTGCGAGCGCGATCATGATCCATGCTGCAACGTCCAGTGCTTGATGTCGGTCTGGTACGTCAACGTCATCGAGTAACGACGCCCGAATGCGGCGGCGTTCGCGTTCCGCTTGTTCTTGGGGCGACAATTGATGTTGCGGAACCCGTCGCTGGCTATTTCTACCTCGCATATCAACTCCCTTCGGCTACTGTACTCATGTTCTATAAGCCATGGCTCTCATAAAAAATGCTGCATTGGCGGCGATTTGTAACACTCACTGACGTTGTTCTATTGATCGCCACGTCCGCGAAATAATGTTGAAGCATACCGAAGCTGCGCGCCAAATCCCAACGGGATACGCGAATCGATTAGATCGCCGCGTGCGTTGGCTGGTCGTCCACCGGATTGGGCGGGACGAGCCGGGCGGGTACGCTGGGTATTTCGGTCGTTCGCTCGAAGAATGCGGCGCGCAGCTCAGCGGCGAACGCACTGGCGCTGGCATGGCGCGAGTGCAGTTCTTTCTCCAATGCTTTTTCACCGCCGCCGCGACCCCCGATGGCAGATCGGCGACGATGGTGCGCGGATCGGGCGACGGTTGCTGCAAATGCGCGAACACAATCGCGCCCACGCTCCCATCGAATGGGATGACGCCCGCCAACAGGGCGACCCACGCTATCCGCAGCACCCCGATCAGGCGCTGCTGTTGAGCGGTTGTCAGCGTCGTTCCGCTCCCACGGGTGTCCAACAGCGTGGATACGTTGGGTTCGCGCGTGGTATCCATCTTGCGTAATCGTATCACCGTCACGATGAGTAACCTGAGTTTTAGATCGCTTCACCTCACCCCCCAACCCCCTCTCCACGCTGTGGAGAGGGGGTTGGGGGGTGAGGTGAATGGTTTAGAGCCGATCCAAAACTCAGATTAAGTATAACGCAGAATGCACAATCGGCGCGGTTTGGCGCGCCGCTGCCCACGCAATTCCTACAGCCCAAACGGATAGGGCGACAAATTCTCGATGCCCGTTTCCGTCACCAGATACACATTTTCCAAGCGCACGCCGCCGCGCGCGTCGTCGGGATAGCCGCCCGGCTCGACGGTGAAGACGCAGCCCAGTTCGAGCGCGCCGCCGCGTTCTGGATTCAAATCCGGCTGTTCGTGCGCGCGTAAGCCGAGCGCGTGTCCGGCATGATGCGTCAAGCCCGTTTCGCGCAAGGCTGGATGCTGACGAATACGCGCATCAACCGCCGCGAAGGCGTCGCGCCCGTCCATATCGGGCTGAATCAGCGTCCCGATATCGGCGTGGATCGCAGCAATGTGATCGTACAAATCGCGCTGAAAGGGCGTCGGCTCATTTCCGACGCTGAAGGTGCGGCACATATCCGACCAGTAGCCATGATGATAGACCCACAAATCGACGACATACAGTTCGCCCGCTTCGATTGGGCGCTGACGCGCGAAACCGCCCATCGCGCCGGACGCGAAATCGCCATGCAGATAGACGATCTCGCCCGCCGCGCGTAACGCCGCCGTCCGCGCCGCCGACAGCACCTCGATTTCAGCGACACCGGGCGCAATCGCCGCGCGCGCCGCGTCATAACCTGCCAATCCAACGCGAATCGACGCGCGGATGGACTCGATTTCGTCGGGATATTTGCGGCGCTGCATCATCTCCAACTCGCCGTCGATGGTCAGCCATTCGCCGGGATGCAGCGTCTGTTCCAGCACCATCGCCACGCTGCGCGGCAGATATTCGCCCTGATAGCCAAGGCGCTGAAGCGCCGCCATGCCATCCAAGCGCGCCTCGATGCACGCCGCCAAACGCGCGGTCAAATCGGGGTTGGTCGTGCCGCCATTTGCCCATGTGTAAGTCAGCACTTCACCGACGCCATAGCCGCCGTCCGTCGGCACAACGACATCGAAGCCGCCGCCGTGACTGGCGCTGTCCATGAACAAGATCGTATTGCCGTTAGCGAATAGCAGCAGCAGCAGCGGAACGGGCGTTCCGGCGAAATGATGCGGGATCAGCGCGCCCGTCAGATAGTAGATATCGCGGTAATCGGATAGGGCAACCACGTCCAATTCGAGCGCGTTCATGGTTTCGCGCCAGCGTTGTTGTCGGGCGATGCAGCCGTCTTGAGTCAACATCAGGTTGATACCTCCATAAAGAAAAAGGATTTTAACGCGGAGATGCAGAGCAACGCAGAGATAGACAGAGAAAAGGAGAATTCCCCCTTTTTTCTCTGCGTCTCTGTTGATCTCTGCGTTGCTCTTGGTCTCGCTGTCTTTGCGCTGAATGTGCTTTTAATCTTTCCCGCGCAGCGCCAGCCACTTATTGCGATTGTCGCCGCGCGCGATCTTGCCGCTGCTCGTCTTGATCAGCCAGCCGCGCGCGACCAGTTCGACGTAGCCGACGCTCACATCCGTTTGCGACCCGACGCGCTTACGAATTTCGATGTTGATGCGCTTGCGCTCGTCGGACGTCGCCGCGTCGGTCTCCGCGACGACGGCGATCAGTTCCGTCCCCTCGTTCGCATCCGGCACGCCAAACGCGACTGCGCGTCCGGGATGTACACCCGCCACGCCGTTGACGACCGCCTCGATATCTTGCGGAAAGACGTTTTTGCCCGCATGGATGATCAAGTCCTTGCTGCGTCCGATCACATAGATGTCGCCATCCAAAATGAAGCCGATATCCCCCGTCCGATACCAACCGCGTTCCAGCGGGCGCAGATCGGGGCGCTGATAGTATGCCGTGAGCATACAATCGCTCTGAACGACCAATTCGCCCACGCGCCCTTCGCCGACAAAATCATCTGCCCAATCGACAACCGCGACGCGCGTATTCGGGATCGGTTTCCCGCATGAAACATGCCGCTCCGCATCCAAGTACCCTTCGCGCAGCCGGATCGCCCGCTTGTCGGCTTGCAGCGCCGCGCGGGACACCCACTCGACCCGCGCGGCGCTGCCAATTGGCGTCTGCGTCACCGCGAACGTGTTTTCTGCCATCGCATAGCTGACCGCGATCTGTCCCCAATGGGCGCCATTGGACGTGAAGCGCGTCACAAATTGGGCATGGCTGTCATGGTGGACGGGTTCGGAACAGTTGATGAACGCGCGGATGCTCGACACGTCCAGTCCATCCGAGTCGCGCGGACGGATGCGCGCCGCCATGTGGTTGTAGGCAAAATTCGGCAGCCAACACAGCGTCGGACGATACTCGTGAATCGCGCGCAAGAGCAGGATAGGTCGCCCTACCCACTCGAACGGCGACATCAGGATCAGCGGAATCCCCTGCACCAACGGCTGCACAAACGCCGCGATCAAGCCCATGTCGTGATACAGCGGCAGCCAACTGACGATGCTGTCGGACGCGCGCAGATCGAGCGCATCGGCATACGCCGCCAGTTGATTCAAGACCGCCCGATGCGCTAACGCGACGCCTTTTTGGAGTCCGGTTGTGCCACTGGAATGCTGCAAGAACGCGATATCATCCGGGTTGATTTGGGATATCGAGTCGGACGCGATTTGGGGCGCTGCTTCAAGGCTGATTTGGGATATCGAGTCGGACGCGATTTGGGATATCGATCTGCCGTCAATGGTCTGGGTCGCGCCCGCGTGGTGGCTCGCGTTTGGAATATCTGCGATATCGTCGATTGGGTTGCCGTCAACTTGTACATTTCGACTGCCGTCAACTTGACCCATTCGACTGCCGTCAACTTGTACATTTGGGCTGCCGTCAACTTCTATCCCCCACGCGCCCGCCGCTGCCAGATCGCGCGATCCAAATACGGGACAAGGCACCCCCCCCTGCTCGAAGGCGGCGCGCAGATTGGGCGCGAAAGCGTCGGTTGTCAGTACCGCAGCGGCGGCGGAATTTCGTACCAATTCCGCCATGTTTCGCATGTAGATATCGGGGTCAAGTTTGTCCGTCAATGTTGGGAGCATCGACGGGATCGCGCCCATGATCAGCGCGCCCCAAAACGCATAGATGCTTTCGAGATTCTGCGTATGCGCGATGATCACCAGTCCGCGCGGCGGCACGTTCAAGCCGCGCAGCGCGTCGGCGTACTGGTTGACGGCGCGTCGAAACTGGGCGCGCGTGACCGTGATCGGCGCAGCGTCCGCACGCACGTAGATGATCGCGGACGCGCTGGCGTCGGGATGCGTCAGCACCGCCGCATCGTGCAGCGTCCGAAAATCCGCGCGCGTTGGTAACGAGAGGATTTGCCCGATCTGCGTTCCATCACCGCTCACCCGCGCAGCACCCGCGCCACCATCTGATCGAGCGTGTTCATGGTGGCGACGGTCATTTGCGGATCGGGGATCACCACTGCGAAGGCTTCTTCGATGAATAACTGGACTTGTACCAGCGCCATCGAGTCCAGCAGTGAACCGTCGATCAGTTTCTCATCGTCCGCGAAATCCAAATCAGGATCGTGCAGCAGGTCGTTTTGAATGAACGCCTTCAACTGCCCCCGCACGGTTTTCTCGTCCATACTGTCTCCTCTTATAAAGTACGGAGAACCAAATCAAGCATAACAGCATATAGGGGTTTGCCGCTGGCGAACCCGTAAAACGGCGCGCGTCCGCTACGGCGGGCGACGCCCCGACATGAACGCTTGCTTTCACTCAGTCCTAGCGTTTGATCACTTGACCCGATTCCGCCGACTCGACCGCATCGAACACGAAATGCAGCGTGTTGAGGTTGTCCTGCGCGGTCGTGGCGGGGCTAGTCCCCGTCGTCACGGCTTGATAAAACTCGTACAGCAGATAATCTTGCGCCTGCCGATCCATCGTCACGAGCGGGATTTGCAGCTTATCGCCATAGATTTGATGATACGAGCCGCCGTCATCCTCGACGCCGTTGGCGCGCTGAAGCGAAATTGTGTCATATTCGACTGTCATGACCCCCCGCTCACCCTCGAAACGCCAATGCGCGTTCCACGGCGTTTCCTGACCTTGTGTCACCCATGATCCGGTATAGTTCATCTTCACCCCATTGGCGAACGCTGCCCATACCGTCGCGCTGGCATCACCCTTGAACCACGACCACGCCGGATTCCACGTCCGCGCGAAGATTTCCACCGGATTACTGTCGAGGAAGTAGCGCAGCATGTCGAAGTGATGGATCGCCATGTCGATGATCAACGGCTGCGGCATCGAATCGCGGAAACCGACCGAGCGCGGCGCTTTGTAAAAATTCACGCTCACCGCCGTGAGCGCGCCCAGTTCGCCCGCCGTCAGCATCTTCTTGACGGTTTGCGCGACGGCGGAATAGCGATAATTCTGCGCCACCATCAGCAAGACGCCGCTGCGCTCTGCATATTCCGCGAGGGCTTCGGCATCCGCGCGCGTCCCCGACAGCGGCTTTTCGCACAGCACGGGCAGTTTGGCGTCGAGCGCGATGATCGAGATCGGCTTGTGGAACTGCGGCGGCGTGACGTTGATCACGGCAGCGGCTTTGACGGTCGCCAGCGCATCCTCCAACGTCGGGAAGATCAGCGCCGGATCGAGGTTGTACTTGGCGATCTGCTGCTGCGCGATATCGGCGTTGGTTTCGACATACGCGGCGTACTCGACTTCCGGCGAACGATTGACAATATTCAGCCAAAAATCGCCCATGCCGCCAATACCCACTTGGATCACTTTCATGAATAACTTCCTTTCAAATAGTTAAACTGACTTTTGGATCGCTTCACCTGACCCCCTCAGCCACGCTGTGGCTGAGGGGTTGGGGGGTGAGGTGAAAAAACGTCTCAAATGGTCTCTTAGCCCTGATAGATTACATATTTGGTGAGAAATGCCTCAATTGCCCGATACATCGTCTCGATGGTCTCTGGCTTGCGGAAGCCGTGTCCCTCGCCCGCGAACAAGTGGAACTCGTGCGGGACGCCGCCCCGCTTGAGCGCCGCCACGATCATTTCCGACTGGTTCGGTGGCACATTGTTATCGTCCGCGCCGTGAAACAAAATCAACGGATCACGGATTAGCTCCGCATGGAAGATCGGGGAGCGTTCGCGGTAAATCGCGGCGGCGTCGGGCAGTACCCCCATGATCGAATCGTTGTAACGCGCCTCGAACTTGTGCGTCTCCGCCACCAGCGCGAACTGATCGCTGATGCCATACAGCGAGACGCCCGCGCGATAGAAGCCCGGCTTGACGACCAATGATTGCAGGACACTATAGCCGCCCGCGCTCCCGCCCATGATCACGAACTTTTGCGGATCGACCAGCCCAGTCTCCGCCAGATAGGTTGCGCCGGACGCCGCGTCTTCGACATCGATTACGCCCCACGCGCCGCGCAGTTTGTCCCGATACGCGCGCCCATAGCCCGTGCTGCCACGATGGTTTACCCACAGGACGGCATAGCCGCGCGTGGCGAAGAACTGCGTTTGCGCGCTGTAGGCGGCGACGGTCTGTGACGTGGGCCCCCCATGGACCATGACCATCAGCGGCGGCGATCCCGGCGGCAGCGCGTCGGATGGCGGCGCGGGCGGATAATACAAGCCGTAGACTGGCTCGCCCTCTTCACTCGCCCATGCGACGGGCTGCGGCGTTGCGAGCCGCGCCACCGGGATCATCTCCGGCAAACTGCGGCGATGCACGGTCGCCATGCCCGGCACGCGGATCAGGAACGTCCCTGTATCCGTGCGGCTGCTGATCGATGGCGCATCGGACGCGGGCAGCGGCAGACTGATGATGCGCGCGGGCGTGGTCGGAGACGACGCGATCAGCGCGACGCGCGTTTGCGCCACAGCGATCTGCGCCAAATTCGTGTACGCCTCCAGTTCGAGCAGTTGGCTCTCTTTGCGCGTCTTGATGTCGATACGCCATGCGCTGGAAAAGCCCGCCGTATTGCGCAAGAACATCAGCGCGCCGCTCGACACCGAACCAGCGTTGGGCAGCCATGCGAACGTGCGCAGCCCCTGTATCCACGCGGGGAGCGCGTGTTCGGCTTCCGCTGCTGTGAGCGCCTTGTGCGTGCCGGCGAGCAGATCATAGACGAAAAGCTGCCACCAGCCTTTCGATTCGTTCACGTATGCCAAGTGGCGTCCGTCGGGCGAGAACGTCGGCTGAAAGACGCTCGATCCGCTCAACAGCGCCGTCTTGGACGTGATATACGGCGCGCCCTGTGCATCGCGCGCGACCTCTGCCAGCCACAGCGTCGTTTCGTCCCACGCCATCGCGGGATGATTCCACGTCACGTAAGCGAACTGCGTCCCGGCGGGATGCCAGGCGGGCTGCATAACGAAGTCCGTGCCGTAAGCGAACTTGCGCGGGAAGTGGTCGCCGTTCACATCGACAAGCGCGAGTCCGTCCACATCCTCATCCGAGTGGACGAATACGATCCAGCCGCCATCTGGCGACACGACCGGCGCCGCCGCCGCGCCGAAGGCGGGCGTGATCGCGCGCGCTCGTCCGCCGGACAGCGAGACGCGGTATAAGCGCCCGTTTGCGCCTGCGAAATAAACGGTGCCATCCTGCACGGCGATATCGCCGCCGCCGTAGCCGACACGCCCGCCGACGCGATCCGCCGCCGTCGTCAGATCGCGCGGGGCGTCGTAGCCCTCCGGCGACAACGTTTGCGCGACGAGGATATTGCCCGCGCCGCGCTTCTCGACCCAGACGAGCGTTTCGCTCCCGTCCGCGTTCGTATCCCACGCGACTTCATCGAAGCGCCCGCCGTCCGCGAGCGTGCGCGCGGTGACGGGAGACTGCCACGTGCCGTAGATCGTTGGCGAAGAAGTCATGAATTATCCTCATCCACCTGTGATTTCAGAATATGTTTGATGTAGTCTTGCAAAGATAATGAGTGATCTACCGCTTTGGCAACTAATTTGGCATGGGTGGAGATTTCCTCATCCGTCCAAACTAATTCCACACGTCGGAGTGGGCGTAGAGCAACATGGCGATAGTCTACGGGAGCCGCCCAATAGCAAGTCAGGCAAATTGCCGAATCTTTGATGGTATGCCCGTTTTCGCAATGCTCACACGACCATGATTTGGCTCGATTGCACGAAGCACAGACGAGCATATATAAATCAAGCTTGATGTCATCTGTCGCCAATTCACCAGCTATGAGATAAGGAACACGATGATCAATTTGCAAATAGCGCGACTCGTATTGGGTGTTGCAAATTGCGCAGTGTGATTGTTGTCGTGACAATAATTGCGTTTTCAGGCGCTTGGGGAATGTGCTTCGCCCGCTCAATTGCGCCAATTGCGTTTCTGTAATGGTTCCGAAACGATAGGCTGCGATGCTCCGCCCCGCATTGTTTTTCACGCTAAACGACTCAATCGAAATCCCTTGTTCACGTACATCTCGAATTGCTCTCGGTGGATGGCGATAGCCGTAAATCGTTTCCAGTTCTTCTGTCGTGATAAAGCCGTGTTCCAAAATATGCTCGACAACAATACGGGCACGTTTGCCTTTGACCTGTTTGAGTTTTTCTAAAAATTCGGGCGGATAATCTGTCACAAGCTGCACCTAGAAGAGCGCCAATTGCATCGACGATTTTACAGGTTCGTTTCGTTCAAGACGATCCCGTAGTGCCAGCGATAAATAAATCGATTCAACAGTTATTTCTGAACGTCCAAGCAAGGTTGATTGTGTCGAGCGCCCCGCATTGAGGCATAACTGCTGTAACCGTAAAGACACTGGCAAGTCACGACCAAATTTTTTTGCCCCTGTCGCTCCATCATAACTGAGAATAAACGAAATTCCTCTCTCGTTGAGACATTGAAGTTCACCCACTAATTCGTCGAACACGATTGGCTTGATGTAACGCGAGTCGCGCTGTGCGCACACACCCTGATATGGCGGATCAAGATAGACGACATCGGTTTCGCCCGCCATTGCCAAGATCCGTTTATAATCGTACATGAACACCTGAGTACGATCTCGCAGCAACGCTGAAGCACCCTCGATTTCGATCCGCATCGCATGAGGTTGTTTGCCCCTTCGACGATTATCCGGGCTTTGATTGAATTCACCTTGATGGTTGTAGCGTACAGCCGCTTTGACGCAGCGTGCCAACAGATACAAGAGATAGTATGGCTGATGGGTGCGATTGAATCGGGTGCGCACGAGATCGTAAAAACGACGTTCGCGCCCAATCTGCATCCGCCACAATTGGTCATATAACTCAGCAATCCAATTCGGTCGATGGATAATCGCATCCCACAACCGAATCAGCGGCGTATTGAGGTCGTTCAACACGAACTGCTTGGCTTTCCCGTGTTGTGCCGCCGCTAAACTGAGTGCCGCCGACCCTGCAAACGGTTCGATCAACCGCACTGTATCGGTAGGCAGAAAGTTCAAGATGGCGGGCGCAAGTTGGCGCTTGCTGCCCTGATATGGGATGGGATGCGGGATGCGCATTGGACTTCCTAACTCGACGTACAGCCAATACAAATGGCAATCGTTTGGGCAACGTGATCAATCTGAGCGGCGATTATACTACCGATGCGCCGGACGAAGCGTTCTTCGGAAACCGAAGTCACTTGGAATGTATCTGCGCCAGAGATTTTTGAAAGTCCATCCTCGTTGTCAGGCTCAATCCGTACCATCCATGAAAATCCTGCAGATGCGAGATTCCAATTTGTGATTGGAATGACAATTCGTAACCGTAATCGACCGACATCCCCAACATTGACCACGAGCGTCGGGCGGGTCTTTTGGATTTCCGCGCCCCGTGTGGGATCAAAATCGACCAGCCAAATCGCACTGCGGCTGATGGTCGTCCATTTCATCGTCATAATCCATCCAATCGAATGTACTGGCAGTCGCGGTCAATTCAGGATCATTGCGGTAGAATTCCGCAGCCCAACACCGTGACCGACCCGACCTTGAATCACTTCGACACCCTCCACTTGTTCGGCTTCTTTATCCATCGTGTTTCATCTCCGCCAACAGCGTCTGGATCGTCGTTTTGACGACGGCGGGATTGCCCTTCCCCGCCATCGCTTTCATGACCACGCCCATGAGGGGCCCGAACAGTTTGTCCTCGCCGCCGATATACCGCTGCACCATCGCGTCGTTGGCGGTCAATGCCGCGCGTACCGCCGCCGTGATCGCGCCCGCGTCCGAGACTTGCGCCAAGCCGTCGCGCTCGACGATGGCAGCGGGATCGTCGCCCGTCGCAAAGACTTGCGCCAACACATCCACCGCCGTCGGGCGATTGATGGTGCCACCGTCCAACAGCGTGATCAGCGCGCTCAAGCGTTCCGGCGTGACGTTGATCGTCCCGATGTCCTCCCGATCCACGCCCGCGCGATTCATCAGCGCGAACACGTCCCCGATGATCCAGTTGGCGACGGTCTTGGGCGTCGCGCCCGTGCTGATCGCGCGCTCGTAGTAATCGGCAACCAGCTTGTCCGCCACCAGCACCGACGCATCGTAGCGTGTCACCCCGACGCCGATGAAGCGGTCGCGTTTCGCGTCGGGCAGTTCCGGCAGGCGTTCGCGGATGCGCGCGACCCATTCCGGCGACACCTCGATGATGGGCAGGTCAGGTTCGGGGAAGTAGCGGTACTCTTCCGCGCTCTCTTTGAAGCGTTGGATCACCGTGCAACCGCGCGCCTCGTCCCAACCCATCGTCGCTTGGCGCACGCCGTCGCCGTTTTCCCATGCCTTGATCTGGCGCGCGGTCTCGTACTCGATGGAGCGGTAGACGGTGCGGATGCTGTTCAGATTTTTGACTTCCGTGCGCGTGCGCAAGCCCGTGTCGTCCTTGTGTTTGACGCTGATGTTCGGCTCGATGCGCATCACCCCCTTGGACATATCGCCGTCGTTGATGCCCAAATATTGCAGGATCGCGCGCAGCTTGCGCGCGAACGCTTCGGCTTCTTCGGCGCTGTGAATATCCGGCTCGGTCACGATTTCGAGCAGCGGCACGCCCGCGCGGTTGAAATCGACGAGGCTGCCGCCGTCGATGTGAATCAGCTTGCCCGTGTCCTCCTCAAGATGGGCGCGCCGCACGCGGATGCGCTTGGTCGTGCCGTCGGACAAATCAATATCCAAGTAGCCGCGCACAGTCAGCGGGCGGTCATACTGGCTGATCTGGTAGCCCTTGGGCAGATCGGGATAGAAATAACTCTTGCGCGCGAACTGATTGATCGGTGGAATCTCGCAGTGGAGCGCCAGCCCCACCATCATCGCGCGTTCGACTGCCTCCATGTTGATCACGGGCAGCGTGCCGGGCAAGCCGAGCGACACGGGATCGACGGCGGTATTCGGGAGCGCGCTCACGCTGTCCACGACCGGACAGTTGGAGAACATTTTGGTTTTCGTCAAGATTTCGGCGTGGATTTCCAAACCGACAACCGGCATCCATTCGCTCATCTGGTGTATCCTATGTGTGACTGCATCATGACAACGGATTTTAGCACAGGGAGACGACATTATGCGGGTTTTGGAACATCGCCGCCACACCATGCGCGACAAGCCGGGCGAACACATCAATCAGTTTGGTGTCTCGCTGGCGCGGCGCGTCGGGGAGACGATGGGCGTGTTCGACCGCGTGATCACGAGTACCATGCCGCGCGCCTTCGAGACGGCGATTGCGATGGGCTATGCCGTGCATGAGCAGGTCGAATGGTTGACGATCTATCCCACTGCCATCGATGCCGAAATGCCGCCGGGCGGGACGTGGGCGACGCTCGCGCGCGGCGTGGTGACGGGACCGACGATCAATGCGTTTGCGCGCTCCCAAGCGGCATATTGTCACGCGCTGATCGACGCGCTGCCGGAAAACGGGCGCGCGCTGTTGGTTTCGCACGGCGGCTTTGTCGAACTGACGACGATTGGCGTGCTGATGGTCGATGCCGTCGGCGTCGATTACGCCGCATGGGGGACGGACGTGAATTACTGCGAAGGTGCGCGCCTGACCTTCGACGGCGGGCGCTGTGTGTATGCGGAACGCTTGTGGGCGACGGGGTGAATACCGTGCGGGATATGTTAAACTGAGCGTAAGATGTGGAGACGAAAAGTCTTATGACGCTGATCGACAACCCCTCGACGGAAGCTGTTCAATCGGACGTGCCGACTCATATCACAGAGGACGAGTACCTCGCGGTCTACGCCGAACAAGGCTACGAGTGGAACGATGGAGAACTCATTGCGATGTCGCCAGTTGAACTGGAAAACTACCGACTCATACAGTATCTCCAAATGTTGTTACGGGTCTACTTTGAAATGAATCCGATTGGAGAAGTCCTTGGCGAACCATTCATGATGCGTGTTGCCCCGCGCCGCTATCGGGAACCCGATTTGATGGTCGTCTTGAACGGTAATCCTCATCTCACCAACACTGGATTGATGGGTGCAGCGGATGTTTGCATCGAAATCGTCTCACCGGAAAGCATCGAGCGGGACTACGGCAAAAAGCTGGTCGAGTACGAACAGTTAGGCGTGCCGGAATACTGGATTTTCGATCCAGACCGCAAAGCCAGCAATTTTCATCGTCTGAACGAGACTGGCATTTATGTTCCAGCGTTAGCGGGCGAAAACAATATCTATCAGACACCGCTGCTGCCGAAGTTGAAGCTGGATATCGCCCGCTTGTGGAGAAAACCCTTTCCAACCATTGTCGAGACACTGGAAATTGTCAAAACGATGCTGGCGCAGGCTTGAACGCGCCGTGCTGCGCCGATTTGAAACGGTTTCACCTCATCCCCTGAACGAGCCGATCAGCAGCGCGATTCAAATCCCCGCTCCACATGAGAGGGGATTTGGGGGTGAGGTTCATCGATTTTTTACAGCGCCAGCGTCACCAGCAACCGCACATGCAGCAGATCGTCCGTCAGTGCGCGCGACGTGATGCCCACCTGCCGGATCGCCGCGATGCCCTCGCCCGTCTCGCCGGGAAAGAACGTGTTGTAGACGGCGGGCATATCCGCGTAGAAATACGACACGCCGTCTTGATTGAGTACCGTCCAGCGATCTTGCGCCACCAACCGGTTATCCCCGACGAACGCCGCCAACGCCGTTGGGAGCGCGTCGCCCGTGCCAACGGCGATCCGCCCGTCCAACACCGCGATTTGCAGCACGGCGTCGCCCGCGACTGACGCCGTGACCAGCTCGAACGACTGCCCGCGCACCGTCAGCGTTTCCGCTTCCACGATGTCCCCGAACAACAAGCGCAGCGTGTTCGAGAGCGCGTCCGCCAACTCGGCGGTGTCGCCATCGACCTCCGCCACCATCAACACATCGAACGGCGTGTTCAGCGTCGGTGTCGGGTTGTTCGGGCGCGGCAGCAGGGCGAGGACGTAGCCGCCCGTCAGCCGTTGCAGCACGTCACCGCGCAAATTCACACCCGATTCACCGACCAGCGTCAAGAAGCCCTCCACCGCCGCCGTGACATCCGCGCCCGTGGGCAGCGGCAGCACGCTTGCGCCGAACGACGGCGTGATCGGGAACGCCGACAGCGCCACGCCCGCGAAGTTTGCCAATGGCAGCCCCGCCAGCGCCGTATACGCTGCCCGATCCGCCGCGCCCGATACCACGATCATCGCGCTGCGCGGCACGAAGTCCAACAGCGCCAGATCGAAGACACCATCATCAAACGCGACGGGCGCGGACGTATGGATCACCACATCGGCGCGCGCGCGCTCCAAGCGGATTTCGTCGTAAGACAACGCGATGCCAATGGCATCCGCCGCGCCCGCCAGCAGCGCGCGTTCGGGTGCAAGGTCAACCTCAACCCCTATTTCAGGCGTCGCCTCCGGTTCGGGTGTGACTTCGGCGCTTGCTTCGGGCGTCGCTTCGGCGTCCGTATTGGTCGGGGTGAGGCACGCCGCGCCTGCACAATCAGGCGTGAGATTCGCAACCGCCCCCAACAGCGCATCGAACACGGCATCCGCATTGGGATCGGCGCTGAACAGCGTGCGTGGGAGCGCCGCGACGATATCGCCCGCAAAATACATGAAAACGGGCGGCGTCTGTGGGCGTCCGGCGGCGCGCGGCGCGGCATCGACCAGCGCAGACGCAACGGCTTGATAGGTCGGCGTGTCGGTCAAGCGCGGCGCGGCGCCAAAACCGACATCGAGCGCCGCGCGGATCAGCGCGTCATCCCCGATCAAAATCGCGGCGGGCGTGAACGCGAACGCCGTTTCGTCGCCCGTATAGACGGTCACGCCGCGATAGTCCGACTGCGTGAGCAAATCTTGTCCGGCGAGTGCCGCCCGCATCACGCTCAGCGATTGGAATGGATCGGACGTGGGCAAAATCAGCAGGACATCATCGGCGCGCGCCGTCAGCCCCGCGCCCAACGCGCGATAGCCGACGACGATCTGATCGCCCAACCATGGGACGATCAAATCATCGAACGTGCCGCCCTCTAGGTCGAACGACGTGACTGGGAAGATTGCATCGAACGAGCGCGTGGCTGCATGGGCGCGCGGGGGCTGCAAGACGCTGCTGATCAGCAGATTGAGATTGACGCTGGTCAGCGCGCCGTCAAGATTGCCCGTGTCCAAGCGCAGCGCACCCACGAAATCAGCGGGAATCCACGTCAGCCAGTCGGTCTCGTCCGGTTGCGCGGACGCGGGGAACACACATAGCGCGAGGAGCGCCATTAACGCTACAAGGGAGAGCGAACGTTTCATCGGAATTTTGCTCTTTGAGATTTTTACCATCGTGCGCTAAGTTTAAGGCAAAGGTGACGATTCGCCAACCAATAGGGTGATGAATGCGCGGACGCACGCGGAGAACGGGACGATTGGTGCTGCGGATTGGGATCACGCTCGTCCTGGTTGTGTTCTTGCTCGGCGCGGGCAGCGCGTTTGGACGCTTGCTCACGCTGTGGAACGCCCCAACGGGCGCGTGGTTCGTGGATGCCGCCGGACTGCCCGTCGCGGGCGCGTGCGAGGCGGCGGCGCTGCTGCGTTCGACAGCCGTTGGCGTCGAACGGGGGACGCCGAACGCCGAACAGCTTTCTGCCGACGACGCGCGTAAGTTAGGTGATCAAGCGTTGCAGGCGCGCTTTGTGCTATCTGAACTTCCCGCCGATCCGACTTTGAGTCTGATTCAGACCATGCTGGGATCGCGCGGCAATACGTCGGCGTTTTGGTTATACATCGCTCGGCTCCCACCCGATCCAGCGTCCGCCGCGCGCTTGTCCGAAGCGGCGGCGCGTCAAAAAGCGGCGCTTGTCCTGATCGATGCGGTGACGGGGGATGTTCTCGATGTGCTGGGGGTGGCGGACGCCGCGCCGCCGGACTCGTGCGGGCGCGACGTGCGCGCCATCGCGCGAACGATGGTTCGCGTGCCGTCGCTGTGGGTGGCGGGGGGGAGCGCGGGGCTGCTGGTGCTGTTGAGCGGCGTGATCGTGATCGCGCGGGCGCTACAACGACTGAATCGGCGGCGCATGGTCGAATAAGTCGCTCACTGTAAAGACGATATCGGGCAAGCGCGCGAACATGACCGTATCCGGTTCGTTGAACAGGGTCGAAGCGGTGTAATCGCCCGCCTGAGGCTGGGCATACACGCGCATCCAACGCGCCTTGACATCGAGGACGCCATTATTCAGGGACACCCACTTTGGCATAGGCGCGGCGTTTCACCCCATTATCATAATCTTCGTTGCCTTCTGACAAAATTTCGATCAGCGCGTCAGGGACGCCCTGAATGTATTCTTGCAAGATATGTTTGCGATCTGGACGCACGATCATAAAGTCGGGATGTACCGGGTCGCAGCCGGGCATGAACGTCGCCACGTTCATCACGCTAAAAATATCCTGTTCTTGGGCGGCGCTTGGAATGTGTCTGATCATGCCATCGAGCGCGACGTTATGCCACAACGATGGCACGCCGGCAACATACAGCACCCCACATCGATGATTTCGTTCCGCCACCGCAGCGAAGCGTTGTCTAGCAATCCCCATTCCACGCGCGTCCAATTCCCTTGTAGTGGGCAAGGGCTGCCATCTTCCAATTCGATCAACAAGGGGATGCGAACACGACCATCTGACAGCGTGAACTCGTTATGCGCGTCGGTTACGAGTACGTCGCTCATCGTCGTCCTCCAACTCCACGATCATGCTGTCCGTCAGTTCGCCGTCTTCCGTCAAACGCACGCCGCCGCGCCCGGTACGCGGTTCGCGCACCTGTTCGCGTGGTTCTTCAATGGTATCGAAATCGCCAAACGCTTCATCTGCGCCTGGCAGTTGGGCGCGTCCACGCGCGGCGCGTTTCGGCTTCTCGCTGTCCAAAATGCGCCGTTCGCGCTCCATTTCGCGTTCGATGGTGCGCTCCGTCCGCCCCGCGCCCAAGGCTTCGAAGGCGTTGGCGATCAAGCCGATGCCCCAGCCGAAGGTCACGAACAGGGGCCACGGAAAGCCCATCGCTTGAGTCAGTTCGGGATCGTTGGAGTTGATCAGCGCGAGGATGCTGTCGCTGGCGAACAGGAAAATGCCCCACAGCATGATGTTGATCATGACGTAAACGACGAGATGCTGCGCGAATTCTTCGCGCTTCTTGAACGGCGCTTCGGCAATCTTGCGCACGCGCTTCAGATCGCCTTTGCTCGCCGTCCGGCTCCAATCGGGACCGAACTCGCGGCGGTAGGCATCGCGCATGACGCGCAGCCGCCGCGCCGCGCGCTTGCCCGTTTGCTGGAATGTCTCGACGCCGTGCGCCAGCAGCCCCGCGCCCCAGCCCATCGAGACGACGAAGGGCCACAGGAACGCCCACGCTTCAACGGGGATGTCCATGTTAAACGGGAGGTCGCCCGCGCTGACATTGATGAAGATGAACCACAAAATGATGTTGATGACGATGTAGGTAACGACGTGTCCGGCGAATTCGCCGCGCTTCTTGACCTGCTTTTCGATCCGTTTGCGCGCCGCGCTCTGGTCGTTCTCCGCCGCCACGTCGAGATCACCGCCACCGAACCAGCCTTCGACAGCGTTGGTGATCACATGCTCAAACGATTCGGACGACGGTGGGGGCGCGCCGCGCTTCGATTTGTCCGCATTTACGCTCGGTGGGATCGGCGGCGGCGCACTGCCCGGCGGATTTTGCGCCGCGCGCTCAATCGCCGTGCGCACTTGGTCGCCTGCCTGCCGCACGGCTTGTCCGACGCTGCCGAAGTCGAACGAGACTTCGACCACGCGCTGCGCCGGTGTGGGCGTGCCAGTGTCGGACGCGGTATTGGGCGCGGCAGGCTTGAGAACATCGGGCGCAATGAGGTCGGGCAGCGCAGCGGGCGGCGGCGTCTGGATCGTCGGCTGATCGTCGGGCGGACTCGTGGACGGTGTAAAGTTGGCGGCGCGCTGCATTTCGATGCGTGACGCATCGCGCGCGGCGTTTAGCGCGTTCGCGTCCAATTCACGCACAGCCGCTTTGAACGCCACGACCATCGCGGACGCCGATTCGTAGCGATCTTCGGGCTGCTTCGCCAGCGTGCGCATCAGCATCGCATCGAGCGCGGGACTGACAGCAGGGTTGATGCTGCTCGGCGGCGGCGGCGGCGTATAAATATGGCTGTGGACGACGGCGAAGGGCGTATCGGCGCTGAACGGCACTTGTCCGACGACCAATTCGTACAGCACGACGCCGAGCGAATATTGATCCGTGCGCGGTGTCAGCGTCAGCTTGCCCTGTCCCTGCTCCGGCGAGATGTAATTGGGCGTGCCGAGCAAAATATCGTGGCTCATCGAGCTTTCGCCGCTTTTCACCATGCGCGCCAAGCCGAAATCGCTCAGGTATGGCACACCCGCGCCATCGATCAAGATATTGGACGGCTTGATATCGCGGTGCAGCACGCCCTGTCCATGCGCGTAATCGAGCGCGTCCGCGATGGGCGTCATCAGGTTGATGATATCATCGAGCGAGAGCGCCTGTTCGTAGGCATACGCCTTGAGCGTCTTGCCCTCGATGAATTTCATCACCAGATACGGCTGTCCATGACTTTCGTTGAAGTCATAGACCGGGACGATATGCGGATGATCGAGCCGCGCGACGATCTGCGCCTCGCGCTCGAAGCGCGCCAAGAAGCTCTTGTCTTCCACGAACATCGAATGCACCATCTTGACCGCGACGGTGCGATCCAAACGCGCATGATACGCCTTGTAGACGGTCGCCATGCCGCCGTGTCCAAGCTGGGCGACGATTTGATATTGTCCGAGAGTCTGTCCCACGAGCGACGCCATGCGCGTTCCCCTATCCGATGCTTGGTAATGCTAATCGCTTTAATTGTATGCCGGATGCGTGATTTTAGACGTAATCATGCTGATCGCCGCGCGCGGCACGACGCGGGGCATCCGGTTCGTTCGGCACTTCGACCGTCGGCACTTCGACGATTTCGCCGTCGTCACCGAGCGCATAGTGCGGTTCACGCGCGGCGGGATCGCGTTTCGGCTTTTCCGGCTCCATGATGATCATGTCCGGCGCACGCTTGGCTTTTTCGCGCTCGTCCGCCCCGCCGCCGCGATTCCGACGGAACATGAAGAATACAGGGAAGATGAAGACCATCCAGAAGCCGAATGAACGGAGCAGCCCGAACATTGCAGCGATGAGCAACACGACAATGAAGACCTTGAGCAACCTGCCCAGTAGTTGATTACCGTCGATCTGCCAGTTCCACATCACAATCCGCCCTCATCATGGTTTCTAGCTTCTATTACGCTGTGCGGCGGTTGTGGGTTGCACGCCAATGCGCGTTATCCCATCGAGATATCCCATGCCGCTACGTCCGCCAACAGCCGATGCGCGGTCAAGTCCAAGTGAATCGGCGTCAAGCTGACATAGCCCTGATGGACTGCCCATAAATCGGTGCCTTCTTCCTCGAACATGCCGGTTGGTTCGGGTCCCACGATGCGGCAGTATGTCTCGGCGCGCTCCAATTCGTCCTGATAGATGCGGATGCCCTGCCGCGTGAGGCGAATGCCGCGCACACGCGGAATCGGTGGGATGTTGACGTTGAGGATCGTCAGCGGCGGCAGCTTTTTCTCCAGCGTGCGCTGCACAATCAGCACCGCGACGCGCGCCGCTTCGGCATAGTCCTCGATGGTGTCGGCATGGCGCTGATCCAGCGAGAATGCGACCGCTGGCACGCCGCAAATCGACGCTTCGAGCGCAGCCGAGACGGTGCCGGAATAGGTCACATCCTGTCCCATATTGGGCCCGCGATTGATGCCGGACACGACCAGATCGGGCGCCCAGTCCAACATCCCCAGTGCCGCCAGCGCGATGCAGTCGGCGGGCGATCCGCTGATCGCCAGCGCGGCTTGTCCATCCATCGTCTGGGCGGCGGCGTAGGGAATCTCTTGATAGAGCGTCTTTTTATGTCCGCTGGCGCTCTGATTGATGGCGGGGGCGACGATTTCGACGCGCCCGATCTGGCGCATTGCCGCCGCCAACGCGGCGATGCCCGGCGCGCTCACGCCGTCGTCATTGGTCACAATAATGTAGGGGATCAACCGACTTCCTCCAAAGATTTGATGCAAATGCAACGTCGTCTTGACATTTCAGCTATAATTATCGGGTTAAACTGAATGAGAACCAATGCGCAAACGTTGGTCACTCTGGCGATTGTATCGGATTTCACAATCCGTTACAGTTCAACTTGACGGCAGCGTGTAGTATGAAGGGGACACCAATGCCGGACGACATCAACAACAACGATCTGATGCAAGGCGTAAACGCCTTCCAAAGCGCACGGATGCGCGCTTTCTGGCAAGACATATTCGGGCTGGTTCGCGGCAAACCCGCTGAACTGCTGAGTTTCGAGGACATTCGGGCGCGATTGCGCTTACGCGAGGAGTATTACAAAGGACTGCAAGACATCCCGCTGGAACAAGTGGTCGGCAGCGTTGGACGCTACCGCGAGTTCACGAGCAACTTTCTGCCGCGGCGCAACAAAATGCAGGAACGCTGGAGTCGCGTCTATTCGCTCGCCAGCGGCATGACCGGGCTGCCGCCGATTGAGGTCTACAAGGTCGGGGATGCCTATTTCGTGCGCGATGGCAATCATCGCGTGTCCGTCGCGCGGCAGTTGGGTGCCAAGACCATTCAGGCGCATGTGATCGAAATGCCCACGTCGCTGGCGCTCAAGCCGGGCATGACCAACAGCGAACTTGACGCCCTAGCAACGCAAGCGGCATTCTTGGATGTGACGCGCTTGAGCAGTTTGCGTCCGCATCACGTCCCGGTCAAACTCAGCGAGGCGTCGCGCTATGACGATTTGCTCGGACACATTCATCTGCATCAATCGGTGATGGAGGCGAGCAACAGCGCGCCAGTCTCGCTCGAAGACGCGGCGGCGAACTGGTACGACAACGTATATCGTCCCGCCGTCTCGCTGATCCGCAAATACGACGTGCTGAAGCATGTACCGGGACGCACGGAAGGCGATCTGTACTTGTGGATGCTCGATCATCTGCGCGAGGTCAAGGAACAATTGGGCGAGGACGCGGCGGCGCGTTCGTTCAGCGATGCGCTGGTCGATTATCTCGCCAAGAAGCATATTCCGGTGCCGAAAGACCTGCTGAAGGAAAACGATGACTCGGTGACGATTGCGCGCGCCGATCTGAATCAGAAGTTGGCGGAGTACAAGGCGAAGCTGGCACAGCAAAACGGCAATCTGCATCACGAGGCAACGTCGTAGGGGCGACCCAGCGGATCGCCAAGAAAGTTCTTAAAGCAACCTCACCCCCCAACCCCCTCTCCGTATCGGAGCGGGGGAGACAGTCCACCAAACGACGCCCTGTCCATATCGGAGCGGGGGAGCAACCTCACTCCCCGACCCCCGCTCCGATTCGGAGCTGAGGGGAGGACACCTTTTCAAGCACCTCACCCCCTGACCCCCTCCACGCAGTGGAGAGGGGGAACACAAGGCTGAAACTCCCCCTCTCCACGCAGTGGAGAGGGGGCTGGGGGGTGAGGTGAATCAGGGAGAAAACCAAACATGTCCTCCCCTCAGCTCCGGTACGGCTGAGGGGGCGGGGGGGTGAGGTTGCTTTTATCTACTTTCTTGACGGACTATCCCAGCACGACGGGTAAGGGGGTTTAGTCTGCATACTCCCGCACACAGCGCAAGCCCGTTTGTTGATTGTAGATACCCGGCGTCAGCCAATTGCGATTGGCGGCGCGCACATCGTAGCGTGTCCCGGCATAGCTGCCGCCGCGAATCACGCGCGGATCGCTTTGACTGGTCGGGTCTTCACGTCCATCGTTCGCGTTGTAGGGATACGGGAAACGGAACGAGTTATACAGGCTGCTCGTCCATTCCCAAACGTTGCCCGTCAAATCGACCGCGCCAACCCATGATCCGCCGCCAGAGCGTCTACCCGGACGACTGCCCGGCGGCGCGGTCTGTCCGAGCGACGTTTGGTCGTAAATCACCGGAATATCGTCCACCTCGTAGTTTTCGCCCCACACAAACGTCAGTGCGTATTCGAGGTCGCTGACACCCCGCGCGGCATATTCCCATTCCGCTTCGGACGGCAGCCGCGCGGCGCGCAGTGAGCAGAAATCGCGCGCCTCGTACCACGAGACATTTTCGCGCGGGCGTCCGGCATCCGTCCAATACGACGTGACGCGCGCCGCGCCGCCAAAGCTGTCGAACTGTTCGTTTGTGACCTCGTAGCGGTCGATCCAGAACGGCGCGGCATAGCAAATCTCGCCCGTTGGCACTTCATCGGTATCTCCATTGCGGCTGCCCATCGTGAAACAGCCCGTCGGGACGAGCATCATCTCGATGCCGTTGAAGGTATGCCGGACGGGCGTCCAGTCGTCGTTGCGGCGGATCGCGGCGGCGGCGCTCAAGCCGAATGCGGGCGTCGTGTCGGAATCGGCCTGTCCGATGAACGAACCCACACAGCGGAAGCCGTAGCGCGGGTTGAAAGCATACGGCGAATCCCAATTACGCTCCGATGTGCGCGCGTCGTAGGCGATGCTGTCCCACGCGCCGCCGCGCAGGACGCGCAGCGCGGTCGTGCCGGGCGCTGCATTCCCACGCACGCGGTAGGGCGACGGCAGATGCTCGAAATCGTAGACCGAACTCGTCCACTCCCAAACATTGCCGCCCATATCTTGCGCGCCGACCCACGACGCGCCCGTGCGGACGGATGCCACTGCGCTGGTCGCGTCTTGGCGATTGTTCTGCCAATTGGCGATCACGGCGCGACTCGGATCGAAGGTGTTCCCCCATGGATAGGTCAAGTTATCGGGCCCGCGCGCGGCATATTCCCATTCGATCTCGGATGGCAGTCGCAGCCCGCGCGCCGCACAAAAATCGCGCGCCTCGAACCACGTCAGATTTTCGCGCGGGTTCTGCGCGCCCGCATTCCCACTCAGGTACGCCGCCGCCCCCGCGAAGGTCGCAAACTGCGCGTTGGTGACTTCCGTCCGGTCGATCCAGAACGGCGACTCGAAGCACAGCCGTCCGCGCGCGCTTTCGTCGGTATCGCCGTCGAGACTGCCGCGCTCGAAGCAGCCCGCCGGGACGAGCGCCATCTCGACGCCCTCAAAGGCTTGAATCGCGGGCGTCCACGCGGCGTTGAATGTGATTGGCGCAGCGGCGGACAAGCCCAATTGATTCGTATCAGGAACAATCGTCGGCGTGATCGTCGGCTGCGGCG
>Ga0163147_10003071_pt1 | contig 22786 bp, 19 predicted proteins | sample OliLakLV19MP6G1_FD_148597 | JGI IMG/M metagenome (GOLD analysis project Ga0163147, IMG submission 148597) | Freshwater microbial mat bacterial communities from Lake Vanda, McMurdo Dry Valleys, Antarctica- Oligotrophic Lake LV.19.MP6.G1 | ecosystem: Environmental > Aquatic > Freshwater > Lake >...
CGATAACTCGAAATTGCGGACGCGCATCACCGGACACAACAAGAAAGGCAGCTTTCGTTATCGCCATTCCGACAGCCATAAATGCGACTGCCAGACAAAATCCGTCCCGATTGAGGCGATTGAGGGCGATTTCGCCCTACTCATCCAGACGCTCGAAGTCCACCCCGATGCCATCGAACTGATGGCTGAACTCGCCGTCCAGACCCGCTTCGGCGGCGTGAAGGACAATGATGACCTTCAGGAGCAGAAGAAGGTGGCGATTTCCAAGCACAAGCGTGCCCTCAAGAACAACCTCACCCTCTTTCAGAATGGCGAGATCGACTCCACCGAGTACTATCGCCAAAAAGACTATCACGAGCGGCAAATCGCTTACTGGGAAGCACAGACCACCGATAAACAGAAGGTCGCGCTCGAACTGACGACCTGCGTCGAGATGATCAATCGGTTGAAGACCTTTTGGGAGATTACAGAGGGTGAAGATCGCCGCTTGCTGGCGCACAGCTTGTTTGATGAACTTGTTTACGATTTGGACAAACGTCAGATTGTGGATTTCACGATGAAGTCGTGGGCAGAGCCGTTCCTCGTTTTGAGGGCGGCTCTCTACAAAGACACGCTGTCAGAGGAAATGAAAAACCGCTTCAACAGCGGCTTAATGGCTTCAAGTAATGGACTGTTTCATGACCCTAACGGGCTTCAACATCACCCGTTTACCCTCGATCAACACCGCTGTCGAGCGTGTAATCGCTCAACTTTACCTTGGAATTCCCCTAGCCTTACAACCAACTACAGAGAAGCATCTATCTAGATCAGAACGCAACACGGAAGTCTGCACGCGTTATTCCCAAGGCGAAACGCTCGAAGCTATTGCGAAAGCCTTCAATCTCTCGCATCAGCGCATTCACGAAATCATACACCGCTGGTGCTACTGATTCAACATCTCAATCCAAATCTACGTGCAGTTTTTTCCTCAGATTGCTCAAGTAGTCCGCAACGGTGTAAAATGAGAATATTGTAGTGAGGATTACCGTATGACAAACGCTCCTCCGAAAACTGTCAAGGATGTCGTGACCGATTTTCTCGGTTCGGCACCATCGTTGGATGAGATCGCAGCCTATCGCCTGCCGCAGGAACTTCAAGAACGTGCTCACGCCTTGCTTGAGTTAAACCGTGGAGGTAGCTTGAGCGATAATGATCGGTCTGAGATGGAGGAATTCCGCCAGATCGACCATCTGCTAACGCTGGTCAAGGCAAAAGCAAAGCTCAAACTGCAAGCGCAGGCAAGTTGAGCGAGACCTACATTCCCATTGCCCTTCGTCGTCAAGTCATCGAGCGCGCTCAGAACTGTTGTGAATACTGTTTGATGGGTCAAGACGACCGCTCTATCGACTTCGCAATCGATCATGTCATCGCCGAAAAGCACGGCGGAGAAACCGCCGAACCTAACCTTTGCCTGAGCTGCTATTGGTGCAACAGCTATAAAGGCAGCGATCTCAGTTCAGTTGATTGGACAGCAGGTGGGCAAATCGTCCCGCTTTTCAACCCCCGTCAGCAAACTTGGACTGAACACTTCCGACTCGACGGCGCACGCATCCAACCGCTCACTTCGACAGGGCGAGTCACCGTTTACCTTCTGCGTCTCAATGCCGACGAGCGACTAGACGAGCGCGACCTATTGCTCGCACTCGGCAGCTACCCCTGTTTGCCGCACAGCAAATAACCTAGTGATTTCCCAAACCCCATCTTTCCAAGATTAGATCACGTTCAGGAGTGTTGATAGCTTAACTGTTCGCTGATACAGGCGAATTCCAGAACGGTTATGACAACAGCACGTGATGAGGGGAAAACGTCGTGGATAGGTTTTTTGCTACTGCCGGCAATTTCCAACAACCAAGTCGTCGCAATTCCGGTGCTCGGTAGGCTTTTCACGACTATCGATGAGCTGAGTGAAACCGTGTTTCTCCCTCAGATTGGCGAAGTAGCCCCGACAGCCAAAAGCTAACGCAATCGCCGAGCGTTGTGTGCGTGTATGGTGGAAAAACCCGTACTGTCCAGAAATGAGATTCTAAAGACAGGTGCAATTACACTGGCACGTTTTTGAATGTCTCTTGCTACAATTGGGTTTCATCCGTTCTATCGTCGGAAAATGCATGGTCTGGTCACTCATTGCTCAGTTGATCACTTTCTTCTTTGATGTCTTCGTTACTTGGAGGAACACTGACCAAGCTAAAGACATCGAAATACTGCTCCTCCGTCAGCAACTCCGCATCCTCCAAAGGAAAGCTCCAGTTCCGAAAGTCACTCCCTTGCAAAAGCTGATTCTCGCCGTCGTGCTGATGAGATTCAAGCGAATCACCCGTCAAACGAACCAGCAGTTACGCTCGGTGATGCTTCTCGTCCGTCCAGAAACCGTTTTACGTTGGCATCGCGAACTCGTCCGCCGGAAATGGACGCAAAAGCAAGTGCCTCGTGGTCGTAAACCCATCCCAGTAAGTTTAGAAAATCTGATCGTGCAACTCTCTCGTGAGAATTCTAGCTGGGGGTACCGTCGTATTAGCGGTGAGCTTCAAAAGCTCGGCTATCAGGTCAGTAAAACAACGATCGCCCACCTCCTCAAACGCCACGGTCTTGCCCCGGCACCCCAACGGATTCGGGGCAGTTGGCGTCGCTTACTCAAGCACTACCGACACCATGTCCTCGCCTGCGACTTTTTCACCATCGAAACGCTCGGACTGCGCACCCTGTACGTGCTTTTTTTCATTGAACTCCGTACCCGACGCGTCTTGCTCGCTCAGTCGACGGCACATCCGACCGGTGCTTGGGTGACACAGCAGTCGCGCAACCTGCTCTGGCAGCTCGACTCGTTCCCGGTCAAACCGAAAGCCATCATCCATGACCGGGATACCAAGTTCACGCAGTCCTTCGATGCGGTCTTTACGTCCGAATCGATCACAGTGCTGCGTACCCCTTATCGAACGCCCAATGCTAACGCCGTTGCCGAACGCTGGGTACGAACCATTCGGGAGGAATGCCTCGATCCGGTTTTGATTTTCAGCCAACCCCACCTGCAGCAGGTATTAGATGAGTACGTCGTATTTTACAACCAACGTCGACCTCATCAAGGGATAGAACAACGCTGTCCCGACGAGCAACCCGATTGTGAATACGAAGGCATCGTGCGATGCCGTGATGTTTTAGGCGGTCTCATCCACGACTACTACCGTGAAGCTGCTTAACTCCCCTGAATCCCTTTTTCGGACACTACGGTATGCAGACAGATTTTGTTACAGGCGACAATTACTATGGCGCACAGGTGTTGATACGTCATCTTCTAGGGCTTGGTCATCGTCATATTGCGTTGTTGAATGGACCAAAGGACGACTCGGAAGCCATTCAACGTGAGCAAGGCTACCGGCACACGCTGGGCGAAGTCGGTATTGTTCCCCGCCCTGAATGGATGATTGAAGGGAGTTATTGGCGTGGCGAAGGCTACCAACCAGCCAAGGACTTGCTCTCGTTGCCATTTGACCAACGACCCACCGCGATTGTGGCGGCTAATAATTTCCTCGCCCTTGGGGTGATCGAGGCTGCGCGCGATGTGGGAATTAAAATTCCCGATGATGTCGCACTGGTCTGTTTCGACGATTTCGAATTGGCAAGTATCATTTACCCTTTCCTGACCGTCATGGCGCAGCCTGTCCGAACCTACGGGGTACAAGCTGCCCAATTGCTGATTGACAGGCTCAATAATCCTGAGAAATGGCAGCCGAACAGATTGGTATTTACGCCTGAGCTGATTGTACGGATCTCGTGCGGTTCACAACTGCGACACAGGGACGGGATCAATTAGTGCACCAAATTCACGTTGCACATGGTTCGGTACTGCTGGCACAAACCGTTGAGAATTCGCGCTTGACCACCAAGAATGTATTCGTAATTCAGGGCCTCAATTGCACAGTTTTTCGAGTCTTCTATGTCGAAAATCGTTAAATAGACACCACAGGGCGCTGACACGAAGCAAGGACAAGGAACTAAATTATGATGCGCTTTCACCGAACACGGGAGTCGTGGAGAGATATATCAGAAACTTGCACGGGTATACCAGGACGAGCACGCCCGGATCGAACTTGCATTAACCACGACTCAACAGGAAAATAGGCGATAGGTCGCAAACCTTGATGCGGCATTGGAAGTCATCAGACAAACTCGCAAGCGGTATGGGCGACACGATTAAACACCCTAGCACGACGTCCTGTGGCAAATCGTCGATAAGGGTGTCATCAGCAGCCGCATTAACGAATGACTGAGGGGGAAATGTCTATCAAAGTAATTCTTGACACTGATATCGGCTCGGATATTGACGATGCTGTTTGTCTAGCTTATTTGCTAGCGCAACCGCGCTGCGAGCTGTTGGGCATTACGACTGTGACCGGCGAAGTGAATGAACGGGCGAGGCTCGCCAGTGCGCTTTGTAAAGCTGCGCGCAAGACCGTCCCGATCTATCCCGGTGTGGATCAGCCGCTGCTGATTGCACAGAGACAGCCGCACGCTCCGCAAGCTGCTGCCCTCGGCGCGTGGGCGCACGATACCGATTTTCCACAAGCAGAAGCGATTGAATTTCTCCGCAGGACGATTCGTCAGAATCCGGGTGAAATTACACTCCTAGGAATCGGACCCATGACCAACATCGCCCTACTGTTTGCGATTGATCCGCAGATTCCAAAACTGTTGAAATCACTCGTCATGATGGTTGGCATGTTCACCAATCAGATCTCCGGGGTAGGACCTCTGGAATGGAATGCCCTGTGCGATCCTCATGCCATTGCCATGATTTACCAACAATCAGTAACTGTGCATCGCTCGGTAGGTCTCGATGTGACGTGTCAGGTCACAATGGATTCGCATCAGGTTCGCCAGCGCTTTCAGACGAAGATACTCAAACCCGTGCTGGAATTTGCCGAAGTATGGTTCAAAGAACGCGATGTAATTACGTTCCACGACCCATTAGCGGCGACAACGATTTTCGACGATGAGATTTGTCAATTTCAGCGAGGCACTGTGCAGATCGAATTGAGCAGCGAACGACTCTTGGGCTTTACCCATTTGACACCCGACGACAAGGGTCAACATGAAGTAGCATTGAAGGTGCAGCCACAGCGCTTTTTCGATCATTATTTTTCCGTTATTGAGCAGTTCTCATGAGATCGAGCAAAGGCTAGAGCAATTGCTCCAGCCTATCTCTTTGTGGTGTCACAAATTAATACGGTCAGGGGTTAGTAGATCGTGGCTGTATGAGCAACAGCAGTCATCAACGGTGATTACATGCTTGCAAACAGGCTTGCATATGCCCGCGTGCTTCCGCCGCGATCACAGAGCATTGTTCAATGCTGTATGATTTTGCACCAATGATTTCCAGGTTGACGGCTCCGCTATAGCCGTTCTCATGAAGGATTCGCATGTAACCGAGTAGGTCGATGTCTCCACGTCCATTGGTCTGTTCCTCTGGTTTGCCGGGGTTTTGCTGGCGACCTTTGCAGTCGCGGATATGGACGTGACGCACACGCGAGACAACCGCTTTCAACGCTTCGACAGTGTCTTCGCCCGCCCGGTGGATATGCGAAGGATCCATGTCGATACCAAATGCTCGGCTGCTGATAGCGGACATCACCTTCAGTGTAGTTGCCGTGTTGTAGACACTAGCCCCGACGTGTGCCTTGACGCACAGTGTGACGCCATACCGTTCTGCCATTTGCACAAGATCGTCTAAAACCTCGATTGTCCCTTGCAAGCTGTCTTCATCACCAGACTTACCACCCGGACCACAATTTATAATCGGAATGCCCAGTTCGGCTGCAGCTTGCATGGCTTTTTCCATCAGTGTTGCAGCTAAGTTCGGCTGTTCCATCGCCAACAGTTCAAGTCCATAAGTCTGAGCCAACGTCTTAATATTGGGAACGAGTTCGCGCCAGCGGTCTAGCACCAGATGTTCGCTCATCCCTTCAATTGCTGAGAGCTCAATGCCGTCGTAGCCTGCCATCGCCAAAGCTTTGAATGCGGTTTCCATATCGTAGCCGCCAAATAACACCGAATTTGCGCCAAGTTTCATTGGGCTTTATTCCTTGATATAAACAATGGTCTCATTTTCAAGTGACTCAATTGCGGCGGCGAGGACTATCTGTGCTTTCAGAGCATCGGAGGCATGCCCATCAAGCGCCTCTGGCGCGATTCGATTTGTGATCTCCTGCAAAAACGTGTGGATGCGATCAGCGAAGGTCTGCTCAAAGGTGTGGAAACCGCCAAATGCAGGGTCAGAGTAGACGGTTTTTTCGAGGTTGCCCGCCGGGTAGAGTGTCAGTTCGCGCCACATATCGTGCAGCACGAAGCGCCCGCCCGTTCCAGCGACCTCGCAGCGTTCCATCGGGTGTCCGCGTTCAATGTCGTAGCTGCCCGTCAGATGCCCGACCACACCATTCTTAAAGCGAAAGTTGAACTGCGCCGTCGACCAGATAGCTCGCCCCGGTGCTTTCGTGGCGAAGCACTGCACCGCCTCGATATCTCCGCAGAAGTATCGCATCACGTCTACCGTGTGGGGGTGCAGCGATTTGATATGAAAATAAGGCGAACTTTCCGCCGGGTTCATGATCCACATGCTCATGTTAACAAACAGGAGATGCCCCATGCGTCCCTCGTCAAGCCATTTTTTCGCTAACCGTGCTGCCGGAGTGAAGCGGTGATTCAAATTGATACCGTAATAAACACCCTTCTCATGTGCTTTGGCGACCATCTCCTCAGCCAGTTCAATGACATTACAGATTGGTTTTTCACCTAGTACATGGCAGCCAAATTCCAGCGCCTGCATCGTCGGTTCATAGTGATCGCTGCTGTTTTCATAGCCGCTTGTCGTGATACTGCACACATCAGGCGCGAGTGACATGAGCATTGATTGGAGCTCGTAAAAAGCGGGGACGCCCAGACGCTGGGCTGTTGCATCGGCTCGCTCGGGATTCCGGTCGCAAACACCCACCAGTTCAGCCAGCGCATCCTTCTTATAAATATCGGCGTGGAGATTGCCTATGGATCCCAAGCCAATAACCACAGTGCGCAGCGTCATGCTATGCTTCCCCCGGAATGGGATAACCATACTCCCGCATGAAAGGTTCGAGAAAATCGTAATAATTGACTCCCGTGTCGTCTTTCCAGCGATCGACTGAAACAGGTCGCGTGATAATGTGGGCTAATGGAATGCCAAGAAATGCTTCGAGACGCGCCAGCGTTTCGGCTTGTTTCAGCACAAAATCCTCAAACCGCACTTCGATCCAGCGAGCAGGATGAGGCGTGGAACGCATGATTTCGTACTGGTACTTCCAGGAAATAGCGCGGCGCAGACGGATGTTATCCGTCTGGGGATATTGCACGCCAAATTCCAGCAAGTCATCGGTGATATGCCGATTGAGGATACAGTCTCGCGGGTTGCGTACCCAAAAAATGTAGTGAATGTCGGGGTAAAGCCGTCGAATCCAAGGGTAGATCAATGTCGTCTCTGGAATTTTCCAACCTTTGGGATCAGAATCGTTGTCCAGCACGGAACTCAGATAGCCCTTGAGCAAATCTTTGAACTCGTCCGGGATGCACATCGTATGGAGGGCGCTAAAATCCCAGTTCAAGTCGCCTTTCCATAGAACATATCGTGCCATGACTCGGCACGCCTCATACATCGCCTCGGGTGGCACTAAGTCGCCAGATGGATTGAGCAAAGCGCCCATGTAAACCCCACTAGCATAGAGCGTGTGAGAGATCGTGCGCGTGCCGGAATGCCCGCGCCCGATGACAGTGATCATTGACATAATTACAGCTCAACTACCTTTCCCGTATCCCAAGATTCAATAGCTGCTTCGATGATTGTTTGCACTTTCAGCGCGTCTGCTCCAGAAGCATCGATTTCATCGGGAGACACGCCCAGCTTATTCTGCTCAATCCATACCGCAATGCGACTATCAAACGTCTCCGGGAAGCTCTTCATGCCACCCAGGTAATCATAGGTTTCGACATCTTTGGAGAAACGCGGATAAAATTCCAGATGTTCACAGGCATCGCGCAGGACGAAACGTGCATCGGAGCCGACGACTTCTAGCGTTTCCAGCCCATAAGTACCGCCTGCATCATAGCTCCCGACCAAGTGTCCAATGATTCCGTTTTCATAGAGCAGATTGACTTGGACATTCGACCAGATTGACCGTCCCTTGCCCCTTTTAAAGAATGCCTGTACCTTGGTAACTTCCGAACCCGCGAAATAGCGCATCACATCCAGAGAATGGGGATGCAAGGCACGCATATGAAAATGAGGGGCGCTTTCGTTTGGGTTGTTGATCCACATGGTCATATTGATGATGTTGATCTCGCCGAGCCGTCCTACTTTCAGCCATTCTTTGGCATACAGTGCAGCCGGGGTAAATCGGTGATTTAGATTGACGCCGTAGCGCAGGTTTTTCTCTTTCGCCAATGCCACCATTTCTCGCGCTTTGGCGAGATCATTGGAGATGGGTTTTTCGCCTAATACCGGTATGCCCGCTCGGAGCAGTTCTATCGTTGGTGTGTAATGATCACCCCCGTTTTCGACCCCGGCAGTCACCATACTCGCCATGTCGATCTGGATTCCGCTGTCGAGCATCTCCTGTACCGAATAGAAGCCCTGACAGCTATACTTTTCCGCTGCACGGTCAGCCCGCTCGCGGTTGATGTCGCAGACCGCGACGATCTCGGTATCAGGATGTGCCTGATAGATTCGCCCATGAATGTTGCCAATATTGCCGACGCCCACAATTGCTACTCTTAAAGTCATGAAGAATGCCCCCAATATTCCGCGATCTACTTCTTATTCGATTGCAGCTTTGCCGCCTGCTTAGGATCGCCAATATGAAGCGTATCATACGCTTCCTGCGCTGTCATGAAGCCGCGATCCCATCCCTCCACCCGATGCCATGCGCCCTGCGTGAGCATCGGATTTTCAAGTCCAGTGTCAGAGGTGCGCTTGGCGATCCATGCATCCATACATCCATGCAGGTACGTTACCACGTCTGGGCGACGTTCGGCGAGGTTGAAGTTTTCATCCGGGTCTTCAACCAGATTGTAAAGCTCAATTTCCGGCTTGAAGTGAAAATCCGGTTCTAGAGCGATGATAAGCTTCCATTCAGGTGTCCGCCAACCATGCTTCCGCATCCATGTGCATTCAGTGATGTAGAACGAACTCTCATACGAAGCTACCTCGCCGCGAACCATCGGCAGCAAACTGCGCCCGTTGAAACGTAAGTCAGATGCCCAGTTGATTTTATCCTGCGGCAGACCAGCAAGTTCTAGCAAGGTCGGCATCAAATCCATGTGTTGATTGAAGCCATGCACACGTACTCCCTGTGGTAGTTTCGACGGGTAGCGGATGATCAGTGGTACATAAAGCACCGTGTCATAGATCCCATGATGGTCGAACCAGCACTCATGATCATAGAGGGTTTCGCCATGATCACTATTGACGACAACTATGGTGTCTTCGAGTATGCCAAGGGATTCTAGGGTCGTGAAGATCGTCTGAATGCAGGAATCCATGTAGGCGACCGCGCCATCGTACTGAGCAATCACATAATCCTTGTCCGTGATCCCCGGCGGCATCCACGTTGCGAAGAAATCGCGGAACGGCTTGAAGTTCATCACGGGTTCCATCGATTTATTGTTCGGATCTCTCTCATTACTATGATAAAACATGCGCTCGAAGGGTTCCGGTGGCAGGTACGGCGCGTGCGGATCCATGTGGCGCAGCATCATGAAGAACGGTTTACGTTTCTTCGCCAGCCGACTAATTTCGGGAATTGCTACCATGTTCAGTTCTTGCGCTTTCGGGCTGCGTCCTTCGTTCCAGCTTCCCCAACCCGGATAATCGAGATATTTGTCGAAACCGCGTGCGCCAGGGTTGCCGCTGAATCCCACTGAGGTCGTCTCGTAGCCAAAATCACGCATGACTTCCGCCATCGTGTTGACTTCCGGGCGTAGCCCACCCTGATGCCGCAGCCCCACGACCTGAGTGTTGAAACAATCCATTCCCGTCAGCATCGAGGCATAAGCAGAAGTCGTCGGAATGTGTGTACTGTACGTCCGCTCGAATGTCACGCCCTGCCTCGCAAAGTTGTCAATATGGGGCGTCGTCAAACGATGATAACCATACCCGCTCATGTGATCCGCACGCAGCGAATCAATCGCTATCAACAGAATATTGGGTTTGCGCGGCAAGTTGGTTTCTCCCTCAAAAATAGTAGCCCGATTTCTATAAAGTCATCGTCGTAGTTTGGTAGAGAATTCCCTAAGTCGACTACGTTTGACTCTACATCTGGATTCTATAAACAGATTTTCATTTACGCAAACGTTTGCGTTTTCAGAAATCATCACTATACTGAAATCTATGGATAAAAGTTTGCAAGGTGTACGGCGCAGAAAATAATTGATGTGTATTTTCTGAAACGTGCCGCAAAGCTAGGCGCACAGTCGGGCTGAAGAATGCGTTCATTTTTGCAGGAGATAGTTTTTTGTGGTCACGATTAAAGATGTTGCCAAGCGGGCATCAGTCTCTGTTTCGACTGCCTCGCGGATACTTTCCCGTGCGACCACTGAGAAATTCTCGGAGTCCACACAGGTACGGGTATACCGCGCCAGCCTTGAACTTGGCTATCGGGCAAATTTTGCTGCTCAATCGCTGGTCTCTGGCGAAACCCGCATCATCGCGTCGGTTTTCCCCCGCATTTACGGCACTCCTTTTACCGCCCTCGCCTCCGTGCAAATCTTGTCCGGAATCGAAGCCTTTTGCAGCGCAAACGGTTATCACATGCTGCTCAGTTCGCCGCGTCTCATCGACGGCAAGGTGGACAGCAGTTTCGTCAACATGCTCGCAGGCGGCTATCCCGACGGCATTATCATTGACAGTCACTTTCAGATCGACCCGATTATGGAAGTCGTTCAGCAGTTCGGCATTCCTACGGTTGCCCTCGGCTCTTTATCCCATCCCTACCGACTGCAAAGCGATAATTTTCTCGGCGGCGAACTCGTGATGCGGCACATTGTCGATCTCGGACACAAGCATATCGGCATCATTGGCGTACCCGATGGGGTAAGCCCGGCTGCTGATCAACGCCTAATGGGAATGCGGATCGTCACCGATGAACTTGGTCTTGAATTCGATTCTCTGCCCCGCGTTAATGGGAATTTCTCGTCAGACAGTGGCGCATCAGCGGCAACGGAGCTGATTACAACACACCCCGAATTGACTGCGATACTCGCCATCAACGACCGCATGGCAATGGGTGCAATCCTCCAGCTTCAGGCGATGAACTACCTTATCCCGGAGCAGCTGAGCATCACTGGTTATGACGACTTGTCCCGCGCTGGAGAGTTCAACCCATCGATCACCACGATCAACCAGCAGCTTGCCAGTTGGGGCGAACTGTCGATGCAAATGCTGCTCGACGTGATAGCGGGTCAACAGCCGGAACCTCTGGTTATCCAGCCCCGACTGATCATCCGAAAGTCAACCGCGCCCTGCCCCATCCATGATATATCCGGGGCAAATCGCTAAAATCGTGTCACCCAACTTAGTGATCAGGAGCGAAGAATTAGCAATAACGCTCTTGGGATTGAAGTTTCAATAGATGGAGGGGTTTTTCAGATGGTAAGGAAATTAGTGTTTCTTCTTTTGTTGGTGCTGCTCGTCGCGCCAACAACATTCGGGTTTGCCCAAGAACCACAAGGGCTGCCCGTCACCGTGCCGCGCGAGCAAATGTTCGTGCTGGATCAGATTTTCCGCTATGGCGTTGCGGGCAACTACAATATGTGGGCACCGGGCGCAGTTACGCCGCACCGTCACGCCCTGATGAGCGAGACTTTTTGGTATCGTGATCAGGAAACGGGCGAGCGTATCTACGGTCTCGCGTCCTCCGATCCCATCTACAATGACGATTACACACAGATGAACGTTGACCTACGCGATAACATCTATTGGAGCGACGGAGTCCAGTTCACCGCCGACGATGTGGTGTTCACGGTGGAAACGTTAATGGCGACGCCCACTCTGACCGAAAGTGGATGGGGAGCGCAGTTCAACCAGTTTGTAGACTCGGTTGAGAAAACCGGTGATTTTGGCGTCCAGTTCAACCTCGGCACAGAAAACCCGCGCTTTCACACCTTGTTTGAAACCCGCTGGAACGGCGTGTACATCATGCCGAAGCATATCTACGAGAACATCGATGATCCTACAACCTATGTCGATGTGAACCCCATCGTACTTGGCAATTATGTACCGATACAGTTTGACCCGAATGGCTTCTGGGAACTGTTCCAGCGCCGGGCAGACCCGGAGCGCTCGGTTGCGGGTGTGATCACGGGTAATGTGGGTCCCGAATACGTGTTGAGCATTTTCTACGGCGATAGCGCCCGCAAGGCAATTGCCATGTCGCGCGGTGAACTGGATACCTACTTCGACGCAGACATTGAAGCATTCCAGACAACACTGGACACCACACCAACGGCGCGTTCGTGGTACACCGAATTCCCATGGGCATACCCGAACGAAAATGATGATCGCCACTTCTTCTTCAACTACGAGTTTGACCCCATACTGCAAAACCGAGATGTGCGTTGGGCGCTGGCGCTCTCGATCAACATGGTTCAGCTTCAAACCGAGTACATCGGCGGCGTCGCTAAGGTCAGTGCGCTACCCATTACGCCGACTGCTCCGCTCCGGACGCTCTACTACGACCCGCTCGAAGACTGGCTGATCAACCTGCAAATCGAAATTGAACCGGGAACGATGTATACACCGTATGACCCAACTGTACCCGACCAGATCGCAGCATGGGCGGAATCAGAGGGCTACACTGTACCCGGCACACCGCGTGAAGTTTTCGGCAGTGGTTGGTGGAACTTTGCGCCGGATGTCGCGGAACGTCTGCTGCTTGACAATGGCTTCACCCGCGATGGCAGCGGCAACTGGCTGAAACCAGACGGACAGCCCTGGACGCTCGATGTGCAAGCGCCACCCGACGAAAACGACGCCTTCCGCATGGCGACGGCAGCGGCGGATATGTGGTCGGACTTCGGGATTGATGTCAACTTGCAAGGGTTGGAACGCAATTCATGGGATCAGAACCGTTTTACGGGTCAGTATGGTCTGACGACAATGTGGCAAAGTTTTGCGCTGACCGACGGCGACATGTGGCCCCAAATGCAGCAGCTTCACTCGCGCTATTACATCCCCAATGGTGAAGATGCACGCACATCTGGCGGTGGTTGGCTGAACACGACCCGTCTGCAAGACCCACAGATTGACGCCTTTATCGACGAAATGGCGACGCTCCTGCCGGGTTCGGACGAGAGCGTCGAACTGAATCGTGAATTCCTCATGTACTGGACGGAAAACATGCTCAGTCTACCCGTGATCGGCTTCAAGAAGTTCGTCACTTGGGATGAGCGCTATTGGACGGGTTTCCCGACCTCGGAAAACCCGAACTACATGCCGCTTTACTGGTTCCAAGCGGGCAAGTTCGCCATTCAAAATTTGACTGCTGCGCCTGCCAGCTAAATTAGGTTTTAGCTCTGCCCGCGCCGTCTGAATTCCCTCCGGGAAATGAAGCTGACACGGGCAGAGCAATTAACGCATACAGGAGCGAATCTGCAGGTTCGCTTCTCAAGAGTTATTCTTAGCAGCGAAGGTTATTCAACTGTGACCTTATTTAAAGAATTTGTCCTGCCGCGCTTGGTGCAGTGGGTGGTCGTCATCGTGATTGGTGTGACGATTACCTTCATGATCCCGCGCCTGTCCCCGGTCAACCCGGTCGACCAAGCGTTGGGACGCATGACGACCTTCCAAACGATGAACCCGGAAGCAACACAAGCCCTGCGTGAGACCTTTCTCGATCTATATGGGCTAGAAGGCAATATCTTCGACCAGTATCTCAATTTCTGGCGGCGGCTGTTGGTAGGCGACCTAGGACCGTCGTTCACGTCGTTTCCTACGCCCGTCATGCAAATAATCGGCAATAGTGTTGGCTGGACAATAGGGTTGCTCGGTATTTCCACCTTCGTCTCGTGGCTGCTCGGTTTGATCCTCGGTTCGCTGGCGGGTTATTTTTCGAACCACTGGTGGTCGCAGTTGCTCGAAAAAATCCTTATAACAGTTTATCCCATCCCTTATTACATTTTGGCATTTGTCTTGCTCATGATTTTCACCTACTACCTGCCTCTGTTTCCGTTGGTAGGCGGGGCGCGTGGGACACCAGGATTCACGTGGGAATATATCGGCAGCATCCTTTATTTCGGCTTTTTGCCCGCGCTTTCGCTTATTATCGGCGCGGTAGCATTTCGATTTATCATGTCAAAAGCGCTGACCACTAGTGAGAAATCGAGCGATTACGTGCAGTACGCGGAACTAGCTGCTCTGCCCAAACGTAAAATACTGTTCTCGTATGTCACGCGGAACACCATGTTGCCACAGGTGACCGATCTCGCGTTGTCCCTAGGGGCGCTTTTTGAAGGGGCGCTGATCACCGAAGTCGTGTTCGGCTATCCGGGGCTAGGTTATACCCTGTTTAACGCAGTGAACTCAGCAGATTACAACGTGATTATGGGCATTACCCTGCTGTCAATCGTGGGAATTGCGACGGCGTCCTTGCTGGTCGACCTCAGCTACCCCCTCTTTGACCCACGCGTGCGCTACCGATAAAAACAATGACCGACAATTCTTCGGGATAACCCAGTGGATGCGATAAGAGACCTGTTTCGATTTAGTCCCTCGTTCCGTTACGGTGCGATCATAGTGACACTGGTATTCGCACTAGTCATCATCTCGTTTTTCTCGCCCTATGAGCCAGACGACCGTCGGGCAGTAGCACGTAATGAGCCACCATCACTGCAATTCATCCTCGGCACAACCTCACAGGGTCAAGATGTGTTTTGGATGCTGACCTTTGCCCTCCGAAATACCCTCTTAGTCGCTGGTTTAGCGGTGCTGATTGGGCGTGGTGTTGGCGTGTTATTGGGAATGGTTTCCGGCTACATTGGAGGCACGGTGGATCGCCTTCTGTCGTCACTGGTAGACAGCGTGATCGTCATTCCACGGCTGCCGCTGCTGATCTTGATAGCCTCCATTATGCGCGGGCAGATGAGCATTCTAACACTTGGGCTGCTCATCGGATTGCTGGATTGGGCAATTCCATCCAAACGCTACCGTTCGCAGGTTTTGAGCCTGCGTGAGCGTGAATTTACATACACGTCTGTGTTTTCGGGTATGAGTGTGTTTAAAATTGTCACGCAAGCGCATTTGCCTTTTCTGATTCCCTTCCTACTGGCAGATATTGTCAGTGGTTTCCTGTTCGCTATCGGGCTGGAAGTCACGCTTTCGATCCTCGGCTTGAGCGACCTTGATACGCAAACCATCGGCACGCAAATCTATTGGGGGAACTATTATCAGGCACTGCTGACCAACCGTGTCTGGGTGCTGGCTGCACCTATAGGCATATCAATCCTCGTGGTTACCGGCTTCTATCTTACTTCTGTGGGCTTAAGCAGCTACCTTGACCCGCGCACCCGATTAGGGCGTCTGGAAGTCAAGAGCAAAGTCAATGTACCTGAAACTGAACCAGAAGTCACAACGACAGATGGAGTGACACCATGACGAATATTATTGATGCTGTTAACCTAAAGGCGCACTATGTTTCCAGCGCCTACGGAGTCGAACGCACGGTCAAGGCGGTCGATAACATCTCGATACAGGTGAAAACGGGTGAAATTTACGGCATTGCCGGTGAATCGGGTTGTGGCAAATCGACGCTACTCAAGGTGCTCCTTGGCGCACACCGTCCGCCGTTGACGGTCGTGGATGGCTCGGTCAAGTACAATTTTGGCGAACGTGAGCTTGATGTCCTTTCTATGGACGAACGTACGCGCCGCGCAATTCGCTGGAAAGATGTGTCATACATTCCACAAGGCTCGATGCATGTCTTGAATCCAGTGCGGCGCATCCGCAATTCGTTTCACGATTTTATCTCGGCACATCAGTCTATCACTCAGCGAGACTCATTTGATCTGGCACGCCGCTATCTAAGTGAACTCGGATTGCCAGAGACTGTACTGGCGTCGTATCCCCACCAGCTTTCCGGCGGAATGCGTCAACGCGTGACAATTGCACTGGCAACGATCCTGTGGCCGAAACTCATCTTTGCCGACGAACCGACGACCGCGCTAGATGTGGTCGTTCAGCGCGGCGTGATCCAACTCCTTAAAGAGATTCAACAAAAAAAGGGGAGTACTATGGTCGTAATCACTCACGATATGGGTGTCCATGCCAACCTTGCAAACCGGATCGCCGTTTTGTACGCCGGGAAATTGGTCGAGGAAGCCGACACGCATACCATCCTGAAGAACCCGAGCCATCCCTATACGCAGTATTTGATCAAGTCGCTCCCTCGCCTTGATTATCGGGGCGAGCGCGTCAGCATACCGGGACGCCCGCCCGCGCTGGATAACGTCCCAACAGGCTGTCCATTTCACCCCCGCTGTCCGTTCGTCATGGAGAAATGCAAAACAGTCGAGCCGCCCGTGATCACATTTCGCCCCGGTCACCGGGTAGCCTGTCATCTGGTCGCATCGGAGGTTAGCCATGTCGCAGCAGTCTGACCCGACACTTTTACGTATTCAAGACCTGTCTAAAGTGTTTAATACCCGTCAGGGCTTTTCAAGCAAACATTTTCACGCTGTTGATGGAGCGACTCTGTCGGTGGAAGCGGATACGCCAGAGATATTCACTATCGCGGGCGAAAGCGGTAGCGGCAAAACAACTCTTGCACGCTTGATCCTTGGTCTGGAACAGCCAACAAGCGGGACTCTATGCTATAAGGGACGCAGCATTGCTAAGCTATCGACCCGTGAAAAGCGCGGTTGGTATTACAAAGAGGTACAGCCTGTTTTTCAAGACCCGTTTGCGACGTTTAGTCCCTTAAAACGGATCGATCACTATTTATATGAAACAGTCCTTAACTATCGGATAACCAATCGGGCTGGAGCGGACGATTACATTGACAATATTCTCAATGAAGTTGGCTTGTCGCTGGCAGAAATCAAAGGGCGTTATCCTAATGAACTATCTGGCGGACAGGCTCAACGCGTCTCAATCGCTCGCGCCTTAATTACGCATCCTTCGCTAATTGTCGCCGACGAGCCTGTGTCCATGCTCGACGCCTCGCTGCGCATGTCCATTGTCAATATGTTCCGGAAGCTAAAAGTAACCCAACATGTCAGCGTTTTGTATATCACTCATGATTTGGCGACAGCCTACTATGCCGCCGACCGGATTGCAGTGATGCTGCGCGGTTGGATTGTCGAAATGGGTCCCGTCGAACAGGTGCTAGGCGATCCAAAGCATCCCTATACGCAAAACCTCAAACAGTCGATCCCAACGATAGACCCCGATGAAGCATGGAATGAAAAGATGAATTTGGCTCAACTTGACAGCGACGAGTTCGCTCATGTCGGTTGTAAATATGCCAATCGCTGCCCTCACGTCATGGATATTTGCAGCAAGCAGGAACCGCCCAATGTCGTTCATGAGGGCAGAATGGTCAAATGCTTCCTATATGTGTGACCAGTGTAACGAACCTAAATCCATGACAATTTCTTCGTCGATTTCGCATCCAACGGGATGCCCACAACAGGGGTTGTAGGGCGTATCGTGTAAAAACTCAGCTTTTGAGGGAGAATATGGTTTACGATAACCCCTGTATGGTGGAAAAACGTCATCTATCACATGGAATAGGCTCTAAGTGAAGAGAAAAACGTGGTACGCTTGTTCTTGGTTATTCGACTTCTGAGGTTTTGTCCCCTAACCGATGATTTATCATTTCCTGCTGTGCTTCGCTTCGCTCATATTCGATGTGTTTGCATCCATCCGTCTTGTACCTGACGAAAAAGACCTGCAGATTGCCCTCCCCCGGCAGCAACTCCGCGTGCTGGAGCGCAAAGTCAGGAGGAAACCGCGTCTCTCGCGTCCCGAAAAGCTGATGCTCGTTGCCCTAGTGACCCCGTACCGTGTAAAAATTTATCCTCAGTAGGGAACCAGCCCGGTTTGCGCGTCTTACGCGGCATCACGATAGTAATCATGGACAACTCCGCCGAGTAAATCGCGTCGGCGAATCGCTCCTTGAGCGGGAATGTTATGCTCTGTCTCGGGGAAATGCTGCCCCAGCCCTTGATGGGGACGCCTTTGGTTGTAATAACTTGAATACTCTTGGAGCACCGCTTTCAAATGACGTTCGTTGACGATGAGCAGGTGGTTGAGACACTCTTGACGAACGGAACGCACCCAGCGCTCAGCGAAAGCATTAGCATTTGGCGCCCGAATGGGGGTGCGAATGACTTCGATCTGCTGCGCAGCAAACACCTGATCGAAGGAGGCAGGAAATTTGGTATCGTGATCATGGAGAAGATAGCAAATCGTTGGCTTTCGGTCTTCGAGGGTCCAGCACAACTGCCGGGCTTGTTGCGTGACCCAGACGGAAGTGGGATGTTCGGTACAGCCGGCGACATGAACACGGCGAGTTCCCAGCTCGATGAAGAAGAGAACATAGACCGTTTTTAACCAGAGGGTTTCGACGGTGAAGAAATCACAGGCGAATATCTGGTGCTGGTAGTGGCGGAGAAAAGTGCGCCAGGTGCTTTTCGGTTGACGTTTAGATACAGGCGGGATACCGTGCTGCTTGAGCAGATTCCGAATGGTGGAGCGATCAATGGCGTAGCCGAGTTTGAGTAACTCCCCTTCAATCCGATCATAGCCCCAGCGAGGATTTTCCCGTGCCAACCGAAGCACCAGGGCAGTCAGTTCGAGGCTGATTTTCGGACGTCCAACGGAGGGTTTCCGCTTGAACGTCCATTTACGACAAACCAACTCGCGATGCCAGCGCAAGACGGTGTCGGGTTTGAAGAGGAGCACCGACTCCAGTTCGGAATGGAAATCGCCAGTGATCCGCTTCATCTTGGCGACGAGGACGGCTAACAAGGTCTTCTCGAAGCGAGAGAAGCGTTTGGGTTGGCGTGCTTTGCGTTGCAGCACCCGGACTTGTTGGCGCAGCAGCAAAATCTGGATGTCTTTTTGTGCTTCGGACCCTTGACGAACCAAGAGTAGATCCAAGAGAGAAGCGAAGAAATGATTGAATACAAACCAGAACAGGAGAGCACCTCATTAATCACTGAAGTATCATGATAAACGAGATTTTCTTTCAAAAGCTGAGTTTTTACACGGTACGAGTTGCTCCAGCGCACAAGATAAATCCAACTAAAAAAGAAGTTCCCGCCATAGCACACGCTCATAGCGAGCGGTGCCATAATTCAACTGAAATAATTCAAATGGCGCAATATCTCTGCGATCTGCTCCTAACGGATAAAGAAGAACGCCGGGCCCATTGAAGAAAATCTGCGGCAGCGCCCGCGAATAGATGCTCAACGCACTTTTCATTGCAAAAAAGGCATCACGCCATTCGTCGGGATTTTCAACATTGAGACCGTATCCACCAGCATTCATTGTCGGGTCGCCATTCGGCGGGCCTTCAACCAACATTAGTCGAAGCCGTGCATCAGGACGAGTCAAGACGTAATTAGCAACATCAACTACAACCCTATAGTTTTTATAATCACGTCCGCTCATCAATACACACAACTGCACTTTTGGGGCTGGCTCTAGCGTATCATCTGCGCGTCCAATGAGGTAAATCTTGCTATAGCGGGTCAAGCGCAGCGGCAATCCGATAAGTGGCACATCAAAATTAACTCCATCAAACACCTTGGACGACAAGTAACAATCGCTTGGCAAAGTCGCAGCCACTTCTGAAAACTTGGTCGATGTCCCAATAAGGTCCGATGAAATCACTTGATGCCCTTGAAGTCGCGCTGTCTGAGGCAGTTCCTCCATCAATTTTGCAAAAGCGTCTGCTTGCGAACCGTCGATATATTGCGTATTTTTGATGAGAGTTGGAATCGTGGGGATGTTCTCAAGCAAATAAGGGTGACAGGGGATATTGTGTTTCTGTCCTTCTTCAATCTCGTATAATACCCAAGGACGATCCTTCGACTGGTTAGAAATGAACACCAATACGGCGACACTTTGGCGTAAATTTTGCTGGATCGTAGCGTACCAATCATCCCCCTGTTTAATCCCCGCCGCATCAATCCACACGCGAAAATGGCGTTTTAACTGGGAGACAATCGGATTAACCTTATCTGAGTCTTCGTGTGCGTAGCTGACAAAAATGTGCTGCATCAGTGACCTCAATCCTCTAAAGATTTAACGTTGCCCATAGTATTATTCCGCAGACTTCGCCCATCACAGTGGCGCAGTACGCAAAACGACCAACGGTATGGGCATACCATAACCCTTAATTTTCGGGGCGTCTGCAGTAAAGATAAATTCCCTCATCGCCGTAATCTTCAATTTCCACGACAACCACTCGGATGGGTTGACGGTTTTGGAAAGGCAATCCGCGTCGGTGTTGCGCCATAAGAAATGCGTGGTATGAACCTTTGTCAAATGGGGGTAGCAGTTTCACTTTGATGTCGTTATCATCGGTTTCTTCTAACATCTCTGTTCTAAGTTCATCCCCCACTTGAATACCACGTGCTAATCGCTCTAAATCTTCTAACCAGCGCTTCAATTCACCCGGTGTTGGCAACACTGGACGTTGGCGAAAATCATCCAAACCCATATACGAGAACGTGTCTCCCATATCCGCTTGCCAGAAAGTCAGCATCGTTGACAAATCATGGATGCGTTTATTCTTTTGAAATGGCTGATTGCCGTGTTGCGCGGCAGCAAAGCCTTCAAAAGACTCGATGAACGGTGTAGTTTCTGATTGACCTTCGCCCTTGACCCACGTATTGTCAGCGAACAACGAGGCGTAGCGGGCAGCGCGATCACTGAGCATGAGTGTCGGCGCACATTTGACGACGCCCAAACCGAATGGTTTTCCCATGCCAAGCATATGTCGATGCGCCGAATTACCCGGCAGTTCTAGCACCCATGCTAAAAGCCCTAGCTCAATGTCGGTCAAGTTCTCAAAATTAACACAGAACTTGAATGTCAGTCCACGACGTAACGGACGAATGCGCGTATGTTGAGTGCTGTCAGCAGGGGCATCATTTTGATGCAAGCCCGATATAGTTTCCCGTTTGCGCCGCCAATACAATTTATGACCGCGCAATTTCACGCCCGCCGAGTCGTAATGCGCCAAATCTGCTTTGCGCGTCTTAACACCTTGAGGTTGCACTAAATAGTGCTGAAACGTCGTCGGCTTAGGCGTAGACAAAATAGGCGGTGTGATGATTTCCTCATACAGATTCGTCTGATCAGGGGTCAAGTGTGCATCGGTCACTTGCACTCGTCCCGCGTAGGCTTTCGCCTTCGTCCCCTGTTTATGTTTATCCCGCCGGATAAAACCGAACAGCGCCTCCGCGAAATCGTAAATACTCGCATCGTTATGAACTTTTGGCATCAACGAAGTGGGGCTGTTCTCATACGGCAAACGGAACATGCCTGCACGTCCCAAAAACGTAAGCTGATCATTCTCGCGCAAGAAAAAAACAGGTTCGCCGGGAGAGTCAGCTTTCGTTTGCAGCCAACCATCACGGGAACGGCGGGTCGGCTTGTCCTTCGGAAATGCCTTTTGCTGCCACTGGCTGACCTGATCATCGTCATGAAAACGATCAATAATCGCCTCTGGTACAGATAGGGTTTCAGCCCCTACACCCCGTAACAAGAAAACAAACTCGCGCTGCTTTTTCGGCTTACCTGTGTTGGGATCATTGCCTGGAATATCCCCCGTGATGACCAAAATGCCTTCTTCATAACCCCCATCATTCGGCTTGGTTGGAGAAATTACATCGACAAAGCGGGCATTCTTGCCTAATTTCACCCACACCCGTTGGTTTTGCCGCCATTGTCCGACTGACCAGTTGGGGTAGTTAGCCTTATTCTGGCGATGATAAATACCATCCTTGCCATTCAACAAATCATGATGAACCCGTGCCATCTCGCAGCTACAAATCACATAGGGGCGCTCAATATCATCGCTTTTCACAAGGAATCCAGTTTCTACTTTGTTTTGCCCTTGATCCTTGCCAACCATTCTATCCCGATAAGCCGTGCCGAGCGTCGAGTTATCCACGTTGCGAAAAAACAGCTTCTTGTCTGACATCCGCTCTAATTTGCCAAACCCGACAATTTCCGCCAAGGCACGGAGCATCCCGCGCAAACTGCTGCCGGGTATTCGGGGCATATTCTCATTGCCAACGTCAAAAAAATTGGGTTTGTTTTTGATTTGTCGCTCAGCCTCATCGGGTGTCAGTGTGCCGCGAATATACAGAGGCGTCTCTGTCGTAAGGGTCACATCAAAATAACCGTGATGCCGTTCTCTACTATAAATATCATGAGATGGCAGCGCATCTTCAATAGCAATCTGATTTCGCTTCCCAAACTGGTCGCGCACATCGATCACCGTCTCCGGAAGTGGAATAAAATTGTAAGGCGCATGAGCGGGAGCGCGCTGTTCGTCGTTCGTTTGATTACGATTATTCATTTAGCCTTTTCCTCATACAACTTCACTAGGCGACTTGCCGCAATCCGAACGAAACCATACTCATCTGCTTGCACATAATGGCGTATCTTTAACCGGAGCGGACGCCATGCTCTTTTTTTTGCATCTTCGTATATTCCTACAAG
>Ga0163147_10003076_pt1 | contig 22768 bp, 21 predicted proteins | sample OliLakLV19MP6G1_FD_148597 | JGI IMG/M metagenome (GOLD analysis project Ga0163147, IMG submission 148597) | Freshwater microbial mat bacterial communities from Lake Vanda, McMurdo Dry Valleys, Antarctica- Oligotrophic Lake LV.19.MP6.G1 | ecosystem: Environmental > Aquatic > Freshwater > Lake >...
ACACTTTCGAGATGTTCCGCTTGGCTACATAGTGCAAAATGAGCGCCGAACTCGGCACTCTTGAGGAGAACAGATGGCCACCAGAAAATCCGCCAAACCCAGCGCGCTCGATCAAGGCCGCATCGATCTCGCAGCCGCCTTGCGCTGGTCTGCGCGCCTGGGCCTGAACGAAGGCGTCTGCAACCATTTCAGCCTGGAGTTGGCGCCGGATCGTTACCTGATCAACCCGCAGGGCCTGCACTGGGGCGAGGTCAGCGCCGGCGACATCCTGCTGATCGACGCCGCCGGCAACATCATCGACGGGCGCCATGCCCTGGAGCCGACCGCGTTTTTCATTCACAGCCATATCCATAAAGCCAATCCGCACGCCAGGTGCGTGATGCATACCCACATGCCGTTCGCCACCGCGCTCACGCTGGTCACCGATGGCCGGGTCGAATGGTGCAACCAGAACGCACTGCGCTTCTATGAGCGCATCGCCTACGACGACCAGTACAACGGCGTGGCACTGGATGCCGCCGAGGGCAGGCGCATCGCCGCGCAACTCAAGGGGCACGATGTCATGTTCATGGCCAGCCACGGCGTGACGGTGGTCGGAGCGTCGGTGGCCTGGGCCTTCGACGATCTTTATTACCTCGAACGTGCCTGCATGCATCAGGTGTTGGCGGTACAGGCCGCCGCCGGACGGCCGCTGCGCACCATTGCGCCGGATCTGTGTGCACGGGTGGCGGCGCAAATTGCCGGCGAGCGCCAGCAGAGTGACCTGTTTTTCGCCTCGATCAAGCGCCTGCTTGAGCGCGACGAGCCCGGCTGGTCCAAGCTTTAGAAGGCGCCTGAAGCACCATCCGTTGCACCATGTGGCGTCAGCAGGCGGCGCGCATCGGCCGGCGTGGCAACCACGAATCCGGCCAGGCCGCGCAAGCGGCGCGTGAGCATCAGAAGGTCGCGATCCTTGGTAATCAGGCAGTGCGCGCCGCAGGCCTGCGCGAGTTCGAGAAACGGCTGATCATGGCGATCACGGCAACGTGGCAGGGGCGGCATGGCCACGCCCGGAACTGCAGTGAACTCGCAGGCAAGGGAGCGGCAGGCATCGAGTATGCCGGCGTGCCCGGCAGGGGCGATGGCGAAACGCCCGAGCGGGTAGCCCAGCACGCGCGTCAGTTCGGCCAGACCAAACGCATCGATCATCGCCCGCAATTCGCCGGACCGCAAGCTCGTGCAAAGCCATGCCACGCCTGCATCGCGAAACACCAGCAAGTCAAGCCAGACATTGGTGTCGAGCACCAGGATGGCCGCAGGCGCGCCAATCGGGGCGGCGCCGGGAAGCACTGCGGGCGCCGTTGCCAGCGTCAAGTCCTGGCGAAATCGAGACTATCGTCGGCCGCAAGCGGCGCCACCGGCAATGGCGTATCGCTTGCGGTCAAACGGTCAAGGTCGGCGCGAATCACCGCCGTGTCAATCGCCGCGCGCCCCTGATAGCGCAGCCCGATGCGCGCGGGCAGGTCGACCAGCCGTGGCTCGGCCGAGCGCAGGTTCGCCGCCACGTTGAGGACCGGCGCCAGATGGGTCGATTTGAAGCCCGGGTGGGCGCGCTCGAACGCATCGGGAATGGCGTTGTTGGCTTTGGCTAAGCCCGACAGCAGTTCGGCAAGTTGCTGGTTGTCCATGACTGCTCCGGCGTGGCTGGAAGGGCGCAGCATAGCCCCATCCGGCGTGGACGCGTGCAGCACCGGCCCGCTCAGCCCAAGGTGTCTGCGTCCGGGTTTACCGTCACCTGCACCACCAGCGCCTGCTGCCCGCCGCCCAGGGTGACACCGCGGGCCGGTGTCACATCGCTGAAATCGCGGCCCCAGCCAAGCGTGACGTGGTCGCGATCGATGCGGCAGTTGTTGGTCGGATCGAAGTCGATCCAGTCGCCTGCGGCCGCGTCGTGCCCCGGGCAATACACCGACACCCAGGCGTGCGAAGCGTCCGACCCGATCAGGCGCGGCTGGCCGGGCGGCGGCATGGTCAGGATGTAGCCGCTGACATAACGCGCCGCCAGGCCGCGGCTGCGCAGGCAGCCGATCATCAGGTGGGCGAAATCCTGGCACACGCCGTGGCGGTGTTCCAGCACTTCTGTCAGCGGCGTGGCGATGTCGGTGGCGGTGGCGTCGAATTCGAACTCCGCATGGATGCGCGCGGTTAGCTCGAGCAGGGCCGGCAACACGGCGCGCCGCGACGCGAAGACGTCCGCCGCATAGGCGTGGACGGCAGTGTCAAGCGGCACATGCGGCGATTCGAAGCGGAAGCGTGCGGCATCCAGCACCGCCGCTCCGCCAGGCTGGCCCAAGGCGTCGCGCGCGGCCTCCCAGCCGATGCCGCCCAAGCCTTGCGCTACGCTACGCGCGCGCAATTCGACGGTCGATTCGGCCAGCACCGTCAAGGCGCGGTGGGGAACGGTGATCACTGCCTGGCATATCGGGTTGCCGAAATAGTCGTGGCCGGCAATGCTTTCTGCCGGTGCCGGCTGCACCGCAATGCGGTGCGCGATCACCTGCTGGCCGGGCAAGGGGCGCGGTGTGAGGTGCAGCAACTGGCGTGACAGCGTCACCGGGCTGGCGTAACGATAGCGGGTTTCATGCACCACCCGCAGCCGCCGACTGCCGTCGGCCGCACCCGTACCCGCCGGCCGCGCATTCATTGCGATTGTGCCTGCGACTGCATTGGGCGACCGGGCTTGTCGCCATGGCTGAAAAAGCGCTGGTTGATGCGCTCGGCCTGGGCAAAGGATTCACTGCGCAACGCCTCCATGAAAGCGCGCAAGGCCGGGCTGCCGGGGGCCAGATCACGCTCCGGATCAAGCCGGTTCAGTGCTTCGATCAGCGGGGTCAGGCAGGCTGCGCCACATTCACCGTAGGTTTCAGTCAAACGATGCAGGTATTCCGACAGGCCCAGCAACTGAAAGGCGATCGAGCGCGGATTGCTTTCGTCGCGGATCAGCAGATCGAGCAGCGGCAGCCACTGCGGGCGCGCCATGTAGCGCGAACGATAGGTCACGATGCTGTCGGCCAGCTCCAGCAGCCACTCAAGCTCGGCGTCGGCGCGCATCTGCAGGCCCGCATGCAGGGCGCCGCAGAGGAACTGCAGGCGTTCGACGCGCCGCCCGATCGACAAAAAGCGCCAGCCCTGGTCGCGCGTCATGCCGTCCAGGGTGAAGCCGGCCAAGGTCATCATCGAGGTGGTCGCGGCGTCCAGCTCGCTCAAGGCTTCGGCAATGGTCGGGGTGTGCTTCTCCCAGCGTGCCAGGCGTTGCAGCATGCGGTTCAAGGCGCGCCAGTTGTCGACCGACAGGCGTTCGCGCAACTGGAATGCGACGCGAAACAGCTGGCGCAGGCCGGCGGCGAGACCGCCCACATGCGGGTCGGTTACGGCGCGTCGCAAGGCCGCCTCGACATCGTTGTTCGGAGCGTCGGCGTCGACCGGCAGGAGGCCCGTGTTGCCACACAGCCGCACGATCGCGCCCCATTCGCCGTCGAGTGAGTCGGGGATGTTGTCGATCAGTTGGCCCAGCGCCACCCGCAGCAGGCGTGCGATGTTGTCGCAGCGCTCGGCGTAGCGGCCGAACCAGAACAGATTCTCGGCCACGCGCGAAGAGAGGTTATGCGGGCTGCGCATCAGGTCCTGCGCGGTCACGGCGCGGCGCATCAGGCTGAACTGGCTGACAGGCCCCGCCGACAGCACCCAGGTGTCCTTGCTGCCGCCGCCGCGCTGCATCGAGATCACCCGCGCGTCCGGCCCGGTAGCCACGCGCGTCAAGCCACCGGGCATGGCGATGTAACCGTCGGGAGTGGCGCAAGCATACACGCGCAGGCCTACCGCCCCGGCCTTGAGGCGGCGCTGTTGCGAGCGATCCCAGATCGGTGCCTGCGAAATGCGCACCAGTTCCTGGGCGATATAGCGGTCCGGGTGGGCGCGCATCGATTCAAGAAGTGAGCGGCGCTGCGGCTCGCTCAAGTCCTGTCCGAACACCGCTTCCATGCGCAATTGCGGGAATGCCGGTTTGATCACCAGTTTTTCCAGGCGTGCCACCGCTTGCTCGAGCGCCGCCGATTCGCCGCACCACCAGGTGGCCACCGAAGGCATTTTCAGCGGGTTGCCAAGCAGGCGCTGGCTGATCGCCGGCAGGTAACCCAGGATCGCGCCGGATTCCAAAAGGTTGGCGCCCAGGCCGTTGGCGATCAGCACATTGCCGCGCCGCGCCGCTTCCACCAGGCCGGCCACCCCCAGGGCGGAATCGCTGCGCAATTCCAGCGGGTCGCAAAATTCATCATCGAGGCGGCGCAAGATCACATGCACGCGCTGCAGGCCAGAGAGCGTTTTCAGCCAGACGCAGCCGTTACGCACCGTCAGGTCATGCCCTTCGACAAGCGGAAAACCCAGGTAGCGCGCCAACAGCGCATGCTCGTAATAGGTCTCGTTGTAGGGTCCCGGCGTGAGCAGCACGATCATCGGCGCCTGCCCGTCATGCGCAGCCCAGTGCGCCAGGCTGTCACGCAAGGTGGCAAAAAAGCGCGCCAGCGGCTGCACCTTGAGGTCGCGGAACAGGTCGGGGAAGACGCGCGAAATCGCCAGGCGGTTTTCCAGCGCGTAGCCGGCACCCGAGGGCGCCTGGGTGCGATCGGCCACCACCCACCAGCGGCCATCGGCGGCGCGTGCGAGGTCGGCAGCATAGAGGTGCAGGCGCACCCCGCCCGGCGCCACGATGCCGTGCGCCGGGCGCAGGTAGGCGGCGTTGCCGTGCACCAGCGCCGGCGGCAGCAGGCCTTCGGCAATCAGATGCTGCGGGCCGTAAACATCGGCCAGGATGCGATCGAGCAAATGCGCGCGCTGGCACACCGCAGCTTCGATCCGCGCCCACTCGTCGGCCGGAATGATTTGCGGCAGCAGGTCCAGATCCCAGGGCCGGTCGGTGCCCTGTGGATCGTCATAGACGTTGTAGGTAACGCCGTTCTCGCGCACCTGGCGTTCGATTTCCTGCACCCGCTCATGCATCCGCGCAGACGGCGTTGCGACCAGCTGCTCGAACATCGCGCGCCAGTGCTCGCGCGGCTTCTGCGAGGCGTCCAGCATCTCATCGTAGCGCGCCACGGCAGGGGGGTACTGGTCCAGCAGTTGCTTGGGCACGAAAGTCAGGGGCGCGAAAAGGCGTTGGGCGAAAAGAACGTGAGGTTAGCATTTGCCGCGCCCCGCAAGCGCGGCGCAGCGGACCAACGATTGCGTTCAGGCGCGCCGCAGGTCGAGTGTGAACGGGAAGTTCGGATTGCGCTTTTCGGCTTGCACCTCGATACGCCCGGGCGTGTGCCCCATGCTGAAAAAGCGCGCCAGCCGGCGTCCTTCGGCAGCGTTGGCATTGACCGGAAAATCCTCGTGGCTGCGCCCGCCCGGATGGGCCACATGGTATTGGCAACCGCCCAGGCTCCTGGCATTCCAGGTGTCCACCAGGTCGAACACCAGCGGCACATTGGTGTCGATGGTCGGGTGCAGGGCGGAAGGCGGGTTCCAGGCCTTGTAGCGCACGCCGCCGATGAATTCGCCGACGCGGCCGCTCGGCTGCAGCGGCACCGCCCGGCCATTGCAGGTGAGTACGTGGCGACTGTCGATCAGACCGGTGGCCTTGACCTGCAGGCGCTCCAGCGATGAATCGACATAGCGGGCGGTGCCGGCGGCGCTGCTTTCCTCGCCCAGCACGTTCCACGGTTCGAGCGCGTTGCGCAGTTCGACACGAACGCCAGCGGCGGCGAACTCGCCATAGCGCGGAAAACGGAATTCCAGGTGTGTGTCGAACCAGTCGGCCGACAAGCCGAAGCCGGCGTCGTTCAGCTCGGCAATCACGTCGCTGAAATCCTGCCACACGAAGTGCGGCAGCATGAAGCGATCGTGCAGCTCGGTGCCCCAGCGCATCAGCGTTGCAGGGCGGAACGGCTGGCGCCAGAAGCGCGCCACCAGGGCGCGCAGCAGCAGTTGCTGGGTCAGCGACATGCGCGCGTGCGGCGGCATCTCGAAGGCGCGCATTTCCAGGAGCCCCAGACGACCGGTAGCCGAATCCGGCGAATAAAGTTTGTCGATACAGAATTCGGTGCGATGGGTATTGCCGGACGCATCGATCAACAGGTTGCGCAGGATGCGATCGATTTTCCACGGCGGGCAGGCGCCGGAACTCTGGCCCATCAGACGGTCGATTTCGGCAAACGCAATCTCGATTTCGTAGACCGAATCGTTGCGCGCCTCGTCAATGCGTGGCGCCTGGCTGGTCGGGCCGATGAACATGCCCGAGAACAGGAACGACAGCGAGGGGTGGTTGTGCCAGTAGCCGATCAGACTCTTGAGCAAGTCCGGCCGGCGCAGAAACGGTGAGTCGAGCACGCTGGCGCCGCCCATGACCAGATGATTGCCACCGCCGGTACCGGTGTGCTTGCCATCGACCATGAATTTCTCGGTGGTCAGGCGTGTCAGATGTGCCTGCTCGTAGAGAAAAGTGGTGTTGGCCACCAGTTCGTCCCAGTCGCGCGCCGGCTGCACGTTGACTTCCAGCACGCCGGGATCGGGCGTGATGCGCAATTGCTCAAGACGCGGATCTCGCGGCGGCTCATAGCCTTCGACCACTACCGCAAGCTGCATGTCAGCAGCGGTCGCTTCGACTGCGGCCACCAATTCGAGATAGTGCTCAAGGTTGGCCATCGGCGGCATGAAGATGTAGAGCACGCCGTGGCGCGCCTGGGCACACATGGCCGAACGGGTGATCCAGGCTGCCGATTCGAGAAAGCCGGCCGGCGCGTCCGCGGTCTTGCCCGGCGTCCCCGGCGCTATCGGCGCGCGATCGTCGAGCCAGGCGCCGTGATTGTGGGTTCGCTTCTGCGGCGCTTGAAACTGGCGGGCGATTTCCTGGTGTCCCGGCAGGCGCGCGAAGGCCTGGGTCTGGTCGGGCTCGTGAATCCACGGCTGGTCCGTGGGTTTGGCCCAGGGTTGCGAATCGAGCGGCAGGCGCAGGCCGATCGCCGAATCGCCTGGAATCAGGTAACAGCGTTCCTCACGCAGGAACCAGGAGCCGCTTTGCCAGTGCAATGCGGCATCGGTACTGCGCTTGATCGGCAGCACATGGCCGGCCACCTTGTCGAGCCCCTGGGTGAAGGCCTTGCGCAGGCGCTCGCGCTCCAGCGGGTCTTCAAGGCGGGAATCGAAGGGGTCGACGTTAGTCGGCAGGCGCCGCTCGCGCCACAGGTAGTACCAGGTGTCTTCAAAGGCGGGGAATACGTATTTTGGGTCGAGTTCGAGACCCGCGGCGAGATTCTGCAGAAACTGCGCTGCGTGTTGCTCGGTGGCGCCATAGTCGACGCTTTCGTCGGCGCACAAGGTGGCGTCGCCCCACACCGGTTCACCGTCGCGCCGCCAGAAGCAGGTGAGCGACCAGCGCGGCAGTTGTTCGCCCGGATACCATTTGCCCTGGCCGTAATGCTTGAGTCCCTGCGGCGCATGGCGCGCCTTCAGACGGTCGAGCAGTTTGGCGCCCAGGCCGCGCTTGGTCGGGCCCATGGCATCGGTATTCCACTCCGCGCCATCCGGGTCGTCGACCGCCACGAAGGTCGGCTCGCCACCCATGGTCAGGCGCACATCATCTGCTTTCAACTGCCTGTCGATCTGCTGGCCCAGGGCTTCGATCTGCTGCCATTGCAGGTCGGAGTAGGGCAGGGTGACACGCGGCGTCTCGAAAATCCGCGTCACCTGCATGTGATGCTCGAATTCCACCTCGCACTCGTCGGTGGCACCGGTGATCGGCGCGGCATTGCCGGGGTCGGGTGTTGCGGCCAGCGGAATGTGCCCTTCGCCGGCGAACAGCCCCGAAGTCGGGTCGAGTCCGACCCAGCCGGCGCCCGGCAGATACACCTCGCACCAGGCGTGCAGGTCGGTGAAATCGACCTCGGTGCCCGAGGGGCCGTCAAGCGATTTCACATCCGCAGCAAGCTGGATCAGGTAGCCCGAGACGAAGCGCGCAGCCATGCCCAGGTGGCGCATGATCTGCACCAGCAGCCAGGTTGAATCGCGGCACGAGCCACAGGCCAGTTCCAGTGTCTGCTCCGGGGTCTGCACCCCGTGCTCCATGCGGATCAGGTAGCGCACATCGGCCTGCAGGCGCTGGTTCAAAGCCACCAGGAAATCGTTGGTAGGCATCGCTTCAGTGGGCACCGCGTCCAGGTATTTCTGGAACAGCGGGGTGGCCGGCAGCTTCTGCAGGTAGGGCGCCAGTTCGTGCGCCAGTGAAGCGTCGTACTTGAATGGAATCTGCTGTGCGTCGGGTTCGAGAAAAAAGTCGAATGGATTGATCACCGACACCTCGGCCACCAGATCGACTTCAATCTTCAGTTCACGCGCTTTTTCGGGAAACACCAGCCGCGCCAGGTAATTGCCCTGCGGATCCTGCTGCCAGTTGACGAAATGCCCCTCGGGCGTGACCTTGAGCGAATACGCCAGGATCGGCGTGCGCGAATGCGCGGCCGGGCGCAGGCGGACCACCTGCGGGCCCAGGCCAACCAGACGGTCGTAGCGATAATGGGTGATGTGACGCAGGGCTACGTGAATTGACACAATGACTCCTGGGAACTACCTTGGGATAAGCAAGTGGCAAGCAAGTTGCAAGCAAGTTGCAAGCAAGTTGCAAGCAAGTGGCAAGCAAGTTGCATGCACACTTTTGCTTCATTTGAATTTTTTTGCGCGCGGCGCTTAGGTTACCTCAGGAAAGGGGGCAAAACAGGCGCGTGCACGGCCAGCCGGCCGTTCCACGGTTGGGGATGGCCGGCAAATCGCCGGCGAGCCAGTGTCGTTCCTGCTGGAAATTGATCAAACTGCTTGAGCGGTACAGTCCGGGAAGCGGGCCCGTGCAGTTCCTGAAAACGGTGGAAGCGGCAATCCGGATCAACAGTCGAGCGCTGCCGGGGTTGTGCAGAGTTCCGAGTGTGTGGCGCAGCGCTGCGCCGAACAATGCTGTTCCATGATGGGAGTGTGCCGAATGAATTCTGACAATCGACGCCCGGGGCCTGCCATACCCGCCGCCTTGCATGACTTGATGAAGCAGGTCGGGCCGATTTGGCGCAATGATGTGCCTGGTCACGTGCGGCAGATGGCAGAAGGGTTCAGCGCCGTTCTCGCCCATGCACCCAAAGAAGGTGTGGTGCGGACCAATGACCTGGCCTACGGTACGCATCCACGTCAATGCCTGGACCTGTTCCAGCCTGGCAGGGATATGGAAACTGCAGGCGCCGCGCCGCTCCTGATCTTTCTGCATGGTGGCGCGTTTGTCGATGGCGAACGCAACCGCAGCGACGAGTTTTACGCAAACATCCTGTATTTTTTCGCGCGCCACGGTGTGCTGGGCGTCAACCTCGAATACCGGCGCGCTCCCGAATTTGTCTATCCGTCCGGCGCCGAAGATGTCGCGCTGGCCGTGGCCTGGGCGCGCGCCAACGCGGCACGCCATGGTGGTGATGCGCAACGGATTTTCCTGATGGCCCATTCGGCCGGCGCCGCGCATGCGGCAGGCTATGCCTATGATCGCCGCCGGCAGCCGGCCAGCGGACCCGGTATCGCGGGACTGATCGTCATAAGCGGGCGCGTGCGGGCCGACAATCTTGCAGAGAATCCGAACGCCCGCAAGGTCGAAGCCTATTACGGCAGCGATGCCTCGCTATTCGAAGAGCGCTCGCCGGTCGCACATGTCGACGCCGGCAGCGTGCCGACTTTTGTGGCGTTTGCGGAATATGAAAATCCGCTGATCGATCTGTATTGCACCGAACTGGCCTATCGCCTGGCGACAGCGCAGCGGCGCGCACCACCACTGCTGCGGTTGCGCGGCCACAACCACACCTCGATCGTCGCGCATTTCAACACTGCAGAAGATTTTCTCGGCCGCGAAATTCTCGACTTCATCGCGACCACGCCGCAGCGTGCCTGATGCATCGCCCCCGCTTGCCTGATGCATGGCCGGCGCGTGCCTGCCTGACTGAATCGACCGGCCCGCAAGGGGCCCTGCCTGGGTTTGGCCCTTCAACTCCCGATCTGGGCATTCAAGTGGCGGATGCGCTCGCACATTGAACGCAGCAGCGCCACCCCGACAGCAGGATGCGCCTTGACGATCTTGAGGAAGGCATCACGGTTTACCGGCAGCCAGGCGCCATTCTCTTGCGCCATGGCAGTGGCGCCGCGTGTAGCCGCGCCCAGCATGGCGACCTCGCCGAAGGTTTCGCCGGCGCCGATCTGTTCCACCGGCTTGCCGTTGACTCCGATGGTGACCCGGCCGTCCAATACGACATACATGTTTACGCCCTGTGCGCCCTGGCTGACCACGGTTTCGCCCTGTTTCATGGGCGTGGGTACGGGGTTGCCGAGCGAGTTGCGCAATTTGGCCAGTTGGTCCGGGTTCAGTCCGGCTCCGCCCAGGCGAGGGTTCAAATCGCCGCCGCCAGCGGCCAGCAGTTTTTCGACGCTGCGGCGCATCTGGCCGGTCAGGCTGCTGACCAGTTGCAAGGCGAACTGGGGCTCTTGCGGCAAGGAGGCGAGAGTGCGCTTTTCATCGAGTGAAAGCACGCGCGATTTCTTGAACGCAGTGGCCGTGGCACTGCGCGGTGCGTCCGAAATGATCGCCAGTTCGCCAAAGGTTTCGCCCGGCAGAATCATGTAAAGCGGCTTGCCCTTGAGGCTGAGCGCGATCTGGCCCTCGACCAGAAAGTACATGCGCGCACGCTTGGCAAACATGCCTGAAGCTTTTTCCTGCTCGGCAAACACGCGGGCACCCGCATCGAACGTTTCTTCCTCGCCGGCGATGCGAAAAAAGCGGGCGGCGAGTTGCGGGTCATGCGACAAGGCCTCCGCTTTGGCCGGTTTCGCGGCGGGGGCTGCGGGAGCCTGCGGGGTGGCAGGTGCCAGATGCGAGAAGTCGAGATCGTCCATGTTGCTTTCTGACCGAGACCGGCGAAGTGTCCAAATGCGGATTCTAGAGCCGGGGCTGGCCGATCCGCGGGCAGAGCAGAACAATTGTGCAGCATCTATTCTGCAAATAGGTTGGGAAAGGGATGAACGGGTAGCCGTCGCACGGACTCTTGCGGACCATTCCTGAATCAATGCAGCGCATAAGCGGCTCCAGTTCCCGGGGTGCCTGCCCGGCTTTTCGCAAGAGGTGCCGCGACGCGCCCGCTGTGATCCCACCGATCTGGTTGGCGGGCAGCTTGAGTTCGGCGTGTTCGTGCTCTCCAGCGGCTTGCCGCACGTGCGCAGCGGCAAGGTATTGGCATTGGGCACGACGGCGGCGCAGCGCTCGACAGCAGCGCCGGACATCCCGGCACTGGCCGAACATCCGTCATTGCGGCAGATCGACATCAGCCGCTGGTTCGGCGTGTGGGGGCCGGCGAATCTGCCGCCGGCGGTGACGCAGCGCCTTACCAGGTCGCTTGGCGAAGCGCTTGCTACGGGGGAACTGCGCAAGCGGCTGGAGGAATCCGGCGCCACCATGGCGCCGGCCGGTGCGGTGCTGGCCGACTACCAGCGCCAGGAAATCGAGAAATACACGCGCATTGTCAAGGTGGCAAACATTCGCGAATGAGTGCTTGTGTGCGCGCCAAGCGCCGCGAGCGCAATCCGGCGGGCCGCAGCGGGCAGGCCGAACGGGCGGCGCAATACGTTCGCGCTGCTGCCCGCATGGCATGAGCGCGCCGGGAGGCACGACGGACATTACCGAGCGCTAGCGTTCCCGAGAGTATCCAATTCTCTATCTCGCACAGGCGCCTGGATTAAGCCGGGCGCCACGCAAACGTGGGAAAATGACGTCCTGACACTTTTTTGCCCACCGAGCGTCTGTACCAGGTTGCGCCGGTGACGCATGCGCCCGTACCGTTCATGCAGGCGTGTGGTGTAACAGGGCGTGCGGCGCCCGGCCTTTTCGACCCTAGACATGCCAACCGATCCCTTGCTGACCGCGCATGAACTCGAGTGCCGCCGCGGCCGGCGTCGCCTGTTCCGTAATCTGGCATTCGGTCTGGGCGCCGGCCAGATGCTGCAGGTCTCGGGGCGCAACGGCAGCGGCAAATCGACCTTGCTGCGCAGCCTGTGCGGGCTGACCCGCCCGGAACATGGTGAGGTCAACTGGCGCGGTGTGCCGATCCGTGCCAATCGCGATGCCTTCAACGCCGAACTGATGTATCTGGGCCACGCCGGCGCGCTCAAGGACGACTTGAGCGCCCATGAAAACCTGCTGGCGGCACTGGATGTCGCCGGCCGCGCCTGCAGCGCCGAAGCCGCTGCCCGCGTGCTCGATGAACTCGGCCTGGCAGCATGCGCCGCGCTGCCGGCCAAGCTGCTGTCGCAGGGGCAGCGCCGGCGGGTTGCACTGGCGCGCCTGTGGCTCAGCCGTGACACCCCCTTGTGGGTGCTGGACGAACCCTTCGTCGCGCTCGATGCGGATGCGAGCGCAGCGCTGCGCAGACTCCTGGCCGCGCATCTGGAAAACGCGGGAATCCTGGTACTGACCACTCATCAGGAAATCAATGTCGCCCCCGAACGCACGCAGCACCTGCGGCTTGACGTCTAGGGCGCATCGGCATGGGCAGCCTTCTCCTGCGCGTCATGCTGCGCGACCTGGCGCTGGCCTGGCGCCAGCGCGCCGATGTCCTGTCGACCCTGATTTTCTATGTAATGGTGGTAAGCCTGTTTCCCCTGGGCATCGGCCCCGAGCCTGCGACCCTGCGCGTGATCGCGCCCGGCGTATTGTGGGTGGCGGCCTTGCTGGCGGCGATGTTGTCGCTGTCGCGCCTGTTTGCCGCCGATCACGCCGATGGCACACTGGAGCAACTGCTGCTGTCGCCGCATCCGCTGACGCTGCTGGTGCTGGCGAAAATCACCGCCCACTGGATCGCCAGTGGCCTGCCGCTGGTGTTGATGGCGCCGCTCCTGGGCGTGCAATTGGGCATGCAGGCCGCCGACATCGGCGTCATGGCGCTAAGCCTTGCGCTCGGCACCCCTGTCTTGAGCCTGATCGGTGCGGTCGGCGCGGCGCTTACCGTGGGCCTGCGCGGCGCCGCCGTGCTGGCATCGCTGCTGGTGATTCCGCTATGCATTCCGGTGCTGATCTTCGGCGCCGGTGCGGTCGATGCGGATGCCGGCGCCGCTGCGTATTTTTCCCTGTTGGGCGCGTTGCTGGTGTTGGCGCTGGCGGGGGCGCCATTGGCCGCGGCCGCTGCGCTGCGCATCGCGCTGGATTGATGCTTCAATAACGCATGAGCGCGCAAACCAAACCAGTCAATCAGGCGCCACGCGAACGCGCGGGCGCGATCTGGCTGCGCTACGCCGCCCCGCTCGCATTCGACCCGCTGGCCGCGCGCATGATTCCGTGGTTCTTCGCCGCTGCCGTGCTGTTTGGCATCGCTGGCCTGTATATCGGGTTTTTCGTGGCGCCCACCGACGCCCAGCAAAACGAGGTCTATCGCGTGATCTTCATCCATGTGCCGGCGGCCTGGATGTCGATGCTGATCTACCTGGTGATGGCGATGTGGGCCGCGATCGGCCTGATTTTCAATACCCGCCTGTCTTCCATGATGGCAAGCGCCCTGGCGCCCACCGGCGCCATGTTCACCTTCGTGGCCCTGTGGACCGGCGCCCTGTGGGGCAAGCCAACCTGGGGCACCTGGTGGGTTTGGGACGCACGCCTGACCTCCGAGCTGATTCTGCTGTTCCTGTACATCGGTTTCATCGCCCTCCAGGCGGCCATCGAAGACCCGCGTCGCGCCGATCGTGCCGGAGCCCTTTTGGCGATCGTCGGTGTGGTCAATATTCCGATCATTTATTTTTCAGTGCGCTGGTGGAACACGCTGCATCAGGGTGCTTCGGTGAGTTTGACCTCAGCCCCGAAAATGGCGGCTACCATGTTGACCGGCATGCTGGTCATGACCCTGGCCTGCTGGATGTACTCGATCGGCGCTGCGTTGTGGCGTCTGCGATCGATCATGGCTGAACGCGAGGGCATTTCCGTGGTCGAAGCGGATTGACAATGTTGCCGGAAAGGATGAAGCAATGAATTGGGGTAGTGCAGGTGAATTCTTCGCCATGGGCGGCTACGGCCTGTATGTGTGGGGCTCCTATGGAGTGAGCGCGCTGGCAATCGCCATCGAAATACTGGCGCTGGCGGCGCGCCGCAAGCGCGCTTTTGCGCAGGCCGGGACAGCGACATGAAGCCGCGCCACAAGCGCCTGGCTGCGGTCGCCGTGGGGGTGGCCGCGCTGGGTATCGCCACTGCCTTGATCCTCAATGCGTTCCAGAGCAACCTGGTGTTTTTCTACACACCTTCGCAAATCGCCGCCAACGAGGCGCCGCAGGGCAAGAGCTTTCGCATCGGCGGCATGGTGCAGGACGGCAGCGTCAAGCGCAGCGGGGTTGAAGTGCGTTTCATGGTCACCGACACGGCCAAAACTGTGCCGGTGGTCTACAGCGGCATCCTGCCCGACCTGTTTCGCGAGGGCAAGGGCGTGGTGGCGCAGGGCCAACTCGGGCCCGACGGCATTTTTCGCGCGCGCGAGGTGTTGGCCAAGCATGACGAGAACTACATGCCGCCGGAAGCCGCGGCGGCACTCAAGCAGGCACATGAAAAAGGCAAACCCATGGGGCAGATGAAAGGCGGTATTCAATGATTCCGGAAATCGGCAATTTCGCACTGGTGCTGGCACTGACCATTGCGCTAATCCAGAGCGTGGTGCCGATGGTCGGCGCCGCCCGCGGCCGCCTCGACTGGATGCTGCTGGCGCGACCGGCCGCCGAAGCGCAGTTCCTGTTCGTGCTGTTCGCCTTTGTCTGCCTGTCGTGGTCGTTCGCCAACAACGACTTCTCGGTGATGTACGTGGCCTCGAATTCGAACTCCGCCCTGCCGGTGCAGTATCGGCTGGCGGCCGTGTGGGGCGGGCACGAAGGTTCGCTGCTCCTTTGGGTGCTCATTCTGGCGGGCTGGATGGTCGCGGTGGCGCGCTTCTCCGACCATTTGCCGCAGGTGATGGTGGCACGCATTCTGGCGGTCATGGGCCTGATCTCGGTGGGCTTTCTGCTGTTCATGTTGTTCACCTCCAACCCGTTTGACCGCCTGTTTCCGGCGGCCGCCGACGGGCGCGACCTCAATCCGCTGCTGCAGGATCCCGGCATGATCTTTCATCCGCCGATGCTCTACATGGGTTACGTGGGCTTCTCGGTGGCCTTCGCATTCGCCATCGCCGCCCTGATCGGCGGCAATCTGGACGCGGCCTGGGCGCGCTGGTCGCGCCCCTGGACTACCGTGGCCTGGCTGTTCCTGACCCTCGGCATCTGCCTGGGCAGCTACTGGGCATATTACGAACTGGGCTGGGGTGGCTGGTGGTTCTGGGATCCGGTGGAGAATGCCTCGTTCATGCCCTGGCTGGTGGGCACGGCGCTGATTCATTCGCTGGCCGTGACCGAGCGCCGCGGCGCCTTCAAGGCCTGGACGGTGCTGCTGGCGATCCTGGCCTTCTCGCTATCGCTTTTGGGCACGTTCCTGGTGCGCTCCGGCGTGCTGACCTCGGTGCATGCGTTCGCCACCGACCCTTCGCGCGGCGTTTTCATCCTGGGCTTCCTGGTGGTGGTGATCGGCGGGTCCTTGCTGTTGTTCGCCTGGCGCGCCTCTTCGGTGGGCATCGGCTCGCGCTTTGAACTGGTGTCGCGTGAGTCTTTGCTGCTGAGCAACAACGTGTTGCTGCTGGCAGCCACCGGCACGGTGTTGCTGGGAACGCTGTATCCACTGATTCTCGATGCCCTCGGCTTGGGCAAGATCTCGGTGGGCCCGCAATACTTCGAGGCGGTATTCGTGCCGGTGCTGGCGCCGGCGATTTTCCTCATGGGTGTGGCACCGATTGCGCGCTGGAAACAGGCGCAGGTGCCCGATCTGGCGCGCCGCCTGCGCTGGGCGCTGGTGGTGGCGGTGGTATGCGCACTGCTGGCGCCGGCGGCAGCGGGGCAGTGGAAGCCCATGACCAGTTTCGGCCTGTTGCTCGCGTTCTGGATCATCGCCACTGCCTGGGTCAATCTGCGCGAGCGTGCCGGCGACGCCTGGCCACGACCACGCGCGACCTGGCAACGCCTGGCGCTCTTGCCAGGCGGTTACTTCGGCATGTTGCTGGCACACCTGGGCGTGGCGGTCTTCATCATTGGCGTCACCATGGTCAAGTCCTACGAGAGCGATGCCGATGTGCGCATGGTGCCGGGCGAAACCGTGATCGTGGGCGACACCAGCTTCCGCTTTCGTGGCGTGCGTGAGGTGCAAGGGCCGAATTACCTGGCCGTGCGTGGCGAGCTCGAAGTGCTCGAAGACGGGCAGGTGGTCAAGACACTGCTGCCGGAAAAGCGCATCTACAGGGTGCAGAAGAGCCCGATGACCGAGGCGGCGATCGATTCTGGCCTGCGGCGGGATCTTTATGTGGCCCTGGGCGAGGCCGACGGCGCCACCGCATGGATCATTCGCGTTCACGTGAAGCCGTTTGTCATCTGGATCTGGCTGGGTTGCGTGCTGATGGCCATCGGCGGTCTGGTGGCGGTATGCGATCGCCGCTATCGCACGGCCACCGAGCGTGCGCGCGCAGCGCAACTCGGTGTGGGCATTGCAGGCGCGCGTGGCGCATGAAGCGCACCCTGATCCCGGCGCTCATCTTCGCGGTGATCGTGGTGTTTTTGGGCGTGGGGCTGACGCTCAATCCGCGCGAGGTGCCGTCGCCCCTGATCGGCAAGCCGGCGCCCGCATTCCAGCTGGCCACGCTGGACGCGCCGGAGAAAAGCCTGGGCTTGCGCGACATGGCCGGCCAGGCCTGGGTGCTCAACGTGTTTGCTTCCTGGTGCGCCCCCTGTCGCGAGGAACATCCCTTGCTGGTTGACCTGGCGAAAAAGTCAACCACCCCGATCTTCGGCCTCAACTACAAGGACAAGCAGGTCGACGCCGAGCGCTGGCTCAAGCAGTTCGGCAATCCTTATCGCGCAGTGCTGGTGGATCGCGATGGCCGCGCCGGCATCGACTACGGCGTCTATGGAGTGCCCGAAACCTTCGTGATCGACAAGGCCGGTACCGTGCGCTACAAGAAAATCGGACCGCTCACGCCCGAGGTAATCGAAAAGAAAATACTGCCGCTGCTCAAGGAACTGAATGGTTAAGTGGTGGATTGTCCTGATGCTGGGCCTGGTTTGCGGCTTGAGCGCATTCGCCAAGGAGGCGCCGGCGGCAGCCGCTGATCCGGGGTTCGAAAAACGCGTCACGCGCTTGTCGGAAGAATTGCGCTGCCTGGTGTGCCAGAACCAGACCATCGCCGACTCGAATGCCGAGCTGGCCGTGGACCTGCGCAACCAGGTGCGCGAACAAATGCGTCAGGGGCGTTCGGACGATGCGATCCGCAATTACATGGTCGAGCGTTACGGCGATTTCATCCTGTATCGGCCACCGGTCAAGGCGAGCACCGCGGTTCTGTGGTTCGGCCCCCTGGTACTGGTGGTCGGTGGTATCGGCGGGCTTATGCTGTATGTGCGGCAGCGACGCAGGCTGGCCGTTGATGACGATACCGAGAACACAGGTTTCGACGATTACGATTTGCCTGCAGCGACGTCCTTGCCGGCCAAGCAAAAAACAAAGCAGAACCCGTGATTCTTTTCGCCGCCATTGCCGCCGCCATGTGCGCCGCCGCCTGCCTGATCGTGCTGCGCCCGCTCTTGTGGCTGCCACGCAAAACTGAAGGTCTGGCCGATCCGCTGCTGTTTCAGGCCGAACATGCGAGCCTGCAGCGCCAGTTGCAGGCTGGTGCGATCACGGCTGACGCGTTTGCCGAAGCGCGTGACACGCTGGCACGCCGCCTGCTCGAGGCAGTGGTGGCCACACCGGCAGCGGCGCTGAGCCCGCGCGCAGCGGCGCCATTGTGGCGCGCCGTGCTCATGGTCGTGCTTTTCATTCCGCTGCTGGCCCTGCCGGTGTACTGGAAAGTAGGGGCGCCGGCGGCGTTGCGTACCGACTTGGCCGCGGCGGCCGACCTGAGCCCGGCGGCCGCAATCGAGCAAATGCTCGAACGCATTCGCGCCCTTGAAGAACGCCTGGCCAAGGCACCGCAGGACGCTGCAGGCTGGAGCACGCTGGGACGCTCCTACGCTGCCCTGGGCGAGTACCGCAAGGCGGCCGATGCCTACGCCCGGGCCGAGCCGCTGGCGCCGCAGGATGCGCAGATGCTGGCGGACTATGCCGACGCCCTGGCGATGGCGCAGGAGCGCAAGCTGCAGGGCGAGCCGCTGCGCCTGCTCAAGCGGGCCCTGGCGGCCGATCCCGACAACATCAAGGCATTGCTCCTGGCAGGCACCGCCGATTTCGAGTCTGGTGACTACAAGAACGCCGTTGCGTTGTGGGAGCGCGTCAAATCCCTCGCGCCGCAGGACACCGAACTGATCGCCTCGCTGCAGAAGAGCATCGACGAAGCAAGCGCCAAGAGTGGCGCGCCAGCCACGTCGGCCAAGGCGGCAACTGTGCCTGCAGCAGGAGCCGACAAGGCTGGAGACACTGTCGCGACCGCAGGTGAAGCGGCAGTCAGTGGCCGTGTCACGCTATCAGGCGCGCTGCAAGGCCGCGTCAGTCCGGACGATGCCGTGTTCATCTTCGCGCGCGCCGCCGCCGGGCCGCGCATGCCGCTGGCCGCAATGAAGAAGCAGGTCAGGGATCTGCCGTTCGATTTCAAGCTCGACGACAGCATGGCGATGGCACCGCAGTTCAAGCTGTCTTCGGCGCCGGAGGTGATTGTCACGGCGCGCATCTCCAAATCCGGCGACCCTGTCCCCAAGCCTGGCGACTTCGAAGGGAATTCAGCCCCGCTGAAAATCGGCGCTGCCGGCATCAAGCTGGAGATCAGCGAGGCGGTGAAGTAGCGGGTCGTCTGCTGGTGGGCGCTGCTACTGGTGACCAATCCACCGGGATCCGCAATGCCTGTCCGTATCGTGCCATCTCCTTCTTTCATCGCCGCCCCAGGGTTACGGATTGTGTCGAAGCCACAACTATTCTGACGCAGGGGCTACCAGTCGCCATAAGGTCAAATTTGTGCCTTGCGCCTTGAATAAAATTCGAGATGCACGACGGCCCGTTACGCTTTGATATCAAATCGTTCTTTTCCCTACGTCGAAGGTTGTGATTTTTTGTATTTGCGAAACGGGCGCGGCGGGCCGGCCAAATACTTTCAAGCCACCGCCGTGTTCGCAAACGGCGCCAGATTTACCCCCGCCGGCAGCGGATATGCTCCGCGTTGCACACCAGCACCGAGGAGCTGGCCATCTGTGCCTGACGATTCGGTCCTCACGCTCGCGGCACTGGATTTCCGGGCGGCCTCGACGGCCGCAGCTCATCGCGTGGGCTTCCCGGCAAGCTTGCTCAGATCGTCAAGATCTTTCGGACGCCCCGACGCCCGCTTGTTGAATTTCAAGTCTTCGAGACTGATGAGATTCACCACTTGCCGATCAATCTTGTCGATGGTTCTACGCGCATATGCCGCGCCAAATTCAACACCATCGATAGTCGTGAGAACCTCGAGGCGCATCGGTGGCTGACCCATTCTGACAATGTTGCCAGCCTCCAGAAACAGCTGTTCGCTGAGATCTGGCGTATTGAATCCGAATTCCCGCAACGCCACTGTGATCCGCGCGGCGTTCGATGGGTGCATCGCGATCCAGACATCCATGTCTGCGGTGGGGCGGGGGTAGCCATAGTACGCCACCGCGTATCCGCCAATCAGCAAGTACTCAACGTCGTGCTTGTCGAGCAACTTCAAAAATTCTTTGAAGTCGCGGGGCAGTTTCGTAGCCATAGGCGATCTGCCTCTGCAGTTCGACTGCGGCCATTCGTTCATCGCGACTGGCCGCCGCCCAGAACGCCTTGTCGGCGTCGGCGGCACCCTGATGATTCGTCACGGCAAATGCGCGGCGGTCAAGAGTGTGTTTCATCAGACTCAATTTGTCACACCGCCTCTGTCAACTGCCGTCTGCAAGGCTGTACGGATGCTCTCTTGTTCCCCGTGCGCCGGTGCGCAGTCGAAGGAAAACACCCCGTCAAACCGCAAGGCAGCAGTCGCCCACCGGCCGACGCGACCGACGAGCTGGCGCATCGCCAGGCAGCCCGCTACGTCTGGGCGCTGTTGCTGGCGCGCATCTACGAGCTGTTGCCACTGCTGTGTCCCAGGTGCGGCGGCGCGATGCGGATCATCGCTTTCATCACCGAAGCGGCGGTGATTCAGGCGATTCCCGGTCACCTGGGCGAGCCCAAGCAAGCGCCACGTCTGCAGCCGGCGCGGGGGCAACCGCTGTGGGCGATGCCGGACCGTGGAGCGGACGCAACCAATCCGCCAGCGCAACCCATGCCGGACCATGAGTTCGGTAAGCGCGTCGCGTGGTGGAGCACAAGACGATAAGGCTCGCTCGCCGGGGGCGACGCGCGCCTATCGCCACGTGCGCGGCAAACTTCCGCGGCCCAGAGGTGGCCACTGGCACAGGCAACGGGCGTGCCGGGGCGGGGCTTCAGGGGCTTGTCAGGCGTCTTCGCCGCCAAATCAATGATTAATCGGCGATTGACGCTGACGGATATGGCCGGATTACTCCAAAAATGGCATTGGAATTCCTATCCTTGAGGACCGGTCCGCGGTTAAAATTTTGGCGCGGCTATCCAGGACCGGTGTGAACGCAATCAATTTCCGCAGGCGGCAACCCCTTGCCCGACATCGCAGCTAACGGCACTACCCTCCGCTACGAGAGCCGAGGCAGCGGCGTGCCGGTAATGCTGACCCCGGGCGGCCGCTGGGCCGGGTATGTGCTTGGTGTGGTGGCGGATGCGCTCGCTGCCGAATGCCGCGTCATCACCTGGGACCGGCGCAATACTGACGGCGGCTCGGGCATCGCGGCCGCGGGCGGGTTGTCCGAGGCCGATGTCGCGGCCGACGATCTCGCGGCGCTGATTCGCGCGCTGGGCCTCGGGCCCTGTTACGTCGGTGAGTACGCCGGCTGCCGCACCACGCCGACGCTGGCATACAAGTACCCGGCGCTGGTGCGCGGCCTGCTGCTGGCCTGGCCTTCCGGCGAGGAGTACGCCGCCGAGCGCCTGCCGCGCAATGCCTACCGGCCGTTCATGCGCGCGGCGCTGCGCCGTGGCATGCAGGGCGTTTGCGAGCTCAACCCGTTCGCTGCGTCCGTCGCCATCCGCCCGGCCAACCGCGACGCGCTAATGGCGCTGGACCCGCGCGAGTTCGTGCGTCAGATGGCGTACTGGGAAACTTTCTTTACCACCAGCGGCGACCTGCCGGTGGCCGGCTGCCGGCTGAACGACGATCAGTGGGCGTCCATCAACATTCCGGCCAGTGTCACCGGCGGCTGCGACCCGGTGCATCCGACTGCGGTCGCGCAGCGCATCGCGCGCCTGCTGCCACTGTCCGAGTACAATGAGCCGGTGTGCACGCTGGAACAATGGGACCGCGAGTTCGGTCCGCGCATCCCGTATCCGGAGACATCGAAGTTCCAAGGCGCGCTGATCGCGCCGGTCTGGCGCGATTTCATCCGCCGGCACGAAGCCTAGGAGCCCGACATGAGCATTCCCGAAGCCGCCCCCCACGCCACGGCGCACCCAGGCCCCGACGACTTCGCCCGTACCGGCCCCGGCACGCCGGCCGGCGAGTACCTGCGCCGCTTCTGGCATCCGGTGTACCACTCGGTGGACCTCAAGCCGGCGAGCGCGGTGCCGCTGCGCGTCATGGGCCAGGCGTTCACGTTGTACCGCGCCGAGTCGGGCAAGGCGGTGCTGATGGATGGGCGCTGCCCGCACCGCGGCACGCTGCTGTCCAGCGGCTGGGTGGAAGGCGAGGAGCTGCGCTGCTTCTACCACGGCTGGAAGTTCGACCCGACCGGCGCATGCACCGAGCAGCCGGCGGAGAAGCCCGATTTCTGTCGCAAGGTCCGGATCGGCGCGTACCCGGTGCGCGAGTACCTGGGGCTGGTGTTCGCCTATATCGGCCAAGGCGAGCCGCTGGTGTTCCCCGAGCATCCGGAGTTCGAGCATTTCGATGGGCTGCTGGAGCTGGATTCCTACTCGCGCGACTGCAATTTCTTCCAGAACCTGGAGAACGCGCTGGACATGAGCCATGTCGGCTTCGTGCACGGCGACAACCGCGCCTCGTTTGCCGGTATCGGCGACGGCAAGCGGCTTAAGGCCGCTGAGTCCGACTGGGGCGTGACCTACGCCTTCACCCGGCCCGACGGTCAGCAGCGCGTGCAGCAGTTCGGCATGCCCAACCTGTTCTACATGACCGCGCTGCCCACCGATCCGGAAATCGGCTGGCAGGAGTCGCTGTTCTGGTGGGTACCGATAGAAGACGACCTGCACATGCAGTTCAGCATCCACCGCGTGCCGGCCAGGGGCGAGGCGGTAGCGCGCATCCACGCGCGGCGCCAGAAGCGCAGCGAGGGCATCACCATCGCGCACCAGGACTATTGCGAGCAGATCCTTGCCGGCGAGGCGCTGCTGCGCGATGCGGACGCGACCAAGGTGGACTTGGTGCGGCTGCAGGACGACATCGCGCAGGTCGGGCAGGGGCGGATCGCCGACCGGACCGGCGACCGGCTCGGCCGTGCCGACGTCGGCGTGATCGCGATCCGCAAGCTCTGGGCGCGCGAACTGGACAACGCCATCTCCGGCCGGCCGTGC
>Ga0163147_10003111_pt1 | contig 22561 bp, 24 predicted proteins | sample OliLakLV19MP6G1_FD_148597 | JGI IMG/M metagenome (GOLD analysis project Ga0163147, IMG submission 148597) | Freshwater microbial mat bacterial communities from Lake Vanda, McMurdo Dry Valleys, Antarctica- Oligotrophic Lake LV.19.MP6.G1 | ecosystem: Environmental > Aquatic > Freshwater > Lake >...
GGGGGCGGGTTCGTGCAACGCTCGTCCGCGGCGGAGCGCAGGCCAAATTCACTTTGGCCGCAGCGACGGGGGGTTTGGGGGGCGGGTTCGTGCAACGCCCCCCATCTAAGAGACGCTATGCGCCCGGTGGGGCTCGAACCCACAACCAACGGCTTAAAAGGCCGCTGCTCTACCATTGAGCTACAGGCACACGGATGAAGACAGCCGCGAGCCGCGGATTATATGTCGCCCGCTGGTAAGTTCCCCCGCATGACCTTCGCGCGGCCCATGATTCAAGCCTTCCTGCTCATAGCCCTCGCGGTGCTCCCGGCGAAGGCCGCCGAGACACCGCCCTCCCGGCCCGCGGTGACGGAAGGCGACTTCCAGATCCGCGATTTCAGGTTCGACTCCGGCGAGGGGCTTCCGATACTGAATCTCCACTACCGGACGCTCGGTCAGCCCAGGCGCGACGCTCGCGGCCAGGTCACGAACGCCGTGCTCATCACCCACGGCACCGGCGGGACGGGCGCCCAGTTCCTGAGCGATAACTTCGGCGGCGAACTCTTCGGCCCAGGCCAGATCCTCGATGCCACGAAGCACTACATCATCCTCCCCGACGCCATTGGTCACGGGAAGTCGAGCAAGCCGAGCGATGGCCTGCGTGCGAAGTTTCCGCGCTACGGCTACAGCGACATGGTCACCGCACAGTATCGGCTGCTCACCGAGGGATTGAAGGTGGACCACCTGCGTCTGGTGATGGGCACATCGATGGGCGGCATGCACACCTGGATGTGGGCCACGCGTTATCCAGCATTCATGGACGCGGCGATGCCGCTCGCGAGTCTCCCCGTCCAGATCGCCGGCCGCAATCGCATGTTCCGGCGGATGGTGAGCGACTCGATTCGCAACGACCCTGAATGGAAGGGCGGCGAATACACCATGACTCCCCGCGGCCTCACCCCGGCGGTCTACACCCTCGTCTTCATGACCAGCGTGCCCCTCCAGTGGCAGAAGCGCGCGTCCACGCGGGAAGCCGCGGACGCCCTCTTCGACGAGATCGTCGCTCAACGACTTCGATCCACCGACGCGAACGACATGCTCTACCAGTTCGAATCGTCCCGTGACTACGATCCGCAGCCCGACCTCGAGAAGATCGTTTGTCCGCTCGTCGCGCTCAACTCCGCGGACGATCAGGTCAATCCGCCGGAGCTTGGAGTCCTCGAGGAGCAGATCCAGCGGGTGAGGCGGGGCCGGGCGGTCCTGATCCCGATCTCCGAGCGGACGCGGGGTCATTCAACCCATTCGTGGCCGGTGATCTGGTCGGGGGAGCTCGCTCGTCTTTTGAAGGAATCGGAGCCGACGCCCTGATCCAGGCCTCTACCCGAGGGAGACGAATAAACGGATGAGTGTGAATTTCGAGAAACGGGGCGGCGTGGCCGTGCTCACGATCCAGAACCCGCCGGTGAATGCCCTCGGCGCCCCGGTCAAGAAGGCCCTCGCCGTCCATCTGGAAACGGCGTGGGCGGACGAAGGCGTTGCCGCCATCGTGATCGCCGGCGAAGGCAAACACTTCAGCGCGGGCGCCGATATTCGCGAGTTCGGCCAGGCCGCGGCTGATGGGCCTTCGCTGCCCGATCTCATCAACCGCATCGAACGGTCGCCGAAGCCCATCGTCGCGGCGCTGCACGGCACGGTCGCGGGGGGCGCCCTCGAACTTGCGCTTGGTTGCCACTACCGGGTTGCGGAGGAGGGCGCGTTGATGAGTCTGCCCGAAGTAGCGCTCGGAATACTGCCGGGTGCGGGCGGGACGGCGCGGCTGCCGCGGCTCGTCGGCGTCGAGGCGGCGCTCGACCTGATCCTGAACGGCCGGCGGGTCGGGGCAGCGGAGGGAGTTCCCATGGGGTTGATCGATGAGGCCGCGCCCGCGCATACGGTGCTCGAACGCGCGATTGCCTTCGCGGACAAGGTCAGCCGAAGAACGGCCAGGAAGACGCGCGACATCGCGATCCGGCCCCCCGCCCCCGATCTGCTGGCGCGGATCGAGGCGGACCTCAAGAAGACCGCAAAGGGCCGGAAGGCCCCGCAGGCCGCCCTCGACTGCGTGAAGCGCGCGATCTCTCTACCATTCGATGAGGCGCTTCGCCTCGAGCGGGATACCTTCCTCGAACTTCTCGCGAGCGAGGAGTCGCGCGCGTTGCGCCACGTCTTCCGCGCCGAACGCGAAGCTCACAAAGCCGGAGAACTGAAGAAGGGAACCACCATGCGGGCGATTCGGAGCGTCGGTGTGGTGGGCTTCGGCACGATGGGTGGCGGCATCGCCATGGCCTTCGCGAACGCCGGCATTCCCGTGGTGGTGACCGATGAGACTCAGGAAGCCGTGGATCGCGGCCTTGCCAAGGTTCTTAAGACTTACGAGGAGTCAGCGGCGAAGGGCCGGATCTCTGGTGAGGAATGTTCTTCGCGGATTGCCTCCATCCGGGGCGTCACCGGCTACGCGGCCTTGTCATCCGCGGATCTGGTAATTGAGGCCGTCTTCGAGGAAATGGACGTCAAGCACAAAGTGTTCGCGACGCTCGACGAGGTGTGCTCCGAGAGGGCCATCCTGGCCACGAACACCTCGAGTCTCAACGTTGACGAGATCGCCGAGGAGACGAAAGACCCCTCGCGCGTCCTTGGCCTGCATTTCTTTTCGCCCGCCAACATCATGAAGCTGGTCGAGGTGGTGCGGCCCGCCACCGTATCCGCCAACGTCCTCTCGTCGTCGCTCGACGTGGTGAAGCGGATCGGGAAGATCGGCGTGGTGGTGGGCGTGTGCGACGGCTTCGTGGGGAACCGGATGCTCTATGCGTATCGGCGGCAGGCCGATTTCCTTCTCGAAGAGGGCGCGCTGCCGCAGCAGGTTGACAAGGCCTTGCGCGACTTCGGCATGGCCATGGGTCCCTTCCAGATCGGGGACCTCGCCGGTCTCGACATCGGCTGGCGGATTCGCAAACGTCAGGCCGCTATCCGGTCCCAGACTCTCCGCTATTCGCCGATCGCCGACCGGCTCTGCGAGCTCGGCCGCTTCGGTCAGAAGACCGGGGCGGGCTGGTATCGGTACGAGAAGGGAAGCCGCGCCGGCCTGCCGGACCAGGAGGTCGAAGCGCTCGTGCTCTCGGTGAGCGCCGAACTCGGCTTCAGGAGGCGCGAGATCACCGACGCCGAGATCAGCGAGCGTTGTTTCGGTGCCCTGGTCAACGAAGGCGCCCTGCTCCTCGAAGAAGGGATCGCGGCCCGCGCGGGCGACATCGATGTCATCTGGATCCACGGCTACGGCTTCCCGCGCCATCGCGGCGGCCCCATGCACTGGGCGGACGACTTCGGCCTGGCCAGGATCCTTTCGGCGGTCGATCGCATGCACGCCGATCAAGGCGCGCTCGTCCGCCCATCCGCCCTGCTCAAGGAACTCGCCCGTGACGGACGAAGCATCGGGGACCCGATCGACCCGCAGCCCTGCTAGCGCTAGCTGCTAGCCAACCACTACCAGGTGTGTGGTGTCCGTTTATACCGCCCCACGTCACTGCGAGTTTCAGCACCGGCTTCGTCCGGCGTCCCAGAGACCCGAACGGAGAGCCGCTGGTCCGGCTCTACGGTCCTCCCCACACCGGGCGCCGCGGGGGGACGCTGGCCTTCAACTTCTACGATGCTTCGGATCGCGCCATCGACCACCGCGAGGTCGAACGCCGGGCGGCCGGGCGGAAGATCTCGCTTCGCTCGGGTTGTTTCGGTAATCCCGGCGCCGGTGAGCTGGCCCTCGGTCTGTCGCGTGGAGAACTCGAGAAATGCTTCGCGGCCAGTCCGAGGATGACGAAGGAGGGCCTTCGATCGTGCATCGATCCGACGGCCTCCGGGGCCGCGCGGGTCTCCCTGAGCCTCGCGAGCAATTTCGCCGACGCTCACGCTCTGGTCACCCTCGTTGCGACCCTTACCGAAACGCGCGCCTGAGATGCAAGGCCGGGACGGCGAGCCCTCCGCCACCACCTGGCATACGGGTTGCTTGACTCTGATCCTGACTCATCGCTTGTCCCCGCCCTGGAGGAGATCTCAGTATGGCACCGACGATTCCCAAACTCGTGGAACCAGCGTCCGCGCAGGACGAAGCTCGTGGTCCGGCCGCCCACCCCTACATGAGTCCGTACCTCGCGGGCATTGGCCTCGGCCTGGTGCTGCTGACCGCATTTGTCGTGATGGGCCGGGGCCTCGGCGCCTCCGGCGCGTTCTCCGCGACTGTGGCCTGGGCCGTGAACTTCATAGCCCCTTCATCCGTGGAGGGGAATGAGTTTCTCGAACGGTACATAGGCGATGGCTCTACTCATCCGCTCAAGGCCTGGGTGATCTTCGAAGTCATCGGCCTCTTCCTCGGCGCCTTCATCTCCGGCCTCCTCGCCGGCAGGACCACGCTGATCGTCGAGAAGGGACCCCGCGCCAGTCGGGCGATGCGGCTGTGGCTCGCCTTCGGAGGGGGAGCGCTGATGGCGATTGGGGCGGATCTCGCGCGCGGCTGTACCAGCGGCCAGGCCCTCACCGGCGGCGCCCTCCTCAACGCCGGCAGTTGGGCCATCATGATGTGCGTTTTCGGCGGCGCTTATGCGGTGGCGTACTTCGTCAGAAAGGAATGGATATGAACGCCCCGTTTTTCAACCACGGCCTCTTCGGCGAGGAGACAAGCCTGCTCGTTGCCGTGCTCATCGGGATTGGTTTCGGTTTCTTCCTCGAGCGAGCCGGGTTTGGTAGCGCGCGAAAGCTGGTGGCGCAGTTCTATCTGACTGACCTTGCGGTCTTCAAGGTGATGTTCACGGCGATTGTTACCGCGATGCTCGGTGTCGCACTGCTCGGCTGGCTGGGCGTGCTCGATATGCCGGAGCTGTATCTGGTGCCGACCTACTGGCCATCGCAGATCGTGGGCGGCCTGCTCCTCGGGGCGGGCTTCGTGATCGGCGGGTACTGTCCGGGCACCTCGATCGCGGCCGCCGCCACCGGCCGGATCGACGGAGCGGTCTGCGGTCTAGGGATCGCGACCGGGACGCTCGGATTCGCAGCGGCCTTCCCGTGGATCGAGGAGTTCTACTTCGCAGGCAGCGCCGGCGAGATGACCCTTCCCCAAGTCCTCCATCTCCCTTACGGAGTTGTGGTGGCGGGTGTGGTGGCGATGGCTCTCGGCGGGTTCTATGGAGCCACGCTGATCGAGCGCCGATTTGCCGGCAGACCGTCGTGACGCATGGTTTGCACGCGGCGATGCGCACGACGCACGGCCTGCGCCGCAGAACGAAGGCACATTCGCCCCAAGTGCCATAGATCGTCCGGCCCCGCCCGGGGCACGCGATTTGCACACTGTCATGCAGCGCCAAGTACCTCACGGCGCTGATCGGACGGTGCGTTTTTGCGAGGCACTCCGCCCCGGCGGACTGACCGATCGAGATGCCAAGGAGGCGCGCATGTCACCAGGTTCCTTGAACCCACTCCGGGCGCGGCTGCACCCACTGGCCCCCGCCTTCATAGCGTTCGCTCTGGGTGCTGCGGGATGCTCGGGGACAGCCGGTACGACTGGCTACGACAATCCCGTTTCGAGCACCCTCACGCCCGCGATCATCGACGCCAGGACCCTGATCAAGTGGGCCGACGAAGGGAAGATCAATGCCCCGTTCGGCACGACCGATCGCGTGGTCGTCGTCTCCGTCACCACCCGGGCCAACTTCACTTCGCCCACGAAGAAGCACATTCCCGATTCGGTGATGCTCGACTACAGCGCGGAACTCACGATGACGCGCGAGGAGGGCCTCGGCCCCGCCGGAACGATGATGATCGCCGGCCCGCAGATGGACGCCCTGGTCAAGCGCCTCGGAATCGACGACCACACGACGATCGTGCTGACGATCCCGAAGGCATCGAGCGACGGCGACATCTACCAGATCTCCGTCGCTTTCTGGACCTTCAGATACTGGGGCTTCGCGCGCTCCCGCGTGAAGATCCTGAACGGCGGCGACGACGCCTGGGAGGTCGCCGGTCAGCCGCTTACCGACGCGATCGTCGTGGTGCCAGCCTCCTCGTACAACCTCACCGCGAACAAGACAGTCAAGGCCGCCTTCCGCTACTCCATCGGCGAGATGCTCTCGATGGTCGATTCGCTGAATCAGAATCAGGCGCAGCGCGCCGGTGTGCAACTGCTGGATGTGCGCGGGCTGACCGTGAGTCCCTACCTCGCAAACACCTTCCGGGGCAACGGCGGGTATCAGTTCATCACCGACCGCGTCAATGGCGAAAGCAGCCGCAACCGCCTCTATCCGGACAAGGAGACACTCCTGGCGCGGATGGCCTCTAACCCGGTCATGGACGGGGTCACGCCCGCCTTTATGTCGGCCACCAAGAAGACCGTGGTGATGTGCGGCAGCTCCACGAGCGCCTCGCCCACTTTCGTCCTCTTCGACGCCGTTATCGAGGTGCCCGAGGGTGACATCGGAATGTACGACGGCTCGTCCAGCCAATGGAACAACTACAGCTTCGCCAAGATCCGCGCCGCGGGGGCCACCGAGGCGCAGGCCAATGCCTGGGCCTTCGATGTGGTGACTCCGGGGACCGCTCTTCTCCGCAGCGTCGGAGCCCTGCCCGCCCCCGTGGCCGGTGAGAACCCGTTCATGCCCGGCTACTTCATATATTTCCCGGCCCAGTCGGAGGTCAACCAGATCGAGGCGAACGACAGCAAGTTCATTTCCGCGACGGGCGGCGGCACGGCTCCGCCCCCGACGACCGGCTCACCCAAGCCTCCGGGAAGCGGGTGCTAGCCATGTTACGCACTCAAGGAAATGAAACATCAGCAAGGAGAACTGCGATGAAGAATCTGCGCACAGTCGGTTTCGTGCTCACGCTCGGGGCGGGGCTTCTGCTCAGCGGAGGCGAGGCGTCCGCCCAGAGCGGGATCACCGGTCCGCCCTGGGGCGAGGAGGGCGGCCCCCAGATCGTGTTCGGCGCCGACGACAAGGGCGTTCTGCAGTTCGACTACAAGGGGCAGTTCCGGATGACCGCCCGCGACACCGGGTCGGGCGCTGATGGCGGCGACACGACGGCAAACTTCGGCTTCCGTCGCAATCGTCTCGCCATGCGCGGGGCCTGGGGCGAAAAGCTCAGCCTCTACGTCCAGACTGAGTTCACCGAGGATCAGAACATCCAGACCCTTGGAGTGTCGGGCGGCGGCGCGGGGACCGAGTTTCAACTTCTCGACGCGGTCATGCGCTTCGACCTGCACGAGAGCCTCAAGATCAACGTGGGGAAGTTCAAGTACAACCTCTCTCGCGAGAATCTCGAAGCCTGCGAGGACCCCCTTACCCTTGATCGCTCTCTCTTCATCCGCGCTCCCTACGTGGGCACGCGTGACAACGGCGTCGCGATCTGGGGAAATCTCCTGAAGGATCGCGTCCAGTATCGGGCCGACGCGATGGAGGGCCGTCCCGCCGCTTCCGGCGCCGCCACTCCGGGCTCAAGGTTCCGGTACTCGTTCCGAGGTCACGTCACTCTGCTCGATCCCGAAAAGGGATACGGTTACAAGGGAACCTATCTCGGCGAGAAGAAGGTCTTCACCATCGGAGGCGCGTATCAGATCGAGCCGAAGGTGACCTATACGGACACCGTGACCCTGATCCGGCCTCGCGACTACAAGGCCTGGACCGCGGACGCTTTCTTCGAGTACCCGACGGAGAGGGCGGGAACGATCACCCTGTCGGGTGCTTACGAGAAGGTCGATATGGGCGGCGCCTACCAGGGTGCTACTCCGGACAGCGGGTCGCTCGGGCTGAGCGGAGAGAAGAACGGCTGGTACGGCAAGGCCGGCTATCTCCTGCCGCAAACCAAGCTGCAGTTTTTCGGCCGCTACGAGCGGTGGCGCTTCGCGTCCCTCAACAACACGATCGACGAGATCGTGAACTGGTACGGAGGCGGCGCCAACTACTACGTCTGGGGCCAGAGCCTCAAGATCAGCGCGGAATTCGCACGCACAAAGTTCGACAAAGGGTCCGGCAAGGACTTCAACACGCTGGTCACGCAAGTGCAGCTCGTCTTCTGACACCACTGGAGAATGATTATGATCAAACGCATCACACTCGCACTCGGCCTGGGTCTGTGCTTCGCGCTCGCGATGGGAGCCTCGGCTCGGTCCGCCACCGATTCGGCGCAGAAGACGGACGCGACCGCAAAGACGCCGCCCATCGTTGGCACCATCGCCTCGGTCAAAGGCCTGAGAGTCGAGATCACCGTTGCCTCGGAGAAACCCGCGTGGGTGAAGAAGGGCGGAGGCGTGAAGTTGCCCGACCTCAAGGGTGCCCTTGGCAGGATCGTCGACGTCACCGCCACCGGAATCGCCATCAATACGAAGAAGGCGTCCGAGCTGAAGGTGGGGGACAAGATCACTGTCGAGAAGGGGAACGTCGTTCCCTCTGGCTGTTGATCACGGAAGAAGACACGGCGGGAGCCGCAACCATGAAGCGGGAGGAGGCGCCATGACGGGCTTCTCTCGAAGGCGCTTTCTCGGCGCGGCCTCGGTAGTCGGCGCTTCGGCCGCGGCGGGGCCCGCCGAGGCGACCCAAGCGCACCCTCCGGGGTGGAGTGGAAAGAGACGCGTCGGGAAGATCGCGACCCACTGCGAGATGTGCTTCTGGCGCTGCGGTGTTCTGGCTTCGGTATCGGAAGGCAAGGTGATCCGGCTCGAGGGCAATCCCGATCACCCACTGACCGAAGGCCGCCTGTGCGCGCGCGGCAACGCAGGCACCGGCCTCCTCTACGACCCCGACCGGCTGAAGTACCCGCTGCTGCGTACCGGGGAGCGTGGAGAAGGCAAATTCAAGCGCGCGAGCTGGGACGAAGCGCTCGACTTCCTCGCCGCGAAGCTCCAGGCCATCAAGAAGGAACACGGCCCGGAGGCGGTTGCCTTCTTCCCGCACGGCATCGGTTCCCGCTTCTTCGGAACCCTCATGAAGGCCTATGGCACGCCCAACTCCGCGGAACCCTCCTTCGCGCAGTGCCGCGGCCCTCGGGATGTCGGCTACGCGCTCACCTTCGGCCAGGGCCTGGGCTCGCCGGAACCGGTCGACCTCGAGGAGGCGAAGCTCGTCGTCCTCATCGGGTCCCATCTCGGTGAGAACGTGTTCACCTCGCAGATCACCGCCTTCGCTACGGGCTTGTCTCGCGGCGCGAAGCTCATCGCGGTCGATCCGCGATTCTCAACGGCGGCTGCGAAGGCCGACTGGTGGCTGCCCATTCGGCCGGGCACCGACATCGCTCTCCTGCTCGCCTGGATCCACGTTCTGATCGAGGAGCGTCTCTATGACGCGTCGTATGTGGCGAAGTACGCGCAGGGCTTCGACCAGCTCGCCACTCACGTACGCGAGTTCACTCCCGAGTGGGCCCAGTCGATCACCGAGCTGCCCGCCGAGAAGATCCGCGAAACCGCGCGGGCCATGGGCGAGGCCAAACCCGCGGTGGTCGTTCATCCTGGTCGGCACGTCACCTGGTATGGCGACGACACCCAGCGGGCGAGGGCCATGGCGATCCTTACCGCGCTGCTCGGAAGTTATGGTCGCAAGGGCGGGATATTCCTGCCCACCCCGCTCGCGCAAGGCAGCATCGAGCTGCCTGACTTCCCCGAATCGCAACGCGGGCGTGCGGATGGAGCCGGAAGTCGCTTTCCGCTGGCCTCCGAGGAGATGGGTGTGACCAACGGCCTCGTCGACGCGACCCTGACCGCCGATCCGTACCCGATCAAGGCGTGGATCGTTTACGGCCAGAACGTGATCGAGAGCATTCCTCAGCCGAAGCGCACCATCGAGGCCATCGGCAAGCTGGACCTGATGGTGGTGGTCGATGTCATGCCCGTCGATCAGATCGACTACGCGGACGTCGTGCTGCCCGAGGCCACCTACCTCGAGCGCTACGACCCGCCCCTCTTCGTCGGTTCGGTGAAGCGGCCGTTCGTGTCGATCCGACAGCCCGTGTGCGAACCGCTCCATGAGTCGAAGCCGGGCTGGTGGATCGCGAAGCAGCTCGCGAAGCGTCTCGGGCTTGAGGCGTTCTTCCCGTGGGACACGCCGGAGCAGCACCTCGCGGCCCTGGTCGAGCCGCTAAGCGTCAACCTCCGTGAACTCCATACCCGGGGCGCGATTGCCTTCGCGGGACGGCCGTACCTCGAGGATCGCACTCCCGACGACGAGCCGCTCTTCGGCACCGCAAGCGGAAAGATCGAGCTGTTCTCGAAGGAGCTGAAGGATCTGGGCGCCGACCCGATGCCCCGCTACACGAAGGTGGAAGATCCGCCAAAGGGCTTCCTGCGGCTGATCTACGGCCGCGCGCCGGTTCATTCCTTCGCTCGGACGCAGAACAACGAAGCGCTCCACACCCTCATGCCCGAGAACGAAGCGTGGATTCACACCAGGGCGGCCGCCGATCTTCAGATTCATGATGGGGATCGCGTTGTGCTCGAGAACGACGAAGGCGTCCGCAGTCTGCCCGTTCGGGTGATGGTCACCGAAGGCATCCGGGGAGACTGCATCTACCTGGTTCACGGCTTCGGCCAGCGTTCGCGAAAGCTGCGGCGCGCCTCGGGCCGGGGCGCTTCGGACACCACCCTCATGTCGCGCGTGAAAGTCGACCCGCTCATGGGCGGCACCGGCATGCGTGTCAACTTCGTGCGTGCTGTGAAGGCTTGAAGAGAAAGCCATGCCCCGCTACGCCATCGTCACCAACCTCCGCAAGTGCGTAGGGTGCGAGGCCTGTACGGTCGCCTGTAACGCCGAGTGGAGCGTGCCCACGGGCTTCGCCAGAACCCACGTGCGCAAGACCCCGATCGAGGGAACGTTCCCGAACCTCACCTCCGCCGTTCACGTGGCCCAGTGCAATCAGTGCGATCGCCCTCCCTGCGCCGAGGCCTGCCCCACGGGCGCCACGTCTCAGGGCGCTGACGGCATCGTCCGCGTGGACAAGCTGCTTTGTATCGGCTGCGCGTTCTGCGTCGCCGCCTGTCCCTACGATGCGCGCTTCATCGATCCGGTCACAAAGAAGGTGGACAAGTGCGACTTCTGCCTGCCGCGGATTGAGCGTGGCGAGTCGCCGGTGTGCGTGGCCACCTGTACGGCGCACGCGAAGTACTTTGGCGACCTGCAAGACCGGGGGAGTGAGGTGTTCCGGCTGGTCTACGCCGAGGGTGCGACACGGATTGAGACGAACGATGTCGCCGTGGGCCCGAACGTCTACTACCTCGGAAAACCCGAGACGCTCAGCCTCGTGACGCGGAGCTTCCCGCCCCGCCCGCCAAAGCTGCCGACCTCGGGAGAATTCTGGCGCATCGGCCTGCGTCCCCTGGTCCTGCTGGCCGTGGGGGTCACGTTCCTGGGCCAGGCGGCCGCCTTCTTCACGCAGCTCGCCAAAGGGGAGAAAGACTTTGAGGACTGACGCGCTTCCGTCAACCGCCGTGCCGCTCAGCGCCGAGCAGGCGACGGGCATGCGTCAACTGCGGATCAAGAAGCATCACGTCGCCATCATGCTGCTGCACTGGTTCAACGCCTTCGTATGGCTGTTCGAGCTTCTCACCGGTCTCGCCCTCATCTCGTCTCCCTACTTCCGCGTCGTACCCTTGTGGTACCTGTCGATTGTAGACGGCGTGTTCGGATCCAGGGCCGGCCTTCTCGACTTCCACGTCATGCTGGGCCTCGTTTGGATCTTCGTATTTCTGGTCTACGGGACTTTCGGCTTTCGCACCTACCTGGGTGCCGAGGTGCTGAAGAAGGAGATCGCACTCGATCGCGACGACTTCCGCTGGTTGATCGTTCGCACCCTGCGGATCCTCGGCCGCAGCCGCGAGCCGCTGCCGCCGCAGGGCAGCTACAACGCAGGTCAGAAGCTGTTCGCGTTCATGATCTACGCCATGATCCCGCTGGTCATGGTGACCGGCCTCGTGATGGCCTTTCAACTCTTCGGCCCGACCATCATCGGCTGGGCGATGGTGCTTCACTTCGCCGCCGTGGGCGCCGTCGTCTCCGGCCTGATGGTTCACGTCTACATGGGCGCGGTGTTTCCAGAGGAGAAGTCCGCCTTCTTCTCGATGGTTACGGGGACCGTGGACGAGCTTTACGCCTACAGCCACCATTTCAAGTGGTGGCGCGAGGTGAAGCTCGCCCAGCGCGCCTGGGAAGAGGAGCATGATCGCGAACGGCTGGGAGCGTCTGAGCCGCCGAGTCCGGTGACTCCTCAGCCCGCCCTGGAAGCGCCCGCAGGGCCAGAACAAAGCGCCTAATCGGCAAGGTCTGCGCGGTCCAGGAGTCTGTCCGCAGATCTTTCGGCGAAGAGGCCATCGAACGGGGAATCCACGCCACTTCGCGCTGGCACCGGTTTCGCTCTTCTTGCAGGGTGTGAGGACCTTCGCCTCGATCTGGCGCACGATCTGCGTGGGCGTATGGCTTCTACCGGCGTGCGCGCGTCCCGCGGTTCAGACCGCGGAACAGTGCCTCAGCTGTCACACCGGCATCGAGCGCGCTTCGGAGTCTCACGAGGGGTGCGTCTCCTGCCACGGAGGCGACCCCAGGTCACCCACCAAGACCGCGGCTCATCAGGGTCTTCTGGGCCTCTCGAATCCGTCGTATCCGGGACGCTGGGAGCGAGGCTGCGGTCCGTGCCACCAGCACCAGCTCGAGCGCATGCAGAGCAGCCAGATGTTCACCAACACCGGGATGATCGGGCAGATTCAGTCGACCTGGGAGGGCGAGCGCCCGGGCGTTGCCTATTCATCGCGTGAGGGCCCGGCCTATGGTGCCGACGGAAAGGCCATCACGCACACCGGCGTCAATCAGCTCGATCACATCTCGGGTGACCTTTACCGGAAGTTCTGCGCGCGCTGCCATGTGGCACGACAGAACGAGGCCCTCGATGGCGCCGGGCACCCGGCTGGCTGCGCCGCGTGCCACTTCTCGTACAGCGAGGGGGCCACCTACCGCGGCGGCGATCCCATGATGAAAGGCAAGAGCCCGAACAGCGTGACTCACACCATGCAGGGTCTTCCGCCGATGCAGGCCTGCGCTCAGTGCCACCACCGCAGCGGCCGCCACGCTCTCTCGTATCAGGGTCTGTATGACGGCAACAACGGCCTCGTTCCGACCCGGGGCGGAATGCCGGGCCCCATGCCCGGCAGCGATGAGCGCTCTTTCTCCCACACCGCCGCCGACGCTCATTTCCTCGCGGGCATGGAGTGCATCGACTGCCACACCTCGCGCGAGATCATGGGCGATGGCTACGACGCGGGGAACATGCGCGGGCAGCTCGAGGTGCGCTGCGAAGACTGTCATGGAGACAGCGCGAAGCCTCCGCGCTCCATGACCGTCTCGCGCGAGAGCGACCGGCCCCTCATCGAATCCCGCCAATACGCCTTCCGCATCCGCCCCGGCTTCAAGATGGTCCTCACCTCCAAAGACCGGCCCTACTCCAACGTCTTCGAGGAGGATGGCCAGATCGTCGTCGCCACCAAGCGGACGGGCGTGCTGCTGAAGAGCCCGGTCATCACAGGCACCGCCGAGCATCGCATCGCGGGGCATGAGCGGATGGATTGCGCCACCTGCCATTCGCGCAGCGTGGTGCAGTGCTACGGCTGTCACACCAACTACGACAAGCGGAAGACGGGATGGGACTTCGTGGAGGGCCGCGAAACGCCCGGAGAGTTCAGCGAGACCGAGGACTATCGCACTCTCTACCCATTCCCCCTGGCCCTCGACGATCGTGGCCGGATCTCGCCGGTGACGCCCGGATGTCAGACCTTCGTAACCGTGGTCGAAGAGGACGGCCGCTTCTCTAAAGACGAGGCCGTGGCGCGCTACAAGGGCAAACCACAACTTCGCTTCGCCCCGTTCTTTGGCCACAACACGGGTACGCGCGCGATCGGATGCACCGAGTGCCATGGCAACCCGGCCTTCCTGGGCTTCGGCCAGAACCTGCTGGAGAAGGGAAGTGTGAAGAGCACTCTTCTGTGTGAGAAGAACGACAAGAAGGCGCTCGACGGCTTCCTCGGCATGGCACGCGGTCGCGTGGTCTCTCACGCTGCGATCACCCGGGCGGGGGCCCGTCCACTGGAGCATGACGAAGTGCGCCGCGTCTTCGCGGTCAACCTTTGCCTCGTCTGTCACGAGACCGGCAAAGACCCCATCTATCTCAAGAAACTCGACTATGACGCTCTGCAAGATCCTCTTCATCGCCGCCTTCTGGCTGCTCGCCAGTAGCCAGGCGCAGGCCGCGGGTTCCGAGGCGAGCTGCCTCGGCTGCCATCCGACTGCGCGTGGGGCGCTCTCCGGGCCCATGTCCACCCGGCAGGGCGAGCGGGCCTTCGCGCATCGCGCGTTCGGCGCGGTTGCGGGGGAGCGCTTCTTCGAGGCGTCCTGCAGCGGCTGCCACGTCTCCGCGTGCTCGGACTGTCACGGCAGATCACCTCACCCGAACGGCAAACCGAAGGACGAGGCCTGTCTCGGCTGTCATCGCGGGTACTTCGTGGGCTGGGATTACTACGGACGCGCGCCGCGTGAGGATCACACCCGCTATAGGCGCGGAGCTGTCGCAAACGGCGAGCCGCTCCTGAAGATGCTGCCGGATGTCCACCGCGAGCGCGGAATGATGTGCGCGGACTGTCATCCGATGAAGGCCCTTCATGGGGGGAAAGGCGGGACCCGAACCTGCGTCGATTGTCATCCGAACCCCGCGCGGAACGTGCCGGAGCATGCCATTGAGGGCCACATGCGGAAGATGGAATGCGTCGCCTGCCACGCCGCCTGGGCTCCGCAGGAGTACGGCACGTTCCTGATCCGGCCGCAGACCGAGGAGCAGCAGGAGGCCTTCTCCGCCCTTCCCTCGTTCGGACCATGGAAGAAGAGCGCCTACTTGAGGCGCCAGGACGCGCCGCCGCTGGGCTTGAACCAGCGGGGGAAGGTGTCGCCGATCCGCCCCCAGTTCATCCTGTTCATGACCGATCCCGCGCGCGGGGCCGAGAACCAGCTGCTGGCCGCGGAGTGGAAGGCCTTCTCGCCGCATACGATCCGGCGCGGCAGCGTAACCTGCAGCGGCTGTCATGACTCGCCACGGCGCTACCTGCTGGAGGACGACGCGGACCGCCTCCATCTGCTCGACAAGGACGGATTGGCGCTGCGCTCGTTCTGGAGTCAAACCGGGCAAAGGGTCAGCAATGGCTCGTTCTTTCCACTTGAGCGCCACATACTGATGAACCGCAAGACGCCGGAGTTTGTCCGGCAGTATCTAAGACAATGGCAGAACCTGCTCGATCGCGCCGATCCGCCATCGAAGCGCTGATCCTCTCCCTGTTGGGAGGGTCGGCTCTATGGCGCTTTCTGACCCCGCGGGGGAGCCGTGGGTCGCGTGGGGTGGTCAAGGTCCTCGCCGCGGAGGTGCCGCAGGAGGGCGCTCTCGTGCTGCCCCGGCAGCGTTGCGCGGTGGTCAGAACCGGTGGGCTGGTTCGAGCGCTGGACCTCAAGTGCCCTCACCTGGGCTGCACCGTAAACGCCACCGCGGAAGGATTCGCGTGCCCGTGCCACGGCAGTCGATTCAAATCCAGCGGCGAGGTCTTGGAAGGGCCGGCCACGCGCGCCCTGGCGCGTCTCGAGGTCGAGGAGCGCGATGGTGTCCTGTCGATCATTCGCGAGGAGGGCTGATGGTCGAAGCCTTTTTGAAGCATCTCTTCCCGCGCCGGGTCCTCGCCGCCAATTTGCGTGTGACTTATACGTTCGGCCTGGGCGCGCTCGCGTTCACCGCCTTCCTGCTGCTCTTCGGCAGCGGCCTGCTTCTGCTCTTCTACTATTCGCCCTCTCCGGAAAGGGCGCACGCGTCGATCCAGTTCATCGAGATCGACGTATGGGGAGGCCGCTTCCTGCGGAGCCTGCATCGAGTGTCGTCTCATGCCCTTCTGGTGCTGGTCGCCCTGCACGCGCTTCGGGTGATCCTGACCGGCGCCTTCAAGCGGCCGCGGCGGCAGAACTGGATCGTCGGTTGCCTCCTGCTCTTGCTGGCGGTGTTCTCGGCCTACACCGGGTATCTCCTGCCCGCCGACCAGCTCGCGTACTGGGCCACGCAGACCGGAATGGAGCTCTTGCGAACGCTCCCCCTGGGTTCGGTGCTCCGGTCGTTGCTGGTGCCGGACTCGGTTGGTGGCCCGTTGTCGTTGCTCCGCTTTTATGCGCTGCACGTGGTCGTGCTCCCGACCGCGATGTCCGCCCTGCTGATGCTGCATTTCTTCATCATCCGCAGGCAGGGCGGGCTTTTGCCCTATGGCAATGATCCCACCCATGTGAACAGTTCGCCCCGTCTTTTCAGGCTGGTGACGCTGGGTTTCGTGGGATGCGCAGCCTTGCTGCTGGTCACGTCCGCCCTCATTCCTGCACCCCTCGACCTTCCCGCCGATCCCGCCCATCCGCCGAATCCCGCCAAATCGGCGTGGTTCCTGCTCTGGACACAGGAACTTGTGAGCTACTCCACCTCGGCCATCTACGTGGCGGTCGCGATCGTGGTCATGCTCGTGGCCCTTCCCTGGCTGCCCGTGCCCGAGCTGGATCGCGCAACCTGGTTCCCGCGCCAGCACCGCTTGGTCACCATTCTGGTTCTGGCGACGTGCGCGCTGATCATCACGCTGACCGTCGTGGGCCTTTTCATGAGGGGGCCGAATTGGAGCTTCGTCTCTCCGTTCTGATCGCGGTCGCGTCGCTGCTTTTCGGCTGCGTCAAGAGCGTGCCCGTGGCCGAGCAGAGGACCGGCTGCGTCTCCTGCCACATCGCCCACTACGCGGAGGCCGGAGCGTGCGATGACTGTCACCGCGGTCAACCCTCCTCGGCGCGAAAGGAACTGGCCCACGCGCGCCTCCTGAGCCGCCGAGCCGCCGAGCATGGGCTCGCGGGGGGATCTGCGGTAAAGGAAGGGCGCGCCCTGGTCGAGGCGGCGGCCTGCCGCCGCTGCCACATCATTGGCGGAGCAGGAACGGGACTCGCGGTGAACCTCGACGGCGTGGCATGGAATAGAGAGCAGGCGGACCTTGTGGCCTCGATCCAGAAGCCGGTCGAGAACATGCCCGCGTTCGGCTTCGACCGTCCTCAGGCCGAGGCGCTCATCGCCTTCCTGCTGAACAGCGCACCGAGAAACGCCACCGAGGAGACGTACCGCGTTCAGTTCGCGCGTGACCCCTCCCGCACTCCGGCGACATTCGACCAGAAATGCGGAGGGTGCCATCGGCTGCTGACGCCTCTCGGTCCGTTGGGAAGGAGCCAGGACGGCCCTAATCTCTCCGGACTCTTGACGGAGTTCTATCCAATGACCGCCGCTCTCGGGCATGCCTGGTCGGAGAAGACCCTTCGCGAGTGGGTGGCGAATCCCCGCAGCCTGCGAAGAGCGACCATCATGCCGCCCGTCGCGCTGACGAGCGCCGAGTTCGATCAGGTGATGGACTCGCTCGGCGCCTCCGGGAACGCCGAAGGCCCGGCTGTTCGCAGCTCCTTCGTGCGCGAATAGAGACGCCGCCAAGCCTCGCGAAGGGGCCCATCCGTCGTCGTCATTGCGAGAGTCCGGTCCCTTTGCGTTTCGCCTTCGCCTTGCGCTGATACCGCACTCGAGGCAGCCCTTCGAAGTCCTGGTCCTGAGTCCACAGGGTGGCCGAGGCCGCACGGGCGGTGGCGAGGACGATGGCATCGGCGAGGGGAAGATGGTGGGCGAGGCCAAGCCGGGACGCGGCCACCGCGAGTACTTCATCCAGGGGCACGATCTTTCCCTGCCGCAAGGCGGTCAGTACGGTCTGGCCGGCCGAAGCCACCTTCTCGATGGCCGGAGCAAAAAACGCGGCTCTCGCTCCGTCGGTCAGATACTCGATCCACCCGCTGGAGTCCACCACGTTCATACGCGTTCGCGCCCTTGCATCTTGTCGCGGTCGAAGGAAGGGTCCATTCCCTTCTGGAAGCCGCAACTCCCGCATCGGTCTCCGGGGCACGATTTCGATTCGCCCCACAGTGACGCTCGCGAATACCTCAGCCGCCGATCGGGAGGTTCTTGGCTGACCCTTGAAGTCATGTCGCCCAGAAGAACACCAATGAGGCCCGACCAGCATTGCCGCGCTGATTCCTCGACGACGGGCGAACCCCAGACGGGATGAGCCCAGGCTCTAGCTAGAAGTGGGTCGTGATGAACGATGCCTCGTCGCGAGCTTCGGGGCGCTATCCTTTGATCGATGGACCGGGATGAGATCGTCCGCGTGCTTCGCGCCTTCGAGGCGTCAGGCCTCGAGTACGTCCTCATTGGCGCGACCGCCATGGGCTTCCACGGGCTGGTGCGCGCGACCGAGGACCTGGACCTTTTCATTCGGCCCACCGCGGAGAACGTCGAACGGTTGCGGGCGGCGCTCCGAGCGTCGTACGCGAACGATCCGCATATCGAAGAAATCTCCGCGGCGGACCTGCTCGGCGACTACCCTGTCGTTCGTTACTACCCGCCGAGCGGCGACCTCTACTTCGACATCCTCACCCGCCTCGGCGAGGTCGCCAGTTTCGAGACGGTCGAGGCGGAGACCAAAGAGATCGAGGGCGCCCGCGTGAGCGTGGCCACGCCCCTGGCCCTGTACAGGCTGAAGAAGGGCACGGTACGGCCCAAGGATCATCAGGACGCCGCGGCCCTGCGCGAGCGGTTCAACCTGAAGGATGATGAGGATTGACGTGCCGGTCCAGAAATTCCGCTCGATCGACGAGATGAACCGGGCGTCCCCCCCACGCACGTCCGCACTCGCGGACTTCGACCGCTTCTTGCGACACTGCGCCCGCTATTGGAAGATCGCGCCCCGGGTCTATCCGCGCGGCGTCTTCAAGTTCCGTTCGGTCGACGACGTGCGTCACCCTGAACCCTGAGGCGGGCAGAGGGAGGAGCCTGGTCCGCCCTGCTCCGCAAGCCGGGCGAGCCGTTCGCGGGCCAGGCGCGCGTAGAGCTCCAAGCCGATGGCTTCGCTCTTCGCGATGGCTTCATTGAGGGTGGACCGGCAGTCCAGGGCCCCACGCTTGGGCTGGTCCCCGGGCGGGGCAGGAAACGCGTGGCGGTATCGCAGGCCTCCCTGAGGGTCTGGGCTTCACGCTTGAACCGCGCGACCCGTTCATGATCCTGCGCGAAGGCCGCGGGCAGCACCTTGATCGCGACGTTGCGGTTGAGCTTGGTATCCCGAGCACGGAACACCTCGCCCATCCCACCCTCGCCGATGGCGGAGACAACTTCATAGGGACCGAGCCGGGTGCCGGGCGTGAGGCTCAATGGGGGATCCCGCCGACAATCAGGCTCACGCGTCACTCCCGACAATGACGAACCCTTCTTTGCCCGCGGCTTTGGCCAGTCGGTCATCGAGGGTCACCATGTTGAGCGAGGCGGGCCGGCGGTCGGCTGCGAGGATCGCCGACGCCAGTTGCACGACGTCGGCTGCGCGCAGGCGGTGTACGCGCAGCAACCGCCGAGCGATGTCTCGAACATCGTTCGACGGCTCGACCTCGCGCCACAAGGTGGCGAGTTCGTCCAGCCGGGAAAACGCGGCGCCAGCCTCGCCACGCGTGAGCAGGCCATCCTGCTCGGCTCGAGCGATCGCGGAGGCGCACTCGACCGGAGTCGTCCAGGCCACGAGCACGATGGGGTCGGCCGCGAAGCGCGCCCGCATCGCTTTCGTCGCCGCTTCATGAACGAGCAGCGGCACCAGCGCCGAGGTGTCCCAGAATTTCACCAGCCCTCGCCACGCTCGGCGATCACCCGCGCGCTCAGGGAGACCGCTTTGCGCGGACGCGGAGGGGGGGCCGCCAATCGTTTCACCGAGGCCGATGACACCGCGGGCCGGAGGATGCCGTGCCGCTCGAGGCGGGTCAGTCGATCGCGATCCGCGCCGACCCCCGTGCCCGTGACCGGGTTGAGCTGTGCTACGGGAATGCCGCGGTCCTCAATCAGGATGGACTCGCCGTGCCGCACGAGGTCCAGCAGCGCACTCAGGCCGTTCTTGGCGTCGGTCACACTGCTGCGTTTCATAGAGCCATAATAGCCATTTCAGGATCTCCCCGCCAACATTCCGAAGGCCCAGATGTCGGTGCGCCGATCGACCGTCCTGCCCTTCGCTTGCCCGGGCTACATGTACGCCGCGGTGCCGATGATCATTCCAGCCTGGGTACCCTGATGAGTCAGTGTGGGCGAATGACTGACATTCGGATTCGAGGCGCCTGACGGATCCATGGCCTTCGCCAGTCCGAAGTCCAGCACCTTGACCGTGCCATCTGCGCGGACCTTGATGTTGGCGGGCTTGAGATCGCGATGGACGATGCCCTGCTCATGCGCCGCTTCGAGAGCGTCGGCGATCTGACGAGTGATGGGGAGAGCCTCCGCGATGGGAATGGCTCCGCGGGCGATGTGCGCGGAGAGATCCTCGCCCTCGACGAATTCCATGACCAGCGCCACGATTGCGTCGGGCGAGGCATGCCTCGCCCCTACGCCTTCGTCTAAATCGTAGGGGCCGGGCATGCCCGGCCCGTTTGCCCTGGATGTGGCACGTCCCGCACCCGCATCGGAGGAGGCATGCCTCGCCCCTACCTCCTCCAGCCCATAAATCGCCGCAATGTTCGGATGATTCAACGAAGCGAGAACCTGGGCTTCGCGTTTGAACCTCGCCACCCGCTCGTGATCCTGCGCGAACGCCGCGGGTAACACCTTGATCGCGACCTCATGGTTGAGCTTCGTGTCCCGTGCGCGAACCACCTCGCCCATCCCGCCAGCACCGATGGCGCCGGTGATTTCGTATGGGCCAAGTCGGGATCCGGCAGTCAAGGTCATGGGAATGTGGGTAGCTTAGAAGATCCCAGATCCGATCACACTGCCCGCCAGGCGCACGCTGAACCCTCTCAGGGTGTTGGAGGTGCGGGCGCACAACTGACGCTGCACTTCCGCGGTCCGGTTGAGAACGACCGGCCGCGGTTGTACCTGACCGGTCATCTATACTGGTCATATGAAGATGAGCGCCACGGAATTCAAGGCTCGATCCCTCGCCCTGATTGACCTCGTCCACGAAAAAGGTGAGGTCATCACCATCACAAAACGGGGGCGGGTCGTGGCCAAGCTCGTAGGCGATGTCGACGCCGGCGAACGCCCATGGCTTGCGCTACGTGACCGGCCGGCACGATGGCGTGGCAACCCTCTGGCCCCAGCGGTGATCTCGGCGGACGTCAAGGCCCTGAGATAGCAACGTGGCCGAAGCGCCCCTGCTCGACACCCACGCGTGGATCTGGTGGCTCTCCGCGGATCCGCGTCTCGGTCGATCCGCGATCAGACGGCTCGACTCGTTGCCGCAGGGCACGCGTCCCATGATCAGCGCCATCAGTCTGTGGGAAGTCGCAACTCTGGTGAGTCGTACCCGCGTCCAATTGGATCGCGGTTTCGAGGAATGGCTGGAATTGGCCGCGCATGCCCACACCGTTCGAATTCTTCCGATCACCGCAGCCATCGCGTCGGAGGTCGCACGTTTGCCCGATTCGTTCCACCGCGATCCTGCCGATCGATTGATTGTTTCGACGGCTCGCGTCCATCGCTTGAAGGTTTTGACTCTCGATTCGGAGATCACGGAATCGGGCCTGGTGACGTCGTGGCCGTGAAGTCCGGCGAATAAAAGCCTCGGGGCGTCGATCTCCGCGTCGGTCTTGTCGACGGCTTTGCCCTTGGCTTCCTCAGGCGACATGTACGCCGCGGTGCCGATGATCATTCCCGCCGATGTGCCCTGATGGGTCAGCGTAGGAGAGTGAGAGACGTTAGGGTTCGAAGCGCCGGACGGATCCATGGCCTTGGCCAGGCCGAAGTCGAGGACCTTCACGGGTTGTCCATGCTTGGTGATCACGAGGCCTTCCTCGGCGACGTGGTCAAGGATGGACAGGCACTGCTCCTTGAACTTGGCGGCGGCGATCTGCTTCATGGACACAATGTAGGACGGGTCACCTAATATGACCAGTGTGCATCACGCGAGACACTTAAGGAGGGAGGCCCCCCTCTCAGGGGCGGGAATCAGTCCTGCGCCGGGGCCTGGCCGCGGAGTTCGGCGGAGAGATCAGGCACTCATATCGCCTCGATGCCTCTCGCCAGCGTCAGGACCAGATGGAGCGAAGGGTACCTCCAAATTACGGAAGATAGACTGAGCGCGGAGGAACTGATGAACCTCCACATTGGAACCGAGAACGCGACGTCCGCATCGCCATGGGGGGCCGAAGTGACTGTAAACGGACGATGGATCTCATTTGTGCGTCCTGCCGTGTGGGTTACGGGTGCCGCGAAGCGGCGGCCCCTTGAACCAATGGTCAGGCGACAGCATTGTTCAGGGTAGGGCTGGAAGCGCCGCTGCGCCGTAAGGATTGTCAACCAAGTTGACCCTGCCCCGAAAAAGTGGACATCTCGACAGAGCACCCAAGGGTGCGATAGGAATAGACGATGTCCAAGCAAACAAGACGAAGATTCAGCCCGGAGTTCAAGTGCGGGGCGGTGGAAATGGCCA
>Ga0163147_10003117_pt1 | contig 22541 bp, 22 predicted proteins | sample OliLakLV19MP6G1_FD_148597 | JGI IMG/M metagenome (GOLD analysis project Ga0163147, IMG submission 148597) | Freshwater microbial mat bacterial communities from Lake Vanda, McMurdo Dry Valleys, Antarctica- Oligotrophic Lake LV.19.MP6.G1 | ecosystem: Environmental > Aquatic > Freshwater > Lake >...
AATGCCAATTCTGTCTACTCGATCATCCGCGACGCTTATGCCAAGCAAAAATAAATACCGAACAGACCGGTCCAGCAAATCACCGTCCCTTCGGGACTTCTGGCATGGCTTCTGCGAATTCCGCTGCGCGGGCAGAAGCCATGCCAGAAGCAAGCGGTGATTCCTGACCGGGGACGTTCGCTGAGAAAATGAAGACCCCAATATTCAAGCGGAGATCGATGGCGTTCGATATGGGGAACTACTATGCGTCCAACACAGACGTATGGATTTTCGGATCGCCAGACCAGTATTCAGCATTCGCGACTGTGTTGACCACTCACAAAGAGCTCAAGCGAATTCCGGCTGACGATCGCGGTGGAATGGATCTTTTGCTTTTACCCATTGCGAGGAGCGTCACTCGCGAATTTGTGGTAATTCATGAGCGACTCGTCCATCAGAATGGACGATTTAACATGGAGTTGATCATTGGAGGTTCTCGTGGTGGGTTTGGACTTTTGGCCAAGACATTTCGCCGATCAGTCAGACGCCACTCTGGCGTTCCTGATGACCATTTCCATATTGATAGCGACGAGGAGGCATTGATTCTTCCCTCAGTATTTTTGAACATCCGTGGCCCGGTCGATGATGTGGAGGACAGACTGGACGAGCTTGTGCCACCAGCGTCCGATGATCTCTTGCCAGACATGTCATGGCGCGACCCTGACCTTTGGGACTATGAGCCATTGGATGACTATCACTCGTTGTTCGGGCGTTTCCCCATTTCCACCAACAGCGAACAAGACGCTCCATCCAACGGCGGGCAACGCTCCAGTTTGAATTCGGGCTTCCCTCCCCGCCGTGGATGAGCTAGACGTTCGCAGAAATAAATGCGCTTCTACATCGCACTTCTTGCATTGGTTGCACTTCCTTTGACCCATGCCATCGGGAATCCGATTGCCGTGGATTCAGAGCGACGACCAGCAACAATGACATCAGAGGACGTCACCATCACCGTCGGTAAGGAGCATTCAACAGTCTCAGGTCGCTTTTCATTTCAGCAGCAGGCCGACGATTGGCCAGAGGTCCCAGATACACACGTTCTTGTTTATGTGCCCGTTCTGTTGTCGCAGCAAACCGCGGAACGATATGAGAAGCAATTTGGTCCACCAGTCGTTATTGCCGAGGGTAAGAGATTTTCTTCGAGTATCCGAAATGATTTAGCATTTGAGAATAGCCCAGAATCCGTTCCACTGCCGAAAGGTTGGTTTATGCAGGTCTTTGAAGCAGAGGTCCCGCTGAAGCTACTATCTAAGTCATTTCAGATTGATGTCAGTTACGTGCAGCCGAATTTCCCCAACAGCGTAGCCGGATACGTCCCCATACGTCCCCCAAAAGATTCTGTGCACTCGAAAGTCGTTTTCACGCCTATCGGAGGCTTTGGGCTCCGTCCCGTCGGATTTCTCTCTGCCCTTGCACCACGGAGGAACCAACTGACATTTACTCCACAGGACCGGAAATTGATTGCGGCGCGTCTTTCAAAACAATAATGCGAACCATGCGAACACCTACCCGCTGGCACGCCGAGTGCTTGGTCGCTTCGCTCCCGGCACTCGTCGCGCCAGCGGTCCGGTGCCGGTGATCGCGGACGTTAGCCAAAAGAAAATGATATTCTTTCTCCAAAGGCTTTTCGCCAGATTGGTGATCATTTGTGCCGTTTCTCTCTCTGCTTGTCAGATCCATGGAGAAAATGAGCATTCATGGAGAAAGAAAGACTTTCTGAATCGTTGTTTCGTCAGACCAATTGACAATGGGACTGAGCAGCTTTGTTTTTACGCAGAAGGGCATGATGTTGCCGTTACAGTTGATACAAAAATTGGGAAGATGTATTACTCTTTTGCGCCGCTCTTCAAATGGCGTATGAAGAACGGCCTTATTGAAGTTTATGATGACCGAGATCGGATTTATACCACATTGATGTTGCTTTCAAGACGCGAGAACTCCTTTATCGTGAAGAATCACGATGGCGATACTGTGACCTATACTTACAAATAAATGGCCAACGAGCCAGTCGACCTAATCCCTGTCCCTTCGGGACTTTCGGCATGGTTCCTGCTGATTCCGCTTCGCGGGCAGGAACCATGCCGAAAGCAAGCAGGGATAGGTCACTGGGGACGTTCGACAAAACAATTCATAAAACGATCAATACCGATTCTAGCACTGATTGTTTCTCTCTCAGGTTGCGAGCGCCCAGACTCCTCTTCCAACATGAATCCAAAAAACGAAGCTGACATAATACCAGTTCAACCAGATGACACCGAAATGGTGACAGCCATGCAGACTGCTCGCGACAGGTTTCCCGAATTTTGGAGCGAAGTTTCCACGGACTACAAGCGCGTCATTCCAGCGCTTGGCGGCTCGATGGTGAAGGCATACTTTCACGACCCAGAGGATTCGGAGGGCGGAGAGCACATGTGGGTGAGCGAAGTTGAATATGACGGAGCGACTATCACAGGAGTGCTTGCCGACCGGCCAGGGCATGTGCACAGCGTGAGGTCGGGCGACCGCGTAAGTTTTCCCTTAGAGCACCTCAGCGACTGGCTTTACGTGGATGAAGACAAAGCGATTGGGGCGTTCACAGTCAGATTGCTTCGGAGCCGTATGACGGAAAAGCAACGACAAGAGCATGACAGCCACTATCCATTTAATTTTGAGTGAAAACCGAAAGCCGAACAAGCCGGAAACTAGGGGTCATTGTGCAAATCATTTCTTTTTCCTCTCGCGATGAATACGCAGACTCACATTGGCCCCGCTCTTCATCTCCACTCCCTCATCTCTTCAAGGATTGCTCCTCAAGTCAAGTGCGTCTGCAAGCTTTTGCACACTGACCCCTAGTTTCCCGGTCCCTACACGAACTGAAGTTTTTGCTTAAGGTGGCGTAGATACGCGGTAGTGGCTGTCGGTTCACCTGTTGCCCGCTGCATCAATTCTTTCGGCACGTGGCGCATTCCTTGGGAATGGACGTGCTTGCGAAGCCACGAGAGCAGGCTGGAGTAGTTCCCGCCGGCCAAATCCTGGTCAAGGGTGACGACCGCTTTCCGTGCGGCCTGCATGAGTTGTGCGGCGTTTAGATTTCCTTGTGTGTAGGTCGAAAAGTATCCAAAGCCGCCCATGCTCCAGTGAACGTCTTGCAGGCACCCCATGGAATCGTTTGGTATTTGCTGCCCGAAAAGCTGCTGAAACAGCGTATTCCACTCACCTGGAATATCCTTTGCTTCCACGTTTCCCTCAATGAGCGCACGCTCTAAGCGGAACCGGAGAATAATGTGCAGGTCGTAAGTGACTTCATCCGCTTCGACGCGAATAAAGGAACGTTGAACTCGGTTCGCATACTGCCAGAGTTCATGGGGAGTCGAGCCAAGAAGGCCCGGAAAACAGTCCACAGCGAGAGGAAACCATTGCTCCCAGAAGTCCAGTCTGCGGCCCACGTGGTTTTCCCACAGACGGGATTGGGATTCGTGAATGCCGAGCGAAATCGCAGACCCCACCGGGAGCCCGTAGCTGCCTGCATCCAGTCCCTGCTCATAGAGACCATGACCGCACTCGTGCAGCACACCGTAGAGAGAACTCGTGAAGTCACGCGTGTCGTAGCGTGTCGTGAGTCGGTGGTCCATGGCTCCCAAGCGGGTGCAAAACGGATGTGTGCTTGTATCTATGCGACCGCTACCAAAATCGAAGCCAATCGCTTCGGCAATAACATGGTTGAAGCGTCGTTGTGCTTCGACAGGATACTCTAATCCATCGGGTAAGGTCGGGAGCGAGGAACCTTTCTGCGTTGCCAACTCGACGAGCTCGGAAAGCTGCGGAGTGAGGGTATCGAAAAGTGCGCTGACTTCCGCTGTCGTCGCACCCGGCTCGTGCAAATCGAGAAGGGCATCGTAGGGGCTTGCGGCTTGCTCTGAGATGTAGTCCGCACGAAGACGTGCCTGATCCACAAGCTTGTGCAGCATAGGAGCAAAGATGCTGAAGTCCGACGTGATTCTTGCGGCTTTCCAGCTTTCGTGGGCAAGGGATTCTGTGCGCGCACACTCTTCCACAAATGCTGCTGGCAGCCGTGTCGCGCGGTCGTAGTCTCGACGGGCCCACTGCACATTCACCATAGCGTCGGAGGTCAGGTTGCCTTCTGTCTCTGCGGCCTCTAAAAGGTCGCGCGTGCGGACATGAGTGAGTAGTGCATGTTGCCTGTTTGCGATCCACGCTAGCTGCTCGGCACGCCATTCTCCGCCCGCGTGCGGCATGCCAGTCTCTTGATCCCAATGCAAGAGACTCCCAATAGAACCCACAATAGCAATTTCTCCGAGGTGCTTCGTGAGCTGATCGTAGGCCGAAGGCGGCTCGGCCATTTTGTCAGATAAAGGTATCACCGGGGTGGCACACCTTGTTCCAAACTGCTTGGTGGCTGCTTAACGATTCGGGCAGAATGTTTTTCAAGTTTCGAGGAGAGCTTCTCATTGTCCACGTCGAGCTCCAAGGCCTTGGTCCAATACTGAACAGCATCAGACACCTTTCCGAGAGCTTCATAGGTATCTCCGATGTGGTCGTAAACCACGGAATCCGGCTCATCGAGAGCCTCTGCTGCTCTGTGCAATTCCACGATGGCTGCTTCGTAGTTTCCCTGCCGAAAAAAGACCCAACCGAGACTGTCGCGAATAGCGCCGTTGTTGGGATCATACTCCAGCGCACGGCGAATGAGTTGCTCCGCCTCGGTGAGGTTTTCGTTGCGATCTGCCCACATGTATCCGAGGTAGTTGAGTGCCTTCGAGGGATTTGTGGTCTCCATCTCGATGGATGTTTTTAACAGTCCTGCGGCTTTGACATTCTGCCCGGCCTGATCGGCGGCGGCTCCGAAGGAAAAATAAAAGTCCGCATCAAGCAAATCGGGCCGCGCTGTTGCCGCTGTGACTAAAGTTAAATCAAAGGCACGCATGGCTTCTTCATGCTGCTTCTCGGCACTGAGAGCGAGGGCATGGAGAAAAGTGAATTCGACAAGCTGGGGAAATTTGTTGGTGGCTTCCTTCGCAAGCGAGAGTGCCGTTTTCGTATCCTCCACGCGGAAGCTCAGCCGAATCGCCTCGTCGTATCGCCGCGGATCGGGCATCGCAAGAAGAAGGGCTTGTTGCATACTAGCCAGGGCGCGGCTGAAATCTTTTGACTCGAGGTGCAGCTGGGTCAATTGATCGTAGGCCCTCAGGTCGAGCGGGTTTTCTTTCACGATATCTGCGAGCAACTTCGCTGCCTCGGCAGGCTGACCGACTTGAATATAGCATCCAGCGAGCCTTTCCCTCACGCCTGCTGCATTTGCGCGCAAGGCCAGAGCACTCGCGTAGAGCGGAATCGCCCGATCCATCATACCCGCAAGCACAAAGTAATCTCCGATCCGAGCCAACGCACGCGCGTTGTTATCCGGTAGCTTGATTGCCCGATCAAGCAGACCCTCGAAAGACGCACGGTCGGCACCCTCAAGGGGTTTTCCACGACGTGCTTGTTCACGCAATCGCAGGTCGGCGAGGCTCAACCAGAACATTGGATCTTGTGACTGCGTGCGGAGTCCACGCGTGAAGAGTGACTCGATTTTGTGTTCTTGCCCAAGCTGATAGATGTCCCAAAGCACTTCGTAAGAGGCGGCTGTCTCCGGGGAGGCAAGCAGAGCTTGCGTGGCATACTTTTCGGCAAGTGCGGGCTTCTGAAGTTGACGGAGATAGATGGACGCTAGGGCCAAAGAAGAACGCGGATCCTGAGGGTTCGCCTTGGCTGCGTCCTTCAGGATGGAGGTGGCGTCAGCGGTGAGGCCTCTCCTTAAATACTGATGCGAAAGACTCACAGCCAGGCCGCTAAAGCCCGGATCTAAAGATAATACTTGTCGCTTTGTTTCGAGAGCTCGATCGGGTCCCTCGCTCTCCTCTTGGAGAAGCGACAACACATACAATGCCATCGCTTTGGCGTAGCGTTCGTTTTTCGCCTCAAGTCGCAGGGTCGTCGGTTCCCAAAATTCTTCAGGCACGAAGAAATCGGATTCCTGTGCTTGAGCGAGGCCATTCGCTGAGGCTAAGCAGACTAATCCACAGAGCAAGATGAGCCGAGTTCTCATGACCCGACGTGCTTGAACCACCCGATCTGCTGAGGAGAGAGGCAGGTGGTGATTTGTTTGATCTCCGTGTAAGCGTCGTATCCATACGTTCCGAGTTCACGCCCCATTCCGCTCTGCTTGTAGCCGCCCCATGGGGCTTCGTTGAAGGTGGGGTGGTAGGTATTTATCCACGTGATCCCGGCTCTCAGCGCACGCACTACCCGCAAGGCTTTCGCTCCGTCATTTGTAAAGACGGCACCCGCGAGGCCGTAGGGCGTATCGTTCGCAAGATAAATTGCCTCTGCTTCCGTTTCGAATGTCTGAACAACAAGAACGGGACCAAAAATTTCTTCCTTCACGATTTTCATCTCGGGTCGCGTTTCCACGAAGACGGTAGGTTGGAGAAAATTTCCGCCTTGGCGGCGGTCATTATACCTTGCGCCACCGCACAGAAGGCGGGCTCCCTCAGCGAGTCCGCTGTCAATGAAGCCCTGCACCTTAGCAAGATGTGTCGGCGAGATGAGTGGGCCCATCTCTGTGTCGTCGGCCAGTCCATCACCAACGACAATCCTCTCGCATGCCGCGGCAAGCCTAGGCAGAAACGCCGTGGCGAGAGATCGCTCAAGCAGGAGCCGTGACCCCGCGCTGCAAACCTCGCCTTGGCCCGCGAAAATTCCAAACATCGCGAATTCGAGAGCCACATCGAGATCGCTGTCTGCGAAGACGATATTAGGACTCTTGCCACCAAGTTCCAATGTCACCTTTTTCAGATTTCCCGCTGCTGCAATTAAGATTTTTCGGCCGGTGACGCCGCCGCCCGTGAAGGCAATTTTATCTACGTCTGGATGCTCCGCGAGCGCGGCCCCTGTCGGGTCGCCAGCACCCAACACAAGCTGCACCACGCCAGGCGGAAACCCAATTTCATGGATTAGTTCAAAAAGACGAACAGCGGAAAGGGGCGTGAGTTCAGAGGGTTTGAGAATGCAGCAATTGCCCGCCGCGAGGGCCGGCGCAAGTTTCCACACCGCCATGAGAAGCGGATAGTTCCATGGAATAATCTGAGCGCACACGCCCAGCGGCTCGCGAATCGTCTGGCAAGCGATATTCGGGTCTCCCACTTCAAACGTTTGGCCGGTCGGCTTCGTTGCTAAGCCAGCATAGTAGCGGAAGCAGCTTGCCGCATCGGCCACGTCGAAGCGTGCTTCGCGAAGTGGCTTGCCGTTGTTGAGCGTATCGCAACGCGCAAGGTCTTCCGCATTCGTCTGGATCAAATCTGCTAATCGCCAAAGCATGGCCGCACGCTCAGCGGGTGGTGTCCGGCGCCATGGCCCGTGGTCGAAGGCCTTGCGGGCGGCAGCCACCGCTTTTTCCACATCGCGGCCGTTACTCTCCGTCGCCTCGCCCAGCACGGAATTGTCCGAAGGATTGTGAAAATTCCGAAGTCCGCCGTCCTCAGCTAGGCAAAAGTTTCCCTCGATGTAGTTCCGTAGTGCCATCTTCAAGGTTTCCAAAGCGCGGCATTAATGCAGGCCCAAATATGAACAACCCAGCCCAACGTTCCTACGCTCACAATCCAGACGACGCCCCCGACTATAACGAAGAGCACGGCGGCGAGGATACGGCCCTGCACGAGTTGTCCCAGCCCTGGAATGAAAAAGCTGCACAGTGCCGCAATCACATTCCCCGCTGTGCCTCGTCCAGCATTCATGGTGCGAACCCTCCGATGATAGACTGTCGGTTGCAAGGGAATCCTTTCATGACAAGAATTAGCTCTCGACCCATATCGCGGCCGCGGCCGTGTAGCCGTGAACGGCATTTTTTCCACCGACCGGTGCGATTTCTCCATTGCAGAAAAACCCTGCCGTGGGCTTACCGCCAAGGGCCGAAGCCAAGCGTGCGGCATCGTGGTGTGGCTTGCCAAAAAACTTTTGTCCGCGCCCCACACAAGAAAAGAGCAACGACGCAAAAGCTCGCCGGCCATCTAGCGGCGTCGCCGCCAGTGCGCGAGCCAAGTCTGCTTCTGCGACGCTACGATCCCGCAATTGATACTGCAGGGTCTGGCCAATCCGCGGGATCCCTCCGATCACGACAGCTCCACTCTCCGGATCGGCACCGATGATATTGCGAATCAGAAAGTCTCCCGGCTTGTAGTCATCCAAGTATTCGGTGCCCGCCAGCCCAGCAAAGAGGTTGCCACGAGCGTTGGATTTTTCCGAATCCGACAACGTCTGGAAGGCAGACTCCAATGCCTCATAGGCCGCGCCACCGCCTAGCGCATAAACGACATTGTTCTCAGCACGAGTCACCGTAAGCGGCTCACCAATCGGTCGGCAACCTTGGCTGATGACTGGCAGTATGGATGTCTTGCCGAGCGATGCGATCAGCACGGCATCAACCATCCGCCCGTTCGCAAACACTCCGACCTCTCCGTCGCCTCCGCCGCTGGCCAGTCCCCCGACCGTTGGGACATGTGGGAATTCCTTGTTCCACGAGGTGAGCCATTCGTCCGCAGCGAAGAGGAAAGGATTTGTCAGGGCCAGCCAACCCGTGGCACCAGGCCACGAAGCCCGAACCTCTGCCGATGAATGCGCGATGTTTTCCGACTCCAAAATAATCGGTTCGCTCGCCTCGCACGATAACGCCAGCACGGAAAATCCCGACCCGTCTTCAATCTCGCGGGCACTCTCAATGCGGCCGGTGGTCGTGCAGCCGACCACGTGAGTCATGTGCCCATCCACACGCAAAATCTCGCAGAATTCCTCGAGGTGAGGAAGGTAGTCTGGACTGACAAAGGCGAAAGCGACACTCGCCGGACATCCCATCTGCGCGCGCAAGTGCAGCGCTGTCGTGGCCACCTGCGCTGGAGAATAACTCCCGGCGACGTCCACACTCTGAGCCATGTGCTTGACCATATTGAAACATACTCGCTCACCCACGCCGTGAGTCAATTCATGAAAATGCTCGGGGAGGGACTTGAACCCACACTCCTTACGGAACCAGATCCTAAGTCTGGCGCGTCTGCCAATTTCGCCACCCGAGCGCGGAGACTCTTCTGCCAGATATCTGGAACAGTAGCAAGGAAACCCGCTAGTCTCTGACCGATAAAATCGCTCCTTGCGATGTGATGCTCAGTTTTTTATATTCCGGCATGGAAGGTGATTACCCGCCCGACCTTGAAAAAAAGGTGCAGATTCGTCCGAGAGGCTTTGGGAAGAAAGAAGGAGACCCAATTGATGAGGAGGCCGAGGGCGAAACTGACGTGGAGGAGACCAAGATTGAAAGTAAACTCCGTGCGCGACTTAAACACACAGGCACGAAATTTCCTGCTCGAGCATCAGGAACAGAAGCGCAGCTAGAGCCATCAAAACCAGAGCCGGCCAGCGAAGGCGAATTGCCCGTGCTAGAGAGATCGAAGTTGGCACCAAAGTCCGATATTCCTGATTGGGAACGTCCGCCGCCGGAGAATACCACCGCAGACAAAAGCCTGGCGAGTGCACCACCGAGGGCTGAGCTGCTCACCACGCAGAGACTGCTGGGTAGACTGTTGCGGGCTCGCCTCCGAGTATGGGCCGTCGTGCTCTTTAGTCTCCTGCTCGCTCTAGCCGTGGGGACTGGCTTTTACCGGTTGGGAATCGAGCGCGGCATTTCCCAGTCGCTGGGAGCCTCAAAAAAAGAAAAACTGCAAGTCTCTGCTACCTATGCTTCGGAACTCGATGCGGCGCTGGTTCAGATGCGCACCGGCGATGCCAATGAAGCCTACAAGCAGCTCATGGCACTCGAAAAGGCAAACTCGGGTGTCTCATCACTTACTTATCTCGTTGGCCTCGCCGCGATGCAGGCGGGCAACCCGGAGGTCGCTATGAAAAAGGTCGAGGAGAGCATCGCCAAGAATGAGCGCGTTTCGGATTGCCTCGCGCTGCAAGCCGTGCTCCAAACTCAGATTGCTCAACTCCCTTCGCGCCGACCGCTAGGTGACCCGGTGGCACGTTCGGAGGCGCTTCTCCGTCAAGCGATGATTGCTGATGCCGCGAGTCCCTTTCCAATGATCGAGTTAGCTTCGTTATTGCGTTATCAACGTCGGGATGAGGAAGCTCAGGCCCTGCTCCGCGGCGCGCTGTCGCGTTTATTGCCTGTGGATTCTCACGTCGTCGCGAACTCCGCCTTGGCCCTCTCGATTCTTCAGGGTCGTTCCGATGAGGGCCTCGTGGCAGAAGGCGATCCTACCACCGATGTTGTAGCCATGTTTTCCGCTGCCTATGTCGCCATGCGAAAAGGAAATTTCCCCGAAGCCGTTGAACTCCTTAATCGCGCAAGGACGATGACAACCCCTGAGCTGTTCGACTACTTGGTGAACGATCCTGCGCTTCGACGGTTCGCACGTTCGCCGGAAATTGAGACGTTTTATCGCTAAGGTCGGGCAACATTTTCAGGAAATACCAGTTGCCCGGACGCATTATGACCATACATTGATAATATGGTTGCTCCGTTTTACAACATGCGAAAAGTCGAGGTCCAACAGGCGACTTCTGAGAAGCAACCAGAGCATACGGGTGCCGCGGAGATCGTGCGTTCAGACTCTCGTTCGATTGCCGGACCTACGAACATTTGTCCTTTGGCATGGCGGGTGGGCAAGCTCATGAATGCAAGTGTAGGAGTTCTCAATCGGCGCTTCACACGAGAAGACTGCATTGAACGCAAGCTGAAGTAGCAACGCAGAGAGGACACTGATTCGCTTCGTGTCGTGTCAGGGCATTTCTCTAGCAGAACAGACTTCTTGAGGTTTGACCGCGCTTAGACTAACTATTGTTTCAATCTCGTGAACTCCCCTAAATTCCACCTTCGCTCGCAGTCCGGCTACACGTTGTTTGAAATCATGCTCGTGCTGGGCATCATTGTGGTGCTGGTGGGTTCAGCCATTTACATGGTGGTGGGCAACCTCGACCTGGCGAAAGAACAGCGCGTGGATGCCGACATACAAGCGATTTCGATGCAAGTCCGGAGCTACGAAATGTTGAATTATCGCAAGCCTACGACGGAGCAAGGCCTCAAGGCGCTCGTTGATCGCCCGAGCAGCGATCCAAAGCCGCGAAAGTGGAAACAACTGCTGAAATCGGTGCCGCTCGACCCATGGGGGGCGGAGTATGTTTATCGCAATCCTGGCAAGATTAATGCCGATGGGTATGATCTCTATTCGCTTGGGCCTGATGGTACGGAGAGCGAAGACGATGTGGGCAAAGACACGAAGTAGACCCATGCGAGCGGGGCGTGGTGCATACACGCTTTTCGAAATTCTCATGGTGCTGGCGATTGCTTCCGTTTTGCTTGGCATCACCGTGCCGATGATTTCTGGCGTCTTTGGTCGCTCATCAGAAGAAGAGGTTGTGGACGAATTGGAAAAAATGGTTCGCCTCACGCATGCCAGCGCTGTGGACCAAAGCGACGCCCGACGAATCCTCATTCGTTCTGATGGTTTAGAATCCGAGCAGAGTGGAATGAAGCCTATCGTGCTGCCAACGGGTTGGGTTCTGGAGGTGAAGCGGATGACCGAAGGAAAATTCCGGAAGCCCAAGAAAAAGGAGTTTTGGGAATTTAACTCATCCGGCATCTCAGAGCCTTTGTCACTCCGCCTCAGCGATGGGTCCAACGACATGACGCTTTCCTTCGATCCCCTCACAGGAGTACCACTTTCTGATGCGCAATAGGGCATTTACACTTCTGGAGATCATGATCGCGCTTGGCGTCTTTGCCGTTGCCGTCACTGGCCTAGCCGTCGCTTTGCAGACAGGCATTGAAGCCGCCTTGGAAGCGCGTCATCGCGCCCTCGTCCGAATCGAAATGGAGTCTCGCCTTTCGGCAGCGTTGAGCACTCCTCCTGTGTTTGGAGTTGTCGTCACGGAGGCGAAGGATAACAACGGCATTCGAATTGAGCAAAAAACCACCCCCTTTGCCGCTAAGAACCAAGAGAACAAAGAGCTTCCAGGCCTCTGGCAAATCCAGATCACAGGCTTCTGGAAAACCGAGCGCGAGGTGCTGGAAATCCTCCGCTATCAACCATGAACCATCGAGTTTCTTCCAGGAAGGCCTTCACGCTTTTTGAGGTCTTGATCGCTCTCACGATCTTGGGACTTCTTGCCGGAGCAGTTTTTTCGATTGCGTTCTCGGCGACAGATGCCAGCCGCTCCACGCTTGATGAGCAGGCTTCCGTTCAGCGGCTTGAGGCGTTTCTGCGTGTCACACGTGAGGCATTTTTAGGTTTGCCAGCGACCGGACGTCTGCATCTACGCATGGTGACATCCGGCTCAGGTGCTCCCGTCCCAGAGTTGGTCTTCGAAGACGCTAGTGGCTTGTTTGGCGTTCCCAGTCTTGGAAAAGGTTCGTTGGTTCTTGCTGCCTCGCCACGGGCAGATGGTTCGCGCACTTTCTCTCTCCTGCGCGTCCCGACCACTCTCTCGACGTCGGATCTCGCGCGTTTCCGTCAAGAAGCGCAATGGATTCCGCTTCTCCCACGCGTGGAAAAGGTGCGCTGGCTTTTTCGTTCCGGCGAAGATTGGCTAGAAGAATGGCCGGAGGGAAAGGGACGTCCCACGGCGGTGCGACTCCAGTTCACGGGCCTAGATGTCGGAGACTCACGCTTCGATGTTCACTTTTTTATCCCAATTCTCGCCACTCCTAGCCAAGCCCTTCCGCCTTCTCCAGAGGCGTCCCCCACCCCATGAGATCTCGGGCCTTCGCTCTTCCGCTCGTGCTCTGGAGTATCGCCTTCCTCATGGGCCTCGTGCTCATGCTGGCAGGCCGCGTGAGCGATTGGCTGGATCGTGAGTCTTTGGCCGAGCGGACATTTCGTGCCCGCCAGCTGGCATTAAATGGGCTTGCTCTCGGCTCGCATCCCGAGGTCTCTGCAGACGACCCTCTCCTCCTCTCCGGGGACGAAAAATCAGAAGGTTACCGTGTGCGCGTCACGAACGAAGCGGGTCGCGTGAATCCGAATTTTTGGGTTGCTCAACAAAATCGCGAGATTTTCCAACGTCTCTTCCGCGCTTGGCAAGTCGGGCTCGAAGACCAAGATCCGGCGATTGATGGCCTTGTGGATTGGATAGATGGTGATGACTTTCGCTCCCTCGCAGGCGCGGAGTCTGCGGAGTATTTCGCACAGGGACTCACGGGATTCCCTGCGAATCGTCCCCTTACAAGCGTCCGCGAGATGGAGGCAGTCATTGGCTTAGCGCCTCTCCTTGCGGAACAAGACAACTGGCAGGAACTCTTTACGCTATGGCATTCCGGCCCGCCAAATCTTCAATATGCTGACGAACGACTCTTGCAAGCTGTGGCAGGTCTCAGTAAGGAACAATGCGAAATGCTTTTTAAGTTGCGTGCAGGTGCCGATGGCGTGGAGGGAAATAAGGACGATCTGATTTTTCAATCCGTGGACCAAGCGGCGAAGCTTCTTGGGATTTCTGGTGCCGAGCTCGTTGGCTTGCAGAATTTTTTTGGCGTCACGGGAAATGTGCGTTGCGTTGAGAGTACTGGTTTTTGCTACGGTCGGAAGCATACGATCCGGGTCGTGCTTGGCGGTGCAGGCGGGGGATTTCTGAGCTGGGAGGAGCGATGAACAAGCAGGCGAGCACAGCAATTCTTCGTCCGGGGGCCGAGGAGTGGGAACTCTGGCGTTTTCCCGTAAAAGCGGCGCCGTCCGTCATCGCCAATCCCTCAAAAAGAGCCATCGCGAGTGCCTCACCTGTCCTCATGGCATTGGCCTCACGCGACGTGCTTGCCGTGCCGCTATGGGTCTCCTCCGCAGGAATTGCCCAAGAACTTGCAGAGATGGAGCTCTCTGGTCGCCACCTGCTGCGGCGCGGTGCATCTGTGGCCTCCGTGCGCATCGCAGAATCACAAGGTAGAGCCTTGCTCCTTGCCCTTGCAGCAAACGACGAGTCTTCGGCGAGTGACTCTTTCTCTCTCGTGAAGGACTACGAGGTTTCCGCTCGATTGTGGGATGCTGGAACGAAAGATCTCCTGATTTGGAGGGAACTCGGCAAGATCTGCTACGGTTTTTACCGAGAAGGACAGTGCGTTTTTTTTGCTGCGACTGGGGAATCATCCCTAAGCAAAGAGATCACATCTGCCCTCATGCGGGTCGCCTCCCGCTTGGTTGCTGAGCAGGTGCTAACCCGAGAGCCACTCAGCTTGCGACTTGTAGGACTTTTTCCCCCTGAGGAGAGGCGAGACCTTGCGACACGCCTCTCGGCAGCAGTAGAATACATGGAGGCTATCCCCGGCCCACAGCAACCAGCACAACCTAGCGACGTCGCGCCGCCAACGGCCCGCAGGGCACGTGAGAAGCGTGCAAGTCGCCGACAGTGGGTCGTCGCTGGATTCGTGACTGCTTCGCTCTACGCGATCGTCTTAGCAGCCGTGGGTGCGTGGGTGCTGTGGCAAGAACTTGACCGCAAACACTTGCGTGAGGAATCCGCACGCCTCGCGCCCCAAGCGAAGGCGGCGCAGCAGGACATCGAAACTTGGCGCGAGTTGCGGGCAGCCATGGATCCGCAAGCTTTTGCTCTGGATCAATTGGCAGCAGTTGCGGCACTCATTTCGAGCGACCAAATGCGAATCACCGTGTTTTCGCTTGATCCCGAGCGTCTCACCATCTCAGGTGAGGCGGCGGATATTTCTCAAGCCTTTGCCTTTTTTGAACAAATCAAAGTATCCCCCGCTCTTGCGGACTACGATTGGACCTCCCGTCAACCAGAGCTTGCTGGAAAATCTCAAGTGCGCTTTGAAATAGAAGGAACCCGACCCGATGCGAAACCTCGCGAAGAATGAACTAAGGCTGCTTCTCTTTTTCGGAGGCGCGATCTTCCTCGCGTTAAATCTCTTCGGGCTGCAGCTCTGGACACAACACCGCCGGGCAGCAGCTCTCGAACGCACGTCTCTTGTCAACGCCATTACGGAGTCGAAGGCAAGCATTCAAGCGGCCGATATTCTTCGTCCTGCCACGGACTGGATCGTGGCAAATCCCCCGCTTCCCACCACTCCCGATGCGGCGAGCACAGAGCTTCTTAATGCGGTTCGCGCCGCAGTAGAATCAGCGTCGCTCAAGCTTCTGGAGGAAAATCTTCTCCCACCCGTGCCGTGGTCCTCGGGCAGTGCGGCTGTCTTGTTCTTCAAAATTTCCGGCCCATTTTCAGGAGTTACGCCTCTCCTCTTCGCACTACAAAAGCCCGGCACATGGCGCTCGATCACGCGCCTCGTCGTCCGCAGTGATACGCAACCGCCAAATGTGGTGGTGGAAATCGAAATTCGGCAGTATTATAAGAGCCTGGACTCGCCAGCACCCACACCAGAGCCCTCCGCATGACTTTTACACAGCGTCTTGTTATTTTTTGCTCCCTCGTAGCATCTGTTGTTGCGCCGTGCCGAGCGGTCGCGCCGACGGAGTCGGAGCCATGGCTTCTCGAACGGAACGTGGAAACATTTCAAGCCCTTTTCTCTCGGTCTCCATTTTCGTTGCCGACCATTGAGGAATCGTCCTCCCTTTCAGATCGCTACATGCTCACCGGTGCTATGGTGGTTGATGGCGAACCACTCGTATTTATTTTTGATCGCACCACTCAGGTTCGCCAGATGATTTCTAAGGCGCCAAACGCACAAGGAATCGTTTTAATTGATTATTTGCCAGATCCCAATTCACAGATATTTCGAGCAACGATCCGTGCCGGTAGCGAGATTGGCACGATTGCCTTCTCACAGCCTGCGCAAGATCCGACTCAGACCCCCCCCCAAGCCGCCGTCGCCCCGCAAGTTGCGCCCGTGCCCACCATGAGCAATTCCGCGCCTCCTCAACAATCCCCATCACCGCAACGGCGAGTCATCCGCCGCGCCATTATTTCCGGCCAGCCACCCGCGCCATGAAAGCCTTCCTCTTCTTCCTTTTTCTAACGCCTCTTTTGGCCCAGGAGCCTACGCCACCACCGGCACAACCCGATCCCGAGCCGAGTGTGAGTCTCAATTTTCCTCGCACGACAGTGGTTGAGATTCTTTCAACTTACGAAACTCTCACAGGCAAGCGTACCATTCGCGATTCCAATCTCGCAGGTCCGGAACTTTCCATCGTGGTGCCGAATCTCATCAAAAAAGACGAAGCCATTCGACTCATTGAAAGCTCTCTGCTTCTGAATGGCTACTCGCTCATTCCTGTGGATGCCAATACGGTCAAAATTCTTGGCCCGAGTCGTGCGCCACGTGGTGAGGGTCTGCCGCTCTTTGTGGATGGGGCAACGCTGCCCACTTCAGGCGATCAAGTGGTTAGCTTTTATCGGCCGCTCGCCTTCGTCTCCCCAGAAGATGCCATCGCTGTTATCACGGGCGTACTCGCAATTAATCCGTTCGGAACCGTGGTTCCCGTCGCAAATACGAACGCGATCATCATCACGGACAAGACGCCACTCATCCGCAAAGCCCTCGCCTTACTGACGCTCATTGATGTCGAGCCCGCCCAGGTGGTCACCGAATTTATCCCCCTACAGCGTGCCAGTGCCGAGCGCATCGTAGAAATCTTAGAAGAAATGTTTGGGAAAGGTGAGGACAACAAGAATGTGGCTGCAAGTGGTGCCCCGCCCGATCCGAACCTGCCACCTGGGACGCAAGTCACACCTACGGCAGCCACCGGCGCACGCTATGAAAATCGCCTCATCGCTGGCAAAGCTCGCTTCCTCGCCGACAAGCGAACCAATCGCATTCTCGTCGTCACGCGAGTAGAAAATTATCGCTATGTGCGCGACGTGATTATGGAACTCGACGCCGCTGGAAAGTTCGAACAACCCTACGTGCGCGTCATGAATTACGTGCCAGTGGGTGACGTGTTTCCTGTCCTCACCGACATGCTCGCCGATGCCGAGACGGAATTAAAAGCCAGCACAGGAGGCGCTGGCGCCGCCCCCACGCCAAATACTTCACAGAATAATGCAGGTGGCCAAGGCTCTAGCCAAGGCGGTCTCGGCTCCGGGGGCCTAAGCCGTCCCGATCGTCTTGGCAACGAAGCGGCTGAAGCAGCTCCGCTCTCCGCAACCCTTGGCAGCATTCGTCTAATCGCCGACAACAGCTCCAATAGCATCATTGTTTTCGGCCCGCCAGAGAGCAAAGAACGCACCCGCCAAATTCTTGAACTCCTCGACCAGCGTCCAAAACAAGTCTATCTCGCCGTGGTCATTGGCCAGCTCCGCTTGGGCGACAGCCTCGACTACGGAGCCAATTACGTGCTCAATTATAAGGGTGCCGAATCAATCGGCGGTATTGCGGCAGCAGCACTCTCAGGCGGCATTCTTCAAGGCCTCACGCCGCTTGCCTCGCCTATTGCGTTGAAGAGGCCAGGCCAATTTCCTACAGCCAGTGGCCTCACCATCTATGGCTCCATCGCCGATACGGTGGATGTCTATGCGCGCTTTCTCGAATCCACGAATCGCTTCCGCACGCTCTCTCGTCCGGTCATTTATACCACCAATAACCGCAAGGCTACGATCCTCTCTGGCCAGAAAGTGCCAGTGCCCACCTCCACCCTCACCACAGCCACTGGCGGCGGCCTCAATAACCAAGGCACCGCAGTGACCTCCAATATCCAATACACCGATGTCGTCCTAAAGCTTGAGGTCATTCCGCTGATTAATTCCGATCACGAGGTCAATCTCGTGATTGCTCAGACGAACGACAACATTGTCGGCTTCGACACCATTTCTGGAAACCAAGTTCCCCGCATTGCCACCCAAGAAATCACGACGAGCGTTCGTGTGCCAAATGGCTCGACCATCGTCCTTGGAGGGCTCATCACCGAAGACAAGGACGAGAATCTCGAAGGTGTTCCCTACATTTCCCGTATCCCGATTGTTGGCCCATTGCTGGGCGGACGTAAAAATAATCGCAACGAAAGGCGAGAACTCATCGTCATGATTCAGCCGATGGTTGTGGACTCCAACGAGCAAATGCATAAAGCCAGTGCCAGCGAGACGGACCGCTCTAGGCTTGGCCAAGATGCCGCGGCGATGACTGCACCTCTCGCGGAGCAGGCCCGTCCGCCAGCTCCATGGAAGCCCACGCCTACACCTACGCCCAAGCCGAAAAAATCATGGTGGTTCGGGAGCAATGAAGCCACTCGTTGATATACTCCTCGACCTCGCTCGAGAGGCGGGGTGCGTGGATGAGGAAGCTTGCCGCGAGGCCCTAGACCGCGCAGCCTTTGCGCAACGTTCGCTTGTCGCGGCGGTTCTCGATACCAAGCTCGTGGATGAGCCGATCTTTCTTCGCTCGCTGGCGGGTTCCCTCGACTTGCCATGGCGCGAGGAATCGGATGCACAGCCAATGGAAAATGTGCGAGAGACTTTTCCGGCCCGCCTCGCACTTGGCCAACTCGTCGTCCCCGAGAGCGCAGAACATAATGGCCTGCTGAGCGTGTTAACATTTGATCCCTACGACCACGTGGGCTGGCAAGTTCTCTCGCAATATTGGCCCAGCCGAATCCAACTCGTCCTCACCACTCGCCGCCGCCTGCTGGCTGCACTTAAGAGCACCTACGGAGTCGGGGGCGATACTTTCGAGGAACTCATCGAAGGCCGCGAGGCGGATGTCGCTTCTGGCAATCGTGAGGAAATCAATGTGGTTGACGGGGATGACAGCGAGGCTTCCGTGATGAAGTTTGTGAATCAGATCCTGCGCGAGGCACTCGAGCAAGGGGCCACGGATATTCATTTCGAACCCCTCGGCAAGGAACTGCGCATTCGATATCGAATTGATGGAGTGCTGCACGAAACTCCCGTCCCCCAGCAAATCAAGGTGCTGCAAGATTCTGTCATTTCGCGCCTCAAAATCATGGCGGGCCTCGACATCGCCGAGCGCCGCTTGCCGCAGGATGGACGCATCGCGCTTGAGCACAAAACACAAGCTATTGACGTCCGCGTGGCGACCATTCCTTGCGTGCATGGAGAGAATGTGAGCCTGCGATTGCTCGGGCAGGAACACTTCGACTTTGCACGCCTCGGTCTTGATCCCGACTCGGAAAAGCGCATCCGCAAGCTCATCTCCATTCCGAATGGGATCGTGCTCGTGACAGGCCCAACCGGCTGCGGGAAGAGCACATCGCTTTATACCTTCCTCAGCAGCCTGAATGTGAAAGAACGCCGCATCGTGACGATCGAAGATCCCGTCGAGCATAAGCTGGATGGCGTGATCCAGATTGCGGTAAAGCCGGAAATCAACCTCACTTTTGCGAGTGCCCTGCGCAGCATTTTGCGAGGCGATCCAAATGTCATTATGGTCGGTGAAATGCGCGATTTTGAGACAGCCGAAATCGCCATTCGAGCTGCTCTCACCGGCCACCTCGTCTTCAGCACCCTGCATACAAACGATGCCGTCGGTGGCATCACGCGCTTGCTGGACATGAACATCGAACCGTTTCTTGTCGGCTCTTCAGTTCGCTCCTTTATCGCCCAGCGTCTCGTCAGGCGCCTCTGCCCGCATTGTTCGCAGGCCGCCCACTATTCCCATGCCGAGTTGGCTGAAATTGGATTTCCCCTTGAGTGGGCAGAAACAATCCGCAAACCCGTCGGATGCGAACGTTGCCGCAACACGGGCTATGCCGGCCGAACGGCTATCTTTGAAATTTGTATGATGACGTCGCGCCTCCAAGAACTCATCCAGCGCCGGGGCACTGGCCCAGAGCTTCGCGAACTTGCATTGCGGGAGGGCATGGTGCCCTTGCGCCGCGATGGATGGCACAAGGTCTCACTCGGCGTGACCTCCATCGAAGAAGTGCTGCGTGTGACAGCTAGCGAACTCGAGGTTCTCGACGAGTAGGGCTCTTCCTATGCCAGATTTTACTTACAAAGCCACGGATACTAAGGGCAGCCTTGTGGAAGGAAATCTCACGGCGGCCTCGCGGGGAATGGCTTACGGATCCCTGCGCGATCGCGGCCTCCAGCCCGTGGATGTGCAGCCAATGGGCGTCCAAGCCACACCCACGAGGATACTCTCTCCCCAAGACATCTCGCAAACGCGCCTTCCCGCTGCAAAGCTTCTGCTCTTTACAGAAGAACTCGCCGAACTGCTCGAAGCGGGCCTGCAACTCGAGGGCGCACTTCGCATTATGGAGCAACGCCAAGAGAAATCTGACGTCAAATTCATCGCGGCAAAACTCCGCCAGCGAGTGCGTGACGGCGTTAGTTTTTCCCAAGCCCTCCGGGACTGCGGGAAGACGTTTGACGCCCTCTATTGCAATCTCGTGGCCGCTGGTGAAGCTGGCGGAGCACTCCCACAAATCCTGAAACGCCAGTGCGCCTACCTTGAATTGATCGAAGACCTGCGCCGACGAGTCGTGTCGTCGCTACTCTACCCCACCATTGTTTTTGTGGCTGCCATCATTCTCATGTTTGTGTTCCTGACCTTCCTCGTGCCGCAACTGGCCGTGCTCTTAGGGAAGACTGGCCAGACACTGCCGTGGATCACACAGGCGTTGATTTTTGTAAGCACCTTTTGCGGACGCTGGTGGTTGGCTATCCTCGCCGTGATCGGCCTTGTGACAGTTGCCGCCCGCGCAGCTGTGCAGACCCCTAGCGGCCGTGCGTGGTGGCATCGCGCCATGTTGCAGATTCCGGTCGTGGGCCCCGTGCTGCGTGCCAAGTTTTACGCAGAAATGCTCCAGACACTTTCGACTCTCGTGACCAATGGCGTGACCCTACTCAATGGTCTTAATCTCATGTTCGGTGCTACCTCCAACGTCTATCTGCGGGGACTTCTTCAGAAAATTTCGCACATGGTGGGGGAAGGCACTGGCCTCGCCACAGCCATGCGCCGAGTGGGCTTTTTTCCGCCCGTGCTCATGGATATCCTTGGCGTGGGCGAGCAGACCGGTGATATCGCAGGAGCCCTCGAGCGCGCCGCACGCCGCTACGACCGAGAACTGAGCACGCGCATCGGCCACCTCACCACGCTCATTCAACCCGCCATTATCCTCCTCGTAGCCATATTCGTCGGCCTTATCGCCTATTCCATGATCGCCGGCATCCTCACCAGCGTGAGTTCCCTACGAGCAAGGTAAGTGGCACTTTACTTCCCCGCACGCTCGGCTTGATGTTCTTTACCGCCTAGGTAGCCTTGGTGACCGATGGCACCACGGCTCGCTCCGACACACTCCCACGAAGATCACCACATGCGGCATGGTCATCCGCTTCCTTTCGGAGCAAGCCACGTTCCCCACGGAATCAATTTTTCGGTCTTCAGTGCTCATGCGACGGGCTGCACGCTGGTGCTCTACCACAAGGGAGAAGATTCTCCCTTCGTCGAGATTCCCTTCCCGGAGCAGTATCGGCTAGGTCACGTGTGGGCTATGACAGTCTATGACCTAGACTACCGCACACTTGAGTATGCTTTCCGATTCTCAGGTCCGAATGATCCGGCGGAAGGACACTACTTCGACGAGGACAATATTCTCCTCGACCCGCTTGCTCGGGAGATGGCGGGTCGGGAAAAGTGGATGGATCGAGTGGTTCAGGAGCCCATGTATCGCAGTCGTATTCCCGATGGGGAATACCACTGGGGCCACACGCGCCCGTTGCGCCGACCGGAAAGCGAACTCATCATCTACGAGATGCATGTGCGCGGCTTCACCCGGCATCCCAGCTCGAAGGTTGCCAAAGCAGGCACGTTCGATGGCCTCACCGAAAAGATTTCCTACCTCCAAGAACTCGGCGTGAACTGCATTGAACTCATGCCGATCTTTGAATTCAATGAGTGCGAGAATACGCGCACGAATCCTCTCACAGGCGAGCTCCTCTGCAACTATTGGGGCTACAGCACGGTCGGATTTTTTGCTCCCAAGGCATCCTATGCAGCCCGTGGCGAGCAGGGTGACCAAACCCATGAATTCCGGGATCTTGTGCGCGCACTCCACGTCGCCGATGTGGGCCTTGTGCTCGATGTAGTGTTTAATCACACGGCCGAGGGTGGCGGCGATGGGCCCGTTTTTTCGTTTCGGGGCATTGACAACAAAACCTATTATATCCTCGATTCGCACGGCCAATTCGCCAACTACACTGGCTGCGGAAACACCGTAAACTGCAATCACCCAGCGGTGCGAGGGCTCGTCATCAATTGCCTGAGATACTGGGCAGCCGAATACCATATTGATGGATTTCGCTTCGATCTAGCATCTGTCCTCGGTCGAGACTCGAGCGGCACGCCGCTGGCAAATCCTCCGCTGCTGGAGTCACTAGCCTACGATCCTGTTCTGGCCGATTGCGACCTGATCGCCGAGGCTTGGGACGCTGGCGGCCTCTACCAAGTCGGCAGCTTCCCGGACTACGGACGCTGGATGGAATGGAATGGAAAGTATCGCGATTGCGCGCGGCGATTTCTAAAAGGAGACGCTGGCGTGGTAGGCGAAATGGTGCAACGC
>Ga0163147_10003121_pt1 | contig 22529 bp, 14 predicted proteins | sample OliLakLV19MP6G1_FD_148597 | JGI IMG/M metagenome (GOLD analysis project Ga0163147, IMG submission 148597) | Freshwater microbial mat bacterial communities from Lake Vanda, McMurdo Dry Valleys, Antarctica- Oligotrophic Lake LV.19.MP6.G1 | ecosystem: Environmental > Aquatic > Freshwater > Lake >...
GATCAGCCAGCTCGACGATTGGCTGCCTGATCGGTGGCTTCAACTCCAAGCACACCAACACGATCAAACGGCGGCGGTGTAGTTCGCGTAGCGCTCACGCCCTTTCCAGCGGCTGGAAAATCAGTAGTTCATCCAAATCCTTTCAATTCGTTCCGGTTTGTATTGTTGGTTGGCGTACGTACTGCGCGTGCGCTTCCGCTTGGGATTCCAGGCACGCAACTCCTCGGCGTATAATTTGGACGCATAGCCGGACACCATCACGCGTCCCTTCAGGGACTTGATGAAGCGGAGAAACCGCAAGTGCTCTTCTGCTTCGCCCATTTCGTGCCAGTAGCTGTTTCTACGTCGGCCGGTGCCGTAAAAATATGGGGGGTCGCAATAGAAAAATGCATCGGGCGCATCGTGGAGCAGCATCGCAGTCCGGTAGTGCATGCAGGAAATCTCGACACCGCTTAACCGCGCTGCGGCTGCCGGGAATTGAGCCAGCGCCGAACGAAATGCATTGGCTTTCTTGGCGTCCCACGTGGACGTTCGCGGGAGACCTCCGAAGCTCTGGCGGTTGACGGTGAAATACCTTCGAGCCGCTTCGATGGGGTCGCCCACGTGACGAAACGTTCTGTGTGCCTCCGTGAAGAAATCGCGGTCGTAGTCGTGTCGGCAGACTGCTTGGAGCAGTCGCCAGTTGTCTCTCAGTTGCGTCAGGAAATTGATCAGGTTGCGGTCAATGTCGCTGATCACTTCGGCCGGCGAACGCGCATGCCAGAATAGCGTGCGGGCGCTGCCGCAGAACGGCTCACCGAAGAGTCGGTGTGTTGGGAAGTTCTCGACGAGCCACGGCGCGATTCTCGCCTTGCTGCCGTAGTAGCTGATTGGTGGGCGGCTCATTTCGCCCCCAATTCTGCAATGAGCGATAGCAGCCGGTCGGCGATGGTCTTGAGCTCTCCCAGCTCCTTCGGATCCGGTTTGCGCTCGCCGTGCTGAAAGACGGCAAGCGTTTCGTACGCGCTGGCCAGCAGTTCACGCGCCTCGATTGTCGGCGACTTCTGTTCTCGCTCGGCGTGCCCCTCAACCGATTCTGTGCTCGTGGATTTCTTCTTTACTTTGGGTTTTTTGCCGCAGAACCTGTCCTCGCCCTCGGTGATGGTCATCTCTCCGAGCGCGGCTTCATCCTTCGCGCCCTTGAAGAGCGCGATGTAGCGACTGGCTGTGCCACGGTTCCACTTGTTATCGCGTTGCCATTGGCACCAAGCGCCAGCAGACTTGAGCATTTTCAGAATCGCGTGGAGGGCAGCGCCAGCGCGAAACGCGTGGACAGCCATCTTACGCTGAAGCCCCTCAATGGCAGCCTTCTGCTCATTCGCAGTAACCGTGAGATCGTCAATGGACAGCTTCTTACGAGGCTTCGGTGCTTCATCGCCCGGAGAGGGCCACGGTGTAATTCCTGATTGGCTCATACTCGAGATAATGCAGTGGCGACCGGCACGAATTCCAGATCTGGACTAATCGTTGTCGGGAGGCGTCCATTCGACTTCCCACGGTGCATCCGGGTCGTAGTCTGCGGGGTCGGGCAATCCGGTAGGCAGGGGTACCCGAAAAACGACGAAATTAAGGGCACAGCTCCTGCAGGTTGCGTTGTAAGTGAGTATGCGGTCGGAGCTTGTTCGATTGTGCCCGCAGCTTGTCAGCATGGTGCCGCAATGCGGGCAACTCGGCTGCTTTGGCACAAACCAATCGGAGATGTCTTCAGGCCCAGGCACACTTACTTCGCACTGGGTTTAATCCCGTGAGAAAGTTTGAAGTGGCCGCTGACGCTAGCGAGAACGCGATTTCGAGTGCAAAATGCTGCACCAACGGCTCGCACATGTGCGCGAAAGGCGGTCCAGCTTTCGCTTCGTCTGTTGGCCCATCAGAAAGGCAAGCACAAATGCGCACCTACGCATACTCAGATAGATTGCGCTGGTCGATGATGTCGTTTGACGGCTTCTTTCGTTCTAAGATCAAAAGTCGAATGAGTGCCCATCGTGTGACAACTCATGAGCTGGCTAAGGTGCTAAACGGCAAGGTGTCGCGCCGCACGTTGTTCAATTTTTTGGATCAGCAAGGAAACATCACCCTCAGGCGTCTGGAAGCGATTCTCGGCGTCCTCGATCTAGACGTTGTAATTGAAGTCCGCACGCACCTTGGGCCTGATCGACGCCTGAAAGAAATGCCCCATTGGCGTGATGCCGTTATCGCGTACGACCGTCGAAGAAAATCGGCGCGTCGAAGCAGTTGAGGAGTAGACGCTGAGTTTGCCCGTAATGCACGATTTGGTCAACCGGCTTCTTCACGTTCCGCTCTCTTCACGAAATATGAGACGGCTTCTTCCGCCGTCCCTTCGCCGCGTTCCACAAAACGATCTATGACCTCGCCCAATTCTCTGTCCGACCACGCATGCTGGCAGTACCCCTCCTTCTGATTCCAGTGCCGGACCATGTAACCGCGACCATCTCCCCAACGCCACCAGTCGAAACCAGCAGCGTTCATTCGGGTCAAGAGTTCAATGCGACGGGGATTTTCATCCCATTTATAGTCTTCGCTCATGTTCAGTCTCCACTTGGTTGTCCTTGCGTTCGCTTGTCTATATGAAGTATACGCCGGTGCATCAGGAGGCATTCCAGATCTGGAATAGGGACTGCAACACGGTGCTACAACGCGGGGATGGCTGATCCAACCGACCCTCCCGCCCCAAACCAAAGACTTCCTGCTTGGATTACCGCCGAGTTGCAGGCGGAGGCGCGAGAGGTCTTTCAGCCGTATTACGAGCAAGACTTGACTCCTGGCGACATTCTGGACCTCCTGCAAAACCTCGGCGGCGTTTTTGAAATCTTGTACGGAGATCTTGCTGATGATGATGGCATCTGCACAGTCGAACTCGAAAGGCGGAGGTGAGAACTCAAAGCAATTCATCGCCCTTGCGCGTGTTTCCAGCGTCGCGCAGAAGGAGGAAGGCACTTCATTGCAGGTGCAAGAAGAAGCTCTACAAGCCTATGCCGAAAGCCAGGGCGGGGTCATCGCCAGGATGTGGAAGATCGCCGAGACTGCGAGCAAATCCGAGCGTCGGGTCAGCTTCAAAGAAATGCTCGCTTACGCGAAAGCCAATTCGCACAAGATTGACGGCCTTCTGGTGTACAAGGTTGATCGCGCCGCGCGAAACCTTGTCGATTACGCCAAACTGCTTGAGCTTGAGGTCGGGCACGGTATCCCATTGATCGCCGTCAGCCAGCCGACCGCGAATACTCCGGCTGGTCGCATGGCGCGGAACATGATGGCGACCATGGGAACATTCTTCGCCGAGCAGCTCGCGGTCGATGTCAGGCAAGGCATCGCCCAGCGTGTCCGCGATGGAAAGTTTCCGACTGTCCCACCGTACGGCTACGTGACCGACCGATCAGAACGCCGAAGCGTCGTTCGCGTACAGCCCGAACACGCAGAGAATGTGAAGCGCATTTTCCATTTATATGCCTTTGGTCACTGCACGTTGGACATGATCGTCAAGCAGTTACCGGGGGAAGGTCGCGTCTACAAACCAAAGCAGCCCCATTGGGTACGGAGCAAGATCCATCGCATCCTTCGTGATCGCGCGTACATCGGCGACCTGAAGTATCACAAGCAATGGCAGCGAGGGGGACATGAACCGATTATCGACCGTGATACCTTCGACCGCGTTCAGACGCTGCTCGGCGGCAAGATCTACAAGTCGAACGAACTGACGTACGGCGGCGAGTTGATGTCCTGCGGTCATTGTGGTCGTCCCTTGACGGGGGAGCTGGTTCGCAAGAAGTCAGGGAAGACGTACGTGTACTACCGCTGCGCCCGCTATACGGAACCAGGGCATCCACGGGTTCGTCTCCGCGAGTCAGAAATCGATGAACAGGTCTTGGGGCTATTCGACCGCATCAAGCAGCCAGAGTCGGTTCAGCGGCTGTTCCGCAACGCCCTGGCGTCTTGGATGACGACCCATCATTCGCGGGCACGTTCGCGAGCGCAAGAAGTCCAATCGCAGCTGGACGATGTGCGCCGACAACAAGAGCGACTTCTGAACCTACATCTTGCAGGCACGGTCGAGGAGCAGACCTTTGCGACGAAGAACTTGGAGCTTCGTGACCGTGTGGCGAAACTGACGCTTCAAATCGAGGCTACGGATCGAAAGAAGGACGAGAATGCGGACTTGGCGTTGCGCGTGTTTGAACTCAGTCAACGCCTGCGGGACAAATGGGTTACGGCAGATTTCCCCGTAAAGCGGCGTTTGCTCAGTTTTGTCTGTTTGAACTTTGTCTTGGAGGGCGTAACTCTTGCAATATCAACAAGAAAGCCGTTCAACTGTCTGGTTGAACGGCTGTCTGTCTCGGACAGCGGAGAGGGGGGGATTCGAACCCCCGCTACGGGTATGACCCCGTAGACCGGTTTAGCAAACCAGCGCATTCAGCCGCTCTGCCACCTCTCCGGTGAATCGAGGATTCTAACGCGGCGGTTTTTCGTTTGCCAGCGCGATTCGCGCGTCTTTAACATGTCAGTGCTAAATACGGAACTTGTACCGCGACGCCGCAAGCGGCCAACGCAGGGGTTGAACGCACGACGCCGCTTGCGGCTTCGCGGCACTATCGCTGAGTCATGTTAAGCCGGGCCATTTTGCTTCTGGATCGGCGTTCCTGAACGCCTGGCGAAGTTGATCGATCACGTTTTGCGGGAGCGGGCCGCGCTCTGTGTAGCCGAGGTTGACGCGGGCGTTGTCGGGGTTGGTGGTGCCGATGATGGCGGTGCTTACTTCCGGGAACGAGAGCGTGAAACGGATGGCAATTTCCGGCCAGATTTTTTGCGCGTCGCCGCCGGGGAAGCCCAGTTGCTGGGTGGTGAGGCCCATTTTGCCGAAGCGTTCGATGTAAGGTTTTGCATAGTTTGTGTAAATGCTCTTGAACGATTCCTTCGGCCGCCAGGCGGCGTTGGCGATGGGGCGCTTCGCGATCACGCCCACATTGTTCGCCTTGGCGGCGGGCAGCACCTTGTCGATGTTGATCTGATCGACGATGTTGATGCTCGTTTCGATCACCGCCACATCGGGAAGGGTCGCGGCGAACGCGGCGGTTTCGTTGTCGCCGGAATAGCCGACGAACTTGATCTTGCCGGCATCGCGTGCTTTGGCCAGTTCATCAATGGCTTCGCCCTTTTGCAAAGTGGGCAGGTCGCAGGAGTGCAGCAGCATCACGTCGAGCGCGTCGGTTTTCATCAACCGCAGTGCGCGATCGACGCTGGCGGCGATCAGCTCGCGGCTCCAGGCGGCGGCGGAATTTTCGGGGATTTTTTGCCCGCACTTGCTCACGAGAATATAATCTTTGCGTCGATGCGAAAGGTGTTCGCCGATGAACGCTTCGCTGCCGGGATACATGGCGGCGGTGTCGAGCAGGTTAACGCCGGCATCGAGCATCGCATTCACCAAGGCGGCGGCCACGACGCCTTCGGTTCCCAAAAATGCCGCGGGGGCTGCGCCGAAACCCAGCTCTGAAACTTGCAGATTAGTTTTTCCGAATGTTCGCGTTTGCATGTCGATATGGTAGGCGGGCACAATCAGCAAGGGAAAGTGAACCACGGAGGCCACGTATGGGTCGCATGATCTGCAAACTGTTTCGAATCGCCGAGCGGCAGGGGTGGAGGCCCGAGCGGCCCACGCGCCGCGACATGCTCAAGGCCGCCGCAGCGGCCATGGTCGCCGCCGCCATGCCGATGAGGTCGCCGGCAATCGCCCTTGCCCAGAACGCGCGGCCCCGCCGTGTGGCGATCGTGGGCGCGGGCTTCGCCGGGCTGGCCTGCGCCGAAACACTGGTAGCGGCGGGGGTGGATGTCACGGTCTTTGAAGCCGAATCACGCCCCGGCGGGCGCGTGTTGACCGATCGCAAGCTCATCAACGGCGCAACCGTCGAACTTGGCGGGGAGTTTGTGGGAAGCAATCATCCCACCTGGATCACTCTGGCCGAAAAGCACAATCTTGAACTGACCGAGCTGCCCGATGTCGAAGGCGAAGAAGCCTATATCCTCGGCGGAAAGCTCATCAAGGGGAATCAACTTAAGAATCTTTACGACGACATCCAATCGCTGCTCGATAAGGCGATCGAGATGGCTAAAGAAATCGATCCCATTCGTCCCTACACCGCGCCGAACGCCGCGGAGTTGGATGGGCAGAGTTTTCTGGAGTTTGTCGATCAATCCAAAATTTCCGACGACGCAAAGGCGATGCTGATCGCCGACGAAGAAAGCGACAACGGCGTGCCGGCGGGCCGGATGAGTCTGCTGGCGTATCTATCGATGATCGCCGGCGGCGGGTTTGCCGATTACTTCGAACTCAGCGAAACCCACCGATGCGCCGGTGGAAATGACGCGCTCGCCAGCGCGATGGCGACGGCGCTGGGCAACCGCGTGCAATTGCGGACGCCGATCAAATCGATCGAGCGAGCAAAATCAACGGTGACGATCACCACCGAATCCGGCGCCGTGGTCGAGGCGGATGCGGTCGTGCTGGCCATTCCACCGACGGCATGGGATCGCATCACCTTTGATCCGCCGCTCAATCGCAGAATGAAACCGCAGTTTGGGCAAAACGTGAAGCTGATCATCAAGTGCGATCGGCCGTTCTGGAAAGACGTAGAGATTGCTCCGGATTTATATAGCGATGGCTTGATCCAGATCGGTTGGAACAGCGCCGACGCCGGGCAAGACGGCGTGGCCTACACGCTCTTCAACGGCGCCGACAAAACCGCCGCGTTGCGCGAAATGCCTGCCGACGAGCGAACGCGCCGGGCGTGCGAAGCGCTCGCGCCGGCGTTCCCGCAGTTGATCGACTTAGTGAAGAAAGACCTGTTCATGGATTGGCCCGGCATGCCGCGTGTCAAAGGCAGCTACAGCTTTCCCGCGCCCGGGCAGGTCACGCGCTTCGGGCCGACACTGGTCGACGGCATCGACGACGGAATGGCTCCGTTGAAATTTGCCGGCGAACACACGAGCTACGCTTTCATCGGCTACATGGAGGGGGCGCTGAGCAGCGGGGTGCGCGTGGCGCAGAGCCTGCTGGGGAAGTAGTCGTCGGCGCGGTGCGCGGTGTTTCGATGGCGGAGTTGCGGCGGATCATTTGATCCGCTATGCCATTGTTGCTGGCCGCACGGCGCGAGTTGCTTGTCGGCTTCAAATTGAGCGACGGTTGCCCGGCTTTGTCACTTGAAAGGAACTTCGATGCAGCGGCTGCTGCTCCTGGGAATGAACCACAAAACCGCGCCGCTATCGGTGCGCGAACGGTTGGCGTTTTCGGCGGAGCAACGCCGCGCGGCGCTTGAGCAATTTCGCACTGCGTTTCCGGAATGTGAAGTGGTGTTGCTGTCAACCTGCAATCGCGTTGAAATTTACGTGGCGCGTGCTGTGCACGGCCATCCGCGTATGGACGAACTGACGCAATTCTTCGGCGCGTTTCACGGGATTGACCTTTCATCGCATCGATCGCATTTCTACGAACTTTCTCAGCAGGCGGTGGTTGAACATTTGTTTCAGGTGGCTGCTTCGCTCGACTCGATGGTATTCGGCGAGAGCGAGATTCTCGGGCAGGTTCGCAGCGCCTACGAAGCGGCCGGCGAAGTGGGAACGACCGGCTCAGTGCTCAATCCACTTTTCCAGCGCGCCATCGCCGCCGGCAAGCAGGTGATGACGGAGTTAGGGCCGGTCGATGAAGAGGTCAGCGTTGCGAGCGTCGGTGTCGATCTGGCAAGGCACCTGTTTGACGATTGCGCCGGAAAGACCCTCATGACCGTGGGCGCCGGCGGCGTGACGCAGCAGGTGCTTCGCTACTTTCGCCAGTTACGCCCGGCCCGACTATTGATTTGCAACCGCGACGCCGAGAAGGCCAACGCGCTGGCCGGTGAGTTCGGTGGTACGGCTGTCGATTTCGGCGTGATGGATAGGCACCTGTCCGAGGCCGACATTCTCATCACCTCAACCGCGGCACCGACGCCAATCCTCACGCGACGACAGTTCGAGTTGGCCGGCCGGCGGCGGCAGTCGCAGCCCATGCTCGTGATCGATCTGGCCGTGCCCCGCGATGTCGAGCCTGCGGTGCGCGAACTGAAGTTCGTGCATCTGCATGACATGGATGATCTACAGAGAACGATCGCCACCTCGCGAACACCAAAGCCAAACGCGTTCGACGTTGCCCGACAGATCGTCCAATCGCATGTGCAGCAATTCCTGGAATGGCAACGGGCACGCGCCTTCGGCCCGGCGATCGATGCGCTTTACAGGCGTTACCACGATGTGGCCGAGGAAGAACTCCAGCGAACACTCGGGCGAGGAACCGCGTCGGCAGATGAGGCTGATCGCCTGCACGAGTTCGCTCGGCGGATCGTGAACAAGCTGCTGCACGATCCGGTGCAAGCGATGCGCGCCGATGATGTATCGCCGGGGCAGTACCTTGGCGCGCTGCAAAAATTGTTCAAGCTAGAGCTCCCGCCGGATGAGAAGAAGTGAGCGACTCAACACAACTCCAACCCAGTGTTCACCGTCATTGGATCGGGGCGATGGCGTTGCTGACGGCGGTGATCGTGATCCTCATCGCGGGGCCGGCAATGCCACTTCTTATCGAGACGCTTCTGCGCGACGGCACCCTTGCGGTGGCATGGATGATCGCATGCATCGGCGTTGGTCTGTGGGTAGTCCGATGGATCGTCCCGAGTTGCCGATCGTCGCCGGTAACAATTGTGCCACGTGGCACAATTGCGCCCGGCGACGTTCCGTCAAACGCCTTAGTACTGGCAACGGCGTTCGCGGCAGGGGCCGGTGTTATCGCGTTAGTGGTTCTGGCGACAGGACTTATGGGAATTTTGTCGCGGCCCGTTGCGTGGGTGATTCTCGCGGCGGGCTGGGCGGGCGGCGCTGTATGGGTTCTTCAAAATCGACCCAGCCAATTCGCCAAGTGGCCGAGTATGAGTGTGTCGCGGTGGTCGTGGGTGTGGCTGATCGCCGCGCCCGCGGGCGCGGTGCTGGTCGTGGCGCCGGCGGTTTTGCCGGGCGTACTTTGGGGCGGCGAACCCAACGGTTATGACGTCGTCGAGTACCACCTGCAGGTACCGCGCGAGTGGCATGATGCCGGCCGAATCAGCCGGCTGGATCACAATGTCTTCTCCACGTTTCCATTCCTCACCGAGATGCACTTTCTGCTGGCCATGCACTTGCGCGGCGGCGCGTATGCGGGCATGTATGTTTCGCAATACATGAACGCGATATTTGCTGTGTTTACGTCGATTGCAGTATATGGCGTTCTTGGGGGGCGGGCTAGACCGCAAGCGGTGGTGGGGGGCGTGGTTGCGATCGTGGTTCCGTGGACACTCATGGTGGGAACGATCGCCTATAACGAAGCGGCGCTGATGTTGTATGGCGTGTTGTGTGTTGGTTGGATCATGACGGTGCTTAACCGATCGAAATCCGGGGCTGAAGCTCCCGGCTTGTGGGGGTCTGTTATCGTTGCCGGAGCAATGGGTGGGTTTGCGTGCGGGGTAAAGCTGACCGCCATTCCGATGGTGGTGGGGACTGCTGCAATCGCAATGATGATCGTTCATCCACGCATGTGGCGTGCCGCGGCGCTGCTGCTTGTAACCGCCGGCGGGGTGGCTTCGCCGTGGTTGATTCGCAATGCCATTTGGACCGGCAACCCTGTATTTCCGCAGGCAACGGCGACACTCGGGGGGCGGGCGTGGTCGATCCAGCAGCAGGAGCGGTGGTCGGCGTCGCACGCGCCACGCGACGATCAGAAATCACTCAACGGCCGGCTGGCGGCACTTCGCGATCAGGTGCTGCTGGATTGGAAGTTCGGCTTCGCACTCATCCCGGCAGCCATCATCGGGCTGGTGTTGGCGCGGGGTGGGTCGCACGCGCGCGTCATTGCGTTCGTTGCGCTGGTGATGTGCGGGCAGGTGTTGGTCTGGTTATTTGCCACGCATCTGCAGGGCCGGTTTCTGGTGCTGTCGATCCCGTTGTTAGCAATCATCGTTGGTTCGGCGGCGCGGAATTGGGTCGGATCGATCGCGGGGCTTGCCGCGTGCATCGTGTGCATGACGTGCAACGTCTTAAGTTTCTCGTCGCCGCCGGTTGAAGGCGATGACCCCGATCGCCTCTTCGCGCAGCCGATTGCCCGATTGGCCGACCCGCGCATCCGCGCCTGCATCGGCGTGACCCATCCGCAGGATTTGTGGCAACTGCAATCGCCGGAGGTCGCGGATGCCGTTCGAAACAGCGATCGGCCGATCGCTTTGGTGGGCGATGCCAAGGCGTTCTGGTGGCCAGTGGATTCGAAGCGGCTGTTTTATCGAACCGTGTTTGATGTCGATCGAAGGCCCGGCGAATCGCTCATCGACGCATGGAAGCGCGGGGCGCCCGCAAACGCGATCGTGGTGGTTGATCCGAACGAATCGCGACGATTTGTGCGGACGTATAAAGGGCTGGGAGAACTGCCGGGTGAAATCGAAGGGCGCGGGGAGAGTTTCGTGAGGGAGTGAGGGATTTTGAAATTCGGACTTGTCTTGTGCGGACGGACGCATCCGGGGCTGAAGCCTCCGGCTTGAGGACGGGAAATAACGGTGTTAAAGACGGGCAGTTTCAACGGCTTGATCGTTTTGGTTGTCGGGTCGTTGTGTTGAATCGTCTTCGATTGGCCCGAACGACTTCTGCTGGCGCTCGACCATTTCAAAGTAAAACCCGCTGCGTGCCATCAGTTCCAAGTGCGTGCCCACTTCGATAATGCGCCCGCCGTCCATGGCGACTATCACGTCGGCATGGGTGATCGTGCTGAGTCGATGCGCGATCACGAACGTCGTGCGGTGTTTGAACAGTTCGCGTAACGAAGACTGGATGAGTTGTTCGCTTTCGGTGTCGAGGTTGCTGGTGGCTTCGTCGAGAATAAGAATGGCCGGGTTGGCCAGGATCGCGCGGGCGATGGAAAGCCGCTGGCGTTGCCCGCCGGAGAGTTTGAAACCGCGTTCGCCGATGAGGGTATCATACCGTTCGGGCAGTTTATCAATGAACTCGTGGGCGTTGGCCCGGCGCGCGGCGTCTTGGATATCGGCATGCGTTGCGCTGCGCCGGCCGTAGGCGATGTTCTGGCTCACCGTGCCATCAAAAAGAAACGTCTCCTGCGGCACCACGGCCAGCAACGGACGATACGTGGCGAGCTTGAGTTGCCGCAGCTCAATGCCATTGAGCATCACCCGCCCGCTGGTGGGATCCTGAAAGCGGGCAACGAGGTCGGTGATCGTCGTTTTCCCCGCTCCGCTCGGGCCGACGAGCGCAACCGTCTGCCCGCCTTTCACGTTGAGCGAAAAGTCGCGAATCACCGGCACATCAGCGCGGTAGGAAAAGTTCACCTGATCGAACTCAATCGTGCGGACGTCGCGCGGGGCATCAATGGCGTCGAGCGCATCGGGCTTGTCGGGTTTCATCGCCAGCACATCAAACACACGGTCCATGGCGGCCAAGCTGCGCTGGGTTTGGCTGACGCTGGAAATGATCTGCCATACGGGTTGAATGAGCAGCACGGCGTAAATCTGCAGCATGAAAATATCGCCGACGGTCGCTTTGCCTTTCAACACCAGGTATCCGCCGAACCAGACGACCAGCAGACTGATGCCCGGAATGAGCAGTCCCCAGACGGTCGCCAGAACAATCTCCAGCCATTCGGCCCGCAACCCCTTGCGAATAACCGTGTGATGGTCGACGGCATAGCCGGCTTCTTCGCGGCTCTCGCGGCGGAAGGCGCGGATCACGCGAATGCCGCCGAAGGTTTCGGTGATGTGCCCATCAATCTGCCCGCGGTCTTCGCGCATCGATCGGTAAAGCGGGCGCACCTTGCGAATCCAAACCCAACTGACCAATGCCAGCGGCGGGAGCAGCACAAAGGCGCCGATGGCCAACTGCCAACTGGCGTAAATGACAATCGAGAGCGTGAGAATGACTTGGACGGCAGCGACGGCGGGGTTGATCACCGCCAGATTCACCAACCCGCTCACGCTATCCACATCGCCGGAAAGCCGGCTGACGATCCCGCCGGTCTTCATCTCGCCAAGCTCGCCCAGCGAGAGTCGTAACAGCCGTGCGAACAAACGTTTGCGCAATCGGAACACCAGCCGAGCGTTCAGCGTGACCTGCAAATAACTGCGCAACGTATCCAATGCCGTTTTGATGATCAGAACGAAGACGATGCCGATGCCCAGCGCCGTGAGTTGGGTCGATTTCTCCTCCCACGGAATGGCGGCGGGAAGCAGGTCCATCACGTGCTTGAGACCCCACGGCCAGGCGAGGTTGAGCGCGCTGGTGATCATGGCCAGCAACCCCACGCCCACGAGCGTGCCGCGAAAGGGCCGCAGCCAGTTTCTATAGTTGCGTAAGTTGTTTCTAGTCTTGGGCTTGCGATCGGGTTTGCCGTTTTGGTCGGCGGTTTTGGCAGCGTCGGGGAGAGGGCTTGCGAGGAACTTTCGCAGGCGCGATTTGCTGGAGTGGGGGAGTTTCATGGGGTGCGACTTTAATACACGAAATTGGCCCGGTGGGGCAGACATTCCTGTCTGACACGGCATTCGATCGGCGGCTTACGCCACGGCGTAAGCCGCGGATCGAGAGGCGCTAAATCTTGAATTTGCTGTCCGGTTATCACTTGTCTGTCGGTATCTTATTCGACGTGCAGGTATCCGACTCGCAGCTCTTGACCGACTTTGTTCGGATGCAGGACCAGCGTGCATTTGGCACGCTGGTGCAGAGACACATCAACTTAGTTTATTCCGCGGCACTGCGACGGACGCGCGACAGCCACCTGGCCGACGATATCACGCAAACGGTTTTTGTGATCCTGGCGCGCAAAGCGGCCAGCCTCACGCCTGATGTGATTCTATCGGCCTGGCTGCACCGCACGACGCGCTACGCCGCCATGGACGCCCTCAAGCTCCGCGGCCGGCGCATCAGGCATGAGAAGAAGGCTGCGGAAATGAGACCGTCGCAATACGATCCGGAAATGGAAATGCGTTGGCCGCGCGCCAGCGAACTGCTCGATCAGGCGCTCGATGCGCTGGGTGAAGGGGACCGACGGGCCGTCATGCTTCGGTATTACGAAAACAAAAGCTTCGCCGATGTTGGGGCTACGCTGGAGGTGGCCGAAGAAGCGGCGCGAAAGCGAGTCAGCCGGGCGGCCGAAAAGTTGCGCGGCTGGCTTTCGCGCCGCGGCGGGGGGGTGGTGACGGCGGCGTTGTTGGGCACGATGTTGCAGACGCGTTTGGCTGAAGCCGCTGCGCCTTCAACGCTTTTCGACTCGATTATTGCAAGTGCCGCGACGCCGCAAGCGGCGAGTATTACTGTTGATGCGACGATCAAAACCATGTGGTGGGAACAGGTGCGCGTCATGGCGGCGTGCGCGGCGGTTGCTGCGGCACTGGCCATCGGCGCGGGGGCGGGGGTTTATGCGTGGATGAATCACGAACCGACCATCAAGCAGACCGCGCCGAATTGGAAATGAAACGGCAAAATTTCATTCAATTAGTGGCAGTAACCGCAGATTACGCAGATTACGCAGATAAGTGCAGGCTTCTTTATTTTCTGCGTTATCTGCGTAATCTGCGGTTACCGCGTCCACCGGCGAAGTTTGAGGCTTAAACGTAAAGTCCGTTTAACTCTTCAATCCCGTCGAAGCGACACTCTCGACGAAGTATCGCTGCGCCGCAAAAAACAGGATCACGCACGGCAGCATGCAAACGACCGTCGCCGCCATCATCAGGTGGGCGTCGCTGGTGCCGTATTGGCCTTTGAAGCTATTCAGGCCCAAGGCGAGCGTGCGGTTTTCCGGGCTGTTCAGATAAATCAGCGGACCGAGGAAATCGTTCCAACTGAAAAGGAAGGTTTGAATGGCCACGATCGCAATCACCGGTCCGCACAGGGGGAGCATCATCTGCCAGTAGATGCGCCAGTTGCTGCAGCCGTCAATGCGGGCGGCTTCGATCAGCTCTTCGGGGATCTGCGTAAAAAACTGGCGGAACATGAACACATAAAACGGCGAGGCGAGCCACGCGGGGATGATCAGCGGCCAGAAGCTGTCGATCATTCCCAGCCAGCGGAACAGCACAAACACCGGGATCATCGTCACTTGCGCCGGCAGCATCATGGTGCTCAGCATGATCATGAAAAGAATATTCCGCCCGCGGAACTGGAAGCGGGCGAATCCGAAACCCACCAGGCTGCACGAGATGATCTGTCCAATGACCGTACACACCGTGATGACAACCGTGTTGGCCAGCGCCGGCGCGAAGTTCATCTTGTCCTTCGCCAGCGCCGCGGGGTAGTTGGTCCATTGCGGTGAAACACTCGGCGAAACAAAATCCCCCGCCTGCACCGCCGATTCGGTGCTGAGCGAGCCATTCACGACAAAATAAAACGGGATCAGAAACACGATGGCGCCGACGATCAGCACGCCATAAGCGAGTGCGCTGTAGCTAAGATTTTTGATTTTTGATTTTTGATTGAAATCATCCGCGCCCGCGACTTCTGAAGTCGCGGCGGCCGGGTGAGGAGTTGGCGGGGAAGCAATGCTCATCGTTGGCAACAATCAAAATCCGCAATCCGAAATCCCAATCACGTTTTCAGCCCTTCGTAATACACCAGATTCTTCGAGCCTTTGAAAACCAGCATGGTGACCGCCAGGCAAATTATAAACAGCACCCACGCAATCGCGCTGGCGTAACCCATGTTGTGAAACTCGAAAGCCTGGCGGTAAAGCTGCAGCACGTAAAACAGCGTGCTGTTGCCCGGGCCGGCGCCGGTCATGATGTAGGCCTGCGTGAACACCTGAAAGCTGCCGATGATGCCCATCACCAGGTTGTAAAAAATCAACGGGCTGAGTTGCGGCAGCGTGACATTCCAGAGCCTTCGCGCCGGGCCGGCGCCGTCAATGGTGGCGGCTTCGTAAAGTGATACGGGAATACCTTTGAGCCCGGCGAGATATATGATCATCCCGCCGCCGACGCCCCACAGGCCGATGATAACAAAACCCGGTATGGCCCAGACCCGCGCGTCTTTGCCGAACCAATCCGGCGGGTTCGCGCCGAACAAACCCGTGATGGGGGCGAGCATCTTGTTGAGAATACCGTAGTCGTTGTTGAAAACCTGCAGCGCCAGCATCGACATCGCCACCAAACCCACCACGCTGGGCACGAAGTAAATCGTACGGAAAACCGTGATGCCGCGCAGCTTCATGTTCATCAGCAGCGCCACCGCCAGGGCCGCCAGTTGCGAGATCGGCACCGCCAGAAGCATGAAATAGCCGGTCACCTTCAGCGACTGCCAGAACGTCGGGTCGCGCATGATGAGCTGTTGATAATTCGCGATGCCAACCGATTCGGCGTCGGCCATTGAGGTCATGGCGCTCCACTTGGAAAACGAAAGCAGCAGCGAAACAATCATCGGCCCGGCGGTGAGCAGCACGAATCCGATCAGCCACGGGGCGATGAAAAGGAAACCCGTGCGCTGCTGGGCGCGATCGAGCGGGCCGAGCTTCTCGCGGCTGGCGCGCCACCATAGCAGCCCAACCAGCACCGCAATCGCGCCGGCGGCCAAGGCGCCGATGACGTCCCACCGCATCGGCTTCCACTTTTGCTTGCGAAGGGGCGACTCAAGCTCATTCAGCCAGGCGCTTTCGATGGCTTTGGCGTTGTCCATCGGTGATTGTTCGCCGATTTGAATCGCCTGCGTGATGGTATCGCCGATGATGCGGGTCCACTCGGCTTCGCGCGGCAACTGCTGGATGCGCGCGTATCCCTGTTCCAGCGGGCGCAGAAAAATGTCGGCTCGATGGCTGGGAATGCCCGGTGGATTCAAAAACGCCGGCGAGTTGGCGACCGACTTCAATGGCGGGATTGCCAATCCCAGTTCGCTTTGCATCGTCGCGCCGGCCGAGCCGCAGAGGAACTTCATCAGCTTGTACGCTTCCTCGGGGTGCTTGGTGGATGATGACATCGTCCAGGCCGTCAGAAAGATCTGCGATGCCTGGTTCGCTTTGGCTTTGTACGGCACGGGGACGACGTCCCACTTAAACTTCATGTCGGCGGCGTAGCGGGGGACTTTCCAGCGGCCGACCGGGCCAGCCATGCCGATGTTGCCGTTGACAAATTCCTGCGCGCCGTCTTTGGCGATGCCGGTGGCGTTGAAAACCGTGCGATCTTTGATGCGCGTGCGCACGATCATCTCGATCGCTTCCTGCGCCGCCGGCGAGTCGAGCGTGACGTTATGGAAGTCGGCGGCGCCGTCTGGGCGGACGCCGAAGAAATCGGCCCCGAACGTCCAGAGGATCTGGCGGATGGTGTCAGGCCAGAGCTCGAACACCGCGCCGAAAATTGTTCGGTTGTATTTGACGAACTCCGGCGCCTCGCCCAGCGCCTTGATCTTTCGGCAGGCGGCTTCGAATTCGTCCCAGGTCCACCCATTGTCCTGAATCGATTTCAAATCGATGCCGGCTTGTTCAAATAATCCGATGTTGACGTAAAAAACCGCGGTCGTGAAATCTTTGGGAAGCCCGTACAACGGCCCGGCGCCCGCCTGCATGGTTTGCGTATTAAAGCGGTAGGCATCGACCAGGATGGGGTAAAAATCGTCGAACCATTCGCGGCCGGTTTTGAGGTCGGCTTCCAGTAGATCGTCAATAGGTCGAATGAGTTTCAGCGGCGCAAGCTCCGGCAGCAGGTCCGGCGGCAGATAGAACAAATCCGGCGGGGTGCCGGCGGCCATCATTGTTTTGAGCTTGGGGCGCATGTCGGAGGAGTGAATCCGAACGATACGCACGCGCGGGTTTTCCGTCGTATAACGGTCGACGAGGTCCTGAACGATCTTGTTCTCCGCCGGGTCGCCCCAGTGCAACAGGGTAAGCGTGACCGGCCGATCGAGCTGCGCGCGCCAGCGGTTGACCCCGCGCGCGCCAACTGAAATGAACGCCCAAAGGATCACGAGCGCCGAGGCGCTCCAGAGCAGAATGCGAATAGCGCGTGAAATGGTCATCTTCATTCCCTCTCCCAATACGCCGGGAGAGGGTCAGGGTGAGGGTTCTCTTGGCAAACCAAAAGTGGTAGCTGCGGAAATTGTTTTCGATGAGATCCTACGGCGAATAACCCGTTCCGTTTCACCTCAAGAACCCTCACCCCGGCCCTCTGCCGGGGTACCGGGCGAGGGAGTTAAGGCGCTATGATCGCCGTGCCGTACGCGGGAAGATTAACTCTAATTTTCCCGCTAACCACGTCAAACGCCTTGGCATCCGCCGACACCGCGATCATCGGTCGGCCGTCGGGGTTCGTTTCATCGAGCGTCACTTTCGCCGCATCGGTGAGATAATCAAACAGCCGGGCGCTTCCCGCAACAGGCACTTCGACCGTGGCCGGTTTGTCGCTGCGATTGACAACCACATATGCCGCCTCGTCGCCTTTTTCGCGCACAAACGCAAGCACGCCGCGCTCGTCGTCCACCAGCAGTGGGCGGTAGAAGCCTTCCCGCAACGCCGCAAACTTATTGCGGATGGCGATCGTCCGTTGGAAAAAAGTGAATACACGATCGTCAAACTTGAAATCGGGATTGCCAAACGGCTGCAGATCTTTCCACCATGCCGGCATGCGGTCGCTGGGGTCGTCGGGGCCGTACATGCCCATTTCGTTTCCGTAATAGATCATCGGCGCGCCGACAAAACTCATCTGGAACGCCACCATCTGCATCCAGCGGGTGCATTCCAGCTCTGTGGGCCGGCGCGCGTCGTAGCCGATTGTCGCGGCGTTATCCTGTTCGCGGTTCTGGGCATCGTACGGTCGGTCGGGGTTGACGAACCAGCTCACGCTGCGGTCAGTGTCGTGCGAATCAAACAAATTCTGCATCACCAGCGCCGCCTGAAACGGATAGTTGAAAGTCAGCTTTACCAGTCGATCGTTGAACGCGCTGGGCTTCATGGCAGTTTTGACATTGGCGAAGAACTCCTGGCTGGGCATGGCGAACTGATAATTCATCGTCGCATCAAACTGATCGCCGTTGTTGATCCACGGGTTCGCCCACGGCCAGATTTCGCCGACGATGTAACCCTGCGGGTTTGCGGCCTTGACGGTCTTTCGCCATTCGATCCAGAAGGGGTGGGGAATGTCACCAGGAACGTCGAGGCGCCAACCGTCGGCGCCATCGGACGTCGACGGATCGCCGTCGGGGTCGAGCCATCGCTTGGTGATGCCCATGATGTGCTCATACGGCCCCACCGCTAAGCCGCGAGCGGCGTCTTTTTTGAAAACTGGGAGATGACCGTTGGCGCGGTCCCAGGCCTTGAACTGGATGCCACCGGGCTTGCCGTGGACTTGCCACGGGTCTTCCATGCTCTTCCAGTTGGATTCGTCACCCCAATCGGTGATCTCGAACCAGTCGGCGTATTTGCTGTTCTTGCCCTGTACCAGCACGTCCTGAAAAAACGGATGTGCCCGGCCGACGTGGTTAAATACGCCGTCGAGAATGACATGAAAGCCTTGCTTGCGGGCCTCTTTAAGGAAGTCGAGAAACAGCAGATCGCTTTTCGTCCAGCGCCAGGAATCCGGATTGTCGCTTTCCATATAACCCTCGGGCATCGGCGAACCATCGAGGTTGAAAAATTTGTGGTTGCCGATGGGCTTGTACGCTTCAGGGGGTTTATCGCTTCCGGAACCGATCGACGGCTGGCCGGGGTTGTCGCGGACGCCGAAGTTGTCATCGATATGGCGGAAGTCGGCGGTGTCGTATTTGTGCATCGACTCGGCTTCGAACACCGGGTTGAAGTAGATCGCGTTCACGCCGAGGCTGCGAAGGTAGGGAAGTTTTTCGCGTACGCCGGCGATATCCCCGCCGTAGCGGCGATCCCACACATTGCCGACGCCCTTGTAGAAGTTTTCTTTGCCCGGCGCTTCGCCCGGCTGCGTGGCCCACCAATCGCCGTTCCAGGGGACGAGGTTTTCATACCACTTATCGCCGGGATCGTTGCTGGTGTCGCCGTTGCGAAATCGCTCGGGGAAAATCTGATACCAGACGGCGTGGCGAGCCCAAGTGGGGGTGGTGAAACGGATCGGCGGAACCTCAATCATTGCCTCGGAGTTGCTGGCGGCTCCGACGCCGTCTTTGCCGAAGACGGCCGCGGCGTTGCCATCTTTCGCAATAATGTTGAATCGCTTCGCTGCAGGCAATAAACGATCTGCATGAAGCGAGATCACGCCGCCATAGCTCGCAAGGCCGTGCTGCACCGAGGTCTTGTGAAGTTGTATCAAAGGCTGGTGGTTGTCTGGCGCGACCGATACCTGCTCGACGTCGCCATCCTGGAAGCGAACGCGAATTCGTACGTGTGTGTCATCGATCGGGTTGAGGTCCGCCAAGTCGGCCGGATTGAATACGATTGCATCGGCATTAATGTGGTTCGGCTCCGCCGGAGGGAATTTCTTCGCGCCCGGCCCCACGATGATCACGCTGTTTTTCCCCTCGTGCCCGTCGGCTTCGGCCAATTCCGGGTCGGCGGCGGGGTCTTGAATCCATTTTTGTTTTTCGGTGCCGGCATCGAGGACGAATTTGTACTGATAGTTGCCTTCATCCAGCCGCAGCTTGATCGTCCACACGCCCGTGCCGTCGTCGGTGAGCGGCGCGGCCTTATTATCCCAGGCGTTGAACTCACCGGCGATGTGAACGGTCAACGGTTTGTCCGTCGCCTGTTTCATGTCCAGCGAAAACGTCTGTTCCACCCCCACGCCGGGCCGTGCCGGCCCGGCTTCTTCGGCCAGCGCGACCGGCGCGAACCGCGCGACCTGAAGCAGCAGCATCGGCGCGATGAGAACCATTGCGCACCAAGCGACCATACTTGTAAATCGATTAACGGCGAAGACGGGACGACGGTTGTCCTGGGTCGGGGGAAATACGCTCATGAATTCTCCAGTTCGTAGTATCCAACGACAACGCCGCGCGTTTGGTGTCGCATTGTTAATGAGCCACAGAGACACAGAGAACACAGAGGAAGACAGAAGAGGACCTAATCAAGAATTGAACCCCCCCCGTCTTCGATTCTCAAGCTTTGAGTTTCTGTATTTCTCTGTGTTCTCTGTGCCTCTGTGGCTTTTCAAAATTCACGAAATCGCAACCTTCTCCGGCGATCGCCGCGCCATCGCCGTGCTGTTGCGGACGACCAGATGCGTCGGCAACACTTCCGCCACCCGCTCCACCCGCCCGCGGATGCGGTCGATCAGCCGTTCGCAGGCCAACGCGCCAACCTGGTACAGCGGCAGATGCACCGTCGTGAGGCTGGGGGTGACAAACGCCGCGTGCTGCATGTTATCAAAGCCGACCACCGAAATATCGTCCGGCACCTTAATGCCCTGACTGGTTAAGTAGTGCAGCACGCCGATCGCCATCTTGTCGTTGCCGCAGAACAACGCAGTGATTTCAGGGTGACGCTTAAGCAAAGCCGCCGCCGCCGCCGCGCCGCCTTCGTCGGTGAAACGACCGTCTTCGGTCCAGGTTTCGTCTACCGCATGCCCCGCATCGGTGAGGCGCGACCGATAGACATCCAGCACGTCGGCGGCGGTCTGAATTTCCGGGGCGGCGTAGATGCAGCCGATATGGCGATGGCCCAGTTGCAGCAGGTAGTTCATCACCTGCTCACTGCCGCCACGATAATCGCACACGGCGTGATCGAGCTTCCACTGCTTGAATTTGTTATCGACGGCGCACAGTGGATAACGGCCGTCTTCAAAATCTTTCAGAAAGTGGTGCCGATCGTTCATGCCCAGCACCAGCAGGCCGTCAACATATCGACGCTCGAAGATCTGAATGTGTTTACGCTCTTTAACAAACTCGGGCTTGGCCTGCTCAAGCATGACCTTGAAGCCCATCTTGCCGGCCCGATCGCAGATGCCGCTGATGAGTTCACCAAAATAGGCGTCGGCAAAGGCATGCCGCAGGGCAGGAAGCATGATCGCAAGAACGCGCGTGTATCGGCTGGAAAGGCTCTGGGCGAGCCGGTTGGGCTGGTAGCCCATTTTTTCGATAATCCGGCTGATGCGCAGTTGCGTCGCCCGGCTGATGCGCGGGTTGTCGTTCAGCACCATCGAAACGGTGGCGACGGAGACTTTGGCTTCTTTGGCCACATCGCGCAGCGAAATAGCCTTGCCACGCGGGTCGTCCACCGGTCGACGCGGAATTTCCGTTTCGGCCGTCGCAATATGTAATGGTAGTGAGGCTAATTTACTCATGTAGTCGCAACCGCGATCGAAAAAGCCGACGCTTGGGTCACCCTTGATTCAGTTAAACAGTTTACCAGTCTGCTGAACGATTTCAATTCTAAACTGTCCCTGTGAACATGGGGAAGAAAATCCAGTTAAACGTGCATCGTTTGGACGTGCCTGGATGGATCGCCAAGAATGTAACTTCGTGACCATTTTTCATTGACATTCCCGCCAGTGGGTATATTATTTCTCTTCAGGAAGCGGCTCGGTGAGCCGGTTCTACATTTCGTATTGCGGTCTTGTCGTTGCACCAAACTGTCCATGTGCTGTTGTTTCCAACTCATCACGCGCCGTCGAGAGTTGTCAAACCGGTTTAACGAATTGAAATATTCGTTGATTTAGAACGATGATGAATTCTCAGATTAAATTCAACTCGCTCGTTTGGTTTGTTGGCAGTTAATAAAATCGTCCAGGAGCTTTCTGAGGTGTTCTCAGGAAGTGGAGAATTGCAAGTCACTTTGCAGATCACTTCGTCTCACTCATCTCATTTGCCTGTGGAGGGCACATCTATGTCTCGTACTTCCAAGCTTCTCGCCGCCGCCGCTTTACTTGCGGTTGCCGGCAATTCGTATGCGGTGGTTACCAATGACGGCTCGCGCGATGTCGATTACGGCGTTGCAAAGGCCGTACAGACTGTCGGCACGCAGTTCGGTAACGCCGCCGGCGGCAATGCGCTGACCGCAAACGGCTCGGAACTCGATGCCGGCTACGGCGTGGTTCAAGGCGGTTTCCTGCACTTGTTCTTCTCGGGTAATCTCGAAACGAACTTCAACAAGGTAGATATCTTCATCGACAGCGTGGCCGGAGGCCAGAATAAGCTACGCGGTGACAATCCCGACGTTGATTTCAACGGCCTGAACCGAATGGGCGACGATGGCAGCGGCAACGGCCTGCGATTCGACGCGGGCTTCGAATCCGACTACTTCCTTACCTACACCGGCGGCGACACCGGCGGGCAGATTCAGTACTTCAACAATTTCGCCGAAACCCTCACCGGCGGCGGCGGCGCGGGCGCGTTTAACGGCGGGTCGGCGAACAACTCGTCGTCCATCGCCGGCAATAACGGCATCCTCCTCGCAGCCAACCAGAGCAACGGCTTGGGCGTGAGTAGCTTTGGCAACCCCAACGACAGCGACCCGGCGACCGTCACCACCGGGCTGGAATTTTCCATCCCCCTCTCGG
>Ga0163147_10003123_pt1 | contig 22519 bp, 25 predicted proteins | sample OliLakLV19MP6G1_FD_148597 | JGI IMG/M metagenome (GOLD analysis project Ga0163147, IMG submission 148597) | Freshwater microbial mat bacterial communities from Lake Vanda, McMurdo Dry Valleys, Antarctica- Oligotrophic Lake LV.19.MP6.G1 | ecosystem: Environmental > Aquatic > Freshwater > Lake >...
CATCCTGGACCGCTTCCACATGGTGGCCAAACTGAACAAGGCGCTGGACGAGGTGCGGGCCGGTGAGGCGCGACGCATGGTTCGCGAAGGCTATGAGCCAGTGCTGAAGAACAAGCGCTGGTGCCTGCTCAAGCGACCGGAGAACCTGACGGACAAGCAAAACGTCAGTCTGCGAGAGTTGCTGGCCTACAACTTGAAAAGCGTTCGGGCGTATTTGCTGAAGGAAGAGTTCCAGCTGTTCCGGGAGTACGACTCACCGGCCTGGGCGGCCAAGTTCCTCGATGCCTGGTGCAAGCGGGCGATGCGCTCGCGCATCGAGCCGGTGAAGAAGTTTGCCCGCACCGTGCGCGCGCACCGGGAGTTGCTGCTCAACTACTTCAGGGCCAAGAAGCAGTTCTCCAGCGGTGTCATCGAGGGTCTGAACAACAAAGCCAAAGTCACACTGAGAAAAGCGTACGGCTATCGGACGTTCAGGATCGCCGAGCTCTCTCTGTATCACGTGCTCGGCAGGCTCCCGGAGCCAAAACTCGCCCACAGATTCTTCTGACGAAGCGAAATTCCTATCCTTTCCCTGACCCGGGTTTTTCCGCCGCACACTGCGGATCAGATCTCCTCCGGCGTATAGCCGGATTCTCGCTGGTGACGCAAGCGCAAGACGCGCACGACATCCGCGCCCACATCATGATCGTACCTGGCAAGATAGCCGGTGTTGCTACGCCGGATGATGAGTTCGCGCAGTCCGTCTTCAACAGGACGGCCGATGCCCGGCTGGTGCGTGAGCACCTGCAAAGCGTCCAGAATGAAGTCAAGGATCGCACTGGCGAGCGGATCGCCGGATCGCCAAAGAAAATCCTCGAGGCGCCCGAGGTCGGCGAACGCCGCCTCACTCAGGTAAACCCGCGCCATTTCAGACCACTTTTGTCAATTGCGGTTTTTTCGGTTTGCCGCTTTGACCGCTGCGGAATGTGGCGAGCTTTGCGAAATACTCGCGCACTTCACCCAGTTCGTAACCCCGACCGGCTTCCGTCATCTGGCGCCCGGCATCGTGCGCATCCTGGCTGAATTGCGCGCGCAGTAGCGCACGCGCGGCAGCCGTGCCCAGGGTACTGACCATGTAGGCATGGGGACTGACCCCCTCTGTACGCGCTATGGCGTCGATTTGCGCCTTCAGCGCGCGCGGCAATTTCAGGCTGGTCGGCTGGAACGTGCCGCCCGTCCGTGCCGTGTCGCCGGATTTGTCGGGTACTGCACTGCCGGTCTTTCGACGCGCGTTACTGTCCAGGATTTCGGCCGGTATCCGGCGTCTGGCCTTGACTGCGCTCTCCGACATGGCTCTCTCCTCTACGTAGCGTGAAGTAGTCATTTATTACTACCCCACACAGTGTACCACCGTGGCAAATGCCCGCCCGATACCACCGCGCTATTTCACCGCCCCTGCCGTCAGACCCTTGACGATGTGCCGTTGCGCCAGCAACAGCACGATGGTGGCGGCAACATGCGCATCATTGCATTCATCACCGAGGGGGTGCAGATCAGTAATATCCTGGCGCACATTTCTGCAGGCGTGCGACACGGAAACGGTGCCAGCGGCGGTAGTCGAGCGCACGCGCGAGTTGATCGACCAGGCTGCCGTCACCTTCGCCCGCACGCCGTCCAGGATCGGCATCGCCGCGCTCGCGTTAGGCGGCGATGCGTTGCTCCAGCATGGCCTGGGCGACGCGCCGGTCTTCTGCCGACCAGAGGTCGGCGCTGCTGTTCGCCAGCCGGGTACGCGCGGCTTCGAGTCTGACCGGCGCGCCTTCTTCCTCGCCCAGCGGCTGCCATTGCAGGCGGTAGCGCACCCTGGTCGAAGTCGGACGCTTGTGCAACGCCTGGTTGATTGCCTGCACCCCTGCCGATTCCACTCTCGCAGCCAGCCGTCGCGCCACCGGCCGAGGCCGATCCACGCGCGCACTTTCACCCTGCCCATTTTTTGTGGAGGAACACATGGCGATTTCGACCATACCCCTGGGCCATACCGGACGACGAGTTCGATCAGCGCATTGCGTGGTAGAGCAACAGACGACAAGACTCGCTCGTCGGGGACGAGTCGTGCCTGTGGCCACCCGAGCGGCAAACTTCCGCCGCCCAGGTGGCCACAGACACACACACGTGCCGGAGCGGGGTTTCAACGGCGCTCAGGCGTCTGCGGCGCCAAATCAACGATTGACCCAGACGGATATGGCAGGATTACTCCAACAATGGCGTTGAAACTCCTATCCTTGCCCGGACGCGCGCCCGGCCTGCGAGAGGTCGGAGCTGGTATGCTGACTTTGCGGAAAACGAAAAGGAGGCATCGATGGCAGGCGCAACGTCCGGCGCGGGAGCCGGCATCATCGTCATCTGGAACGACATCCTCGCCGAAGCGCGTGATGACTTCCTCGAATGGCATTCGCGTGAACACATTCCCGAGCGAGTCGCAATCCCCGGGTTTATGCGCGGCCAGCGCTGGTTGGGCGAATCGTCGCGGCCGCAATACCTGACGATATATTCGACGGCGGATGCCGGCGTGCTCACCAGCGCGCCCTATCTCGAGCGCCTGAACAACCCGACCCCCTGGACGAAACGCTCGGTGGCGGCGTTTCGCAATACCTCGCGCGCGGCCGGGACGCTCGCATGGCAGTCGCCGGGCGGCGCGGGCGGGACCATTCTGACGGCCCGCATCGCATCTCCGGTTGCAGACTGCCTCCGCCTGGTGGCGGATTGGGAGCCGCAGGTGCTGCAAGGCCTTGCTGCGGCTGCCGGCGTCGCCAGGGTGCGCGTGGCGCTGAGCGCGACCGCGGCAAGCCGGCTGGCGACAGCCGAGCGCGCCGTGCGTGTGGGCGACGTGCCGGAGCCGGAAGTCACGCTTCTGGTCGAAGGGTTCGGCACGGCGCCGGCCTTGCGCGCGGCCTTTGACGGTGTCGCCGCGCGGGATCGGCTGCTCAAGGATGCGCAGGTCGACCTGTATTCGTTGCAGTTCGATCTGCAACGCTGAATGGCAAGAAAGGAGAGGCGATGAACGAGGCTACGGCTCCGCCCCGCTACGACGGTCCGCTTGAACTGGCCGCGGCGCTCAGCCGCTTCGCGCTGACCGACGCTGCCACCCCCTTCACCCGCGACGGTCCGCGTGCCGATGTCGAGTATCGCGACCTCGGTCTGGCAGCGGCCACGGGCGGGCGGATCGGCGCGAAGCACATCCGTGCCATCTTGCCGTTCGGCGACCCGACCGGCTGGCACTGGCATGACATGCACGGGCATTTCAATATCGTGCTGCGCGGCTGGATCAGGTTCCGCTTCGCCGGCATCGGCGAAGCCGTCACCGTCCATGCAGGCGCCTGCTTGTCGCAGCCGGCCGGGGTTGCGCACAATGTCGTCGGTCGCTCCGACGACATGGAGCTGATCGAAATCAACCTGCCGGCCGCCTACGCCACCACCGACCTTGGCGGCGCGCTCGATGCGTCACAGCCGCCGCCACAGCAGTTGCAGCCACAGCAGCTGCCACAGCCGCCGCCACAGCCACCCGAGCGTCCATGAGCGCGAAACATTCCGTTGCCGGCCTGCGCATGCAGGAATTCAAGCGGGTGCTGATCCGGCTCGGGCTGGCGCTCCTGAGCGCGGTCATCGTGTTCGGTCTGTGGGAAATCGCGGCGCGGACGTTCAAGATTCCCGCCTATCTGCTGCCGCCGCCTTCTTTGATCTTCACCGAGCTGTCGCAACGCATGCCACGCATTCTCGAACATGCCACGGTGACGACCACCAGCATGCTGCTGGGCTACGCGCTGGGCATCGTGGTGGCGATTCCGCTGGCGATGGCGCTGGCCTATTCGCGCCTGTTCGAGGCGGCCATCTACCCGACGGTGGTGTTCCTGCAGATCATGCCCAAGATCGCGATTGCGCCGCTGTTCATCATCTGGTTCGGCTTCGGCATGCTACCCAAGGTGCTGCTGGTATTCCTGCTCACGTTTTTTCCCATCGTGGTGAGCGCGGTGGCAGGGTTCAAGTCCTGCGATCCGGACATCATCGAGCTCGCACGCGCAACCGGCTGCGGCAACCTGCGCCTGTTCTTCAAGGTCCGTTTTCCGAGCGCGCTGCCGGAACTCTTCACCGGCCTGAAGGTGGCCGCGGCGCTGGCGTCCACGGCGGCGGTGGTGGCCGAATTCGTGTCCTCGGATTCGGGCCTGGGCTATCTGCTGCTCACCTTCAACGGCGAACTGCTGACCTCGATGGTATTCGGCACCATCATCGTTCTCGGGGTGATCGGACTGGCCCTGTACTATGCCGTCGAGGTGCTCGAACGCCTGCTCATTCCATGGCATGTCGCCACCCGGATCGATCAGGCTGCGGCGCGATAGCGCTGAAAAGCGCGTCACACATAAACCAACGACAGGAGACTTGAAGCCATGCTCGAAAAATGCCTTGCCGGATTAACCCTGATGGTCGCCTCACTCATGCCCGCGCCGTCTGCAATGGCCCAGGATGCGGCGTCGCTGCGCCTGAACTGGCAGATACTCGGCTTCCATGCTGCCTTCTATCTGGGCGTCGAGCGCGGCTACTTCCGCGACGCCGGCATCAACCTCACCATCAATGAAGGGCGCGGCGGCGCGGTGACTGCGCAGGCAATCGGCGCCAAGAGCGACCAGTTCGGCATTGTCGATGGCGGCACCACGATCGTAAGCGCGGTGCGCGGGATTCCGATCCGCACCGTGGCGTCCCTGATGAACAGCGGGATTTTCGCCGTGGTGGCGCGGGCCGATGCCAACATCCGCAGCGCGAAGGACCTCGAAGGCAAGACCATCGCCGTTACCGCGGGCGACGCGCTGACGCAGTTGTGGCCGGCGGTGGTGCGGGTCAACAAGCTCGATGCAAGCAAGATCCGCCTGGTCAACGTGGACCCGGCCGGCAAGATCATCGCCACGCTGGAAAAGCGCACCGATGCGCTCCTGGGCAGCATCGACGCGCAATCGTTCCAGCTCGAGGCCAAGGGAGTCAAGACCTCGATGCTCAGCTATGACGACCTTGGCGTGCGTCTGGTCGGCCTGACCGTGGTGGCGCATGAAGACACCATCAAGTCGAACCCGGACCTGGTGCGGCGCTTCGTGCGCGCCACCCGCCGATCATTCGAGGCAGCGCGCGCCGATCCGACGGCCGCGGTGCAGGCGGCGATAAAGGTCAAGCCGGAACTCGACCCGACGGCCATGCGCCTGCAACTGGAAGCGTCGCTGTCGAAATTCGAATCGCCCAGCACCAAGGGGCAGCCGATCGGCGTGGCGTCGCTGGTGGACTGGAAGTCAACCCTGGAGTTGCTGACCGAGTTCCAGGGCATCAAGACCGATCGCGCCGCCACCACATTTTTCACCAACGATTTTGCGCAATAGGCCGCGCCTGCTCCGCGGGCGCATGCAGGGCGGGGTGTGAGTTCGCACACCATCCGGCTCGAAGGCGTCGCCAAGACCTTTCGCCGCGCCCGGGTCGAGACGCGCGCGCTGGAGCGCATCGATCTGGCGATCGGGCCGGGAGAGTTCGTTGCCGTGGTCGGGCCTTCGGGGTGCGGCAAGAGCACCCTGTTGCGCCTGGTGGCCGGCTTGATGCCGGTCAGCGAGGGCAGCATTCATTACGGCGCCGAGGTCGTTGTGTCTCCGCGCAAGGACACCGGCATCGTGTTCCAGAAGGCCAATCTGGTCGAGTGGCGCAACGCGCTTGCGAACGTGCTGCTGCAGGTGGAGTTGCGTGGCTTGAAGGTGGCCGACTATCGCGAACGCGCCATCGCCCTGCTCGATTCGCTCGGGCTGGGCGACTTCATGGATCGCCATCCGCATGAGCTGTCAGGCGGCATGCAGCAGCGCGCGGCGATCGCGCGGGCCCTGGTGCACCGCCCGGACGTGCTATTGATGGATGAGCCGTTCGGCGCGCTCGACGCCCTCACGCGCGAACAGGTGCGGCTCGATCTGGAAGCCCTGTGGCTGCGCGACCGCATGTCGGTCATGTTCATCACCCACAGCGTGGACGAAGCCGTGCTGCTAGCCGATCGCGTGGTTGTGATGACCGAGCGCCCGGGGCGTATCGACCGCGTGCTCAAGGTGGACCTGCCGCGCCCGCGCGGCCTGTCGGCGCGCAAGTCGCCCGAGTTCGTCCGCCTCGCCGACGAGATCACCCAGGAGTTCCTGGCCCGCGGCGTGCTCGACGACAAACGTACCCGCGCCCTGATCGGCACATGATTCAAACTTCCGACGCTGGCATACCTGCCGCCAGCCGCCTCGAGCGCGCGCCCTGGTATCTGCCGCTGGCCGATGAGGTGGCGCTCGTCGAGGCCGCCTACCGCGCGCGGCTGCCGGTGTTGCTCAAGGGCCCAACCGGCTGCGGCAAGACGCGCTTTGTCGAGCACATGGCCTGGCGCCTGTTCCGCGCTGAAGGCGCTCGACGCGCCGCTGGTCACGGCGGCCTGCCACGAAGACCTGACTGCCACCGACCTGGTGGGGCGCTACCTGCTGTCGGGCGACGCCACCGTCTGGCAAGACGGCCCGCTCACGCGCGCGGTGCGCAGCGGCGCCATCTGCTATCTCGATGAAATCGTCGAGGCGCGCAAGGACACCACCGTGGTGATCCATTCGCTGACCGACCACCGACGCGTGCTGCCGATCGAAAAGACCGGCGAACTGCTCGACGCCCATCCCGATTTCCTGCTCGTGATCTCCTACAACCCGCGCTATCAGAGCGTGGTGAAGGACTTGAAGCCCTCCACGCGCCAGCGCTGGAGGAATGGCTGCGGCGGCCACGGCGCCACATCGAGGTGGCCCTGGCCGAGGTCGCCGACGACACGCTTTCGGGTCCGGCGCCGCCTGACTTGCAGGCGGGAGGTCTGCCGGACGAAGAAATGGAAGGTCTGGCCGAACCCGCGGCAGACAACATCGATCGTTCAAGACGCAGCGGGCTTCCTGGCGATGCGCCGGCCATGGGCGAGGATGCCGCAGTCGAGGTAGCGGCGGAATTCCCGCTCGGTGGCCGCAGGCGCGCTCGCCCCGGCGCCATCGTCCTGAAGCGTAAGCCACACGTGGCAAGATGGGTCTGCGCCGTGTTCCCACAGCGCCGTTTGAGCCAAGGCGCGAGGCACCGATGCCGCGCCACTGCCTGCCTTACGTGCGCTTGCGGCGGCTGAAAACAAGCCCAGCCAGGCCAAGGGCGAGAAGGACCAGGGTTTGCGGTTCGGGGATGGGCTGTTCAATCAAATCGAACCGGCGAATGTCGCCAGCCACGACGATGTCATGGACGCGGACATGGAAGATGAACTTCTGGCCCGACAGGAGCAGGCTCGTCGGCGGGTCATTGAGCTGGTCATCGAACAAAAGCATATTGCCGCCATCGGCTACGCCCGCGGGATCGTCGAGTGCCCACGAGGCCGGATTCTGGTCGATGCCAAACGATGCTCCGTCGGTATGAAAGTGGGAAATGACGGGGTGAGAGTTGGAGCCTAGAGCCATGTTGAGCACTGTATCGGTCAGGACTTGCCCCAGAACCCCGTGGCGATCACGATCCACGAGTATTTCTTTGAAGCCACTCCAGGCAACACCCGTATTGTTCTCGATTTCATTGCGGAGGATGAAATTGAGGCCGGCACGATCATTAGGCATGCCAGCGGCGCCACCGTAGCTCACTGCGGCGTCGAAATTCTGCTCAAACGTAAGTATGATCGGCTGCAGGAGGCGGGCTGCGTCGAAATTGACGATCTTCGTGAGATTGCTTGTCCGCTTGGTCAAGTTTCCGTCAAGGCGGTCGGTCTTGTCGACGACGCCGATAACGCGCGTGTCGGTCCAGCTCACGCTCCATGGATTATCCATGGTGTCGTATATCGTAACGGGGGCGGCCTGCGCGGCGGTGGTGCCCCAGACGAGCAGGCAGATCAGGCTGGCTAGCCGCCATAGGTGACTGACATTCAGGCAAGGCATGTTGTCCCTCCTTGTTCCAAGTCGATTAATCGATCCTGACCGAGACGCAGGCAAATTGCAGATCAAACGCTACTCTGAAATTTCACGCAATTGTCATTCCATGATTTATATTCGCAATAAATTCAAACTGATACGCGTTCAGGCGATTGCGGCACAGTCTGACGTGTAAAATTTTTCGACAATTGGTCTCGCCAGGAAATGAGCGGAGCTGTCCGCCATTACCTTATAAATTCAGTGGCTTGCAAATTCACACGCCAGCCATCAGGGCTAATCGACCAAAAAATGGTGGAAATTAGTGTAATTCCCTCCGACACTCCCCGGCCCGGCGCCGACTTATCGCGATATTCCGTTATTGGCCGAGCGCGGCACGTATCGAACGAGATCCGAATAGGGCGTTGCATGACGATTTATCAACGATGCCCGGTTTCGCCAGGTCCAGACGGTCCACGACATACCGGCTTCAGGCAAAAGTTGGTTGTGGCCTCGCGCCGGCGCACAGTTTCATCCAGCCTCATGCGCCGGTCTGCCGAGGGTTAGCAAGCAACGCGTCACCACCATCATCGATAGCGCAGCGCTGGCCTGGGAGAACGGCCTGGACTACCTGGCCACCCTCACACCCGCGTTTCGCGACAACCTCGGGCCGGCCGACCTCGTCGAAGAAAATTTCGCCAAGTACGGGCAAAAAAATCTGTTCCTCGACCGCGAAACGACGCGGCGCCTGGACCTGGTGCAGCTCGAACCGGGCTATCGCGACCTTGCCCATTGCTGCCACGACTCGGTCGAGGAAGGGTTCGTCATGGCCGGCGAGGTGCGGCCTTCGCGGAAGTGTTATTCAAGATCGGATGAAGCGGATCGCCCTTTGACGCACCGCTCGGAACGTGTCAATGACTTTGCGACACCTGGATGAATTTATTTAGTGAGTAGTTGCTTGAGTTTTTGTTGGTTCGGTTTTTTTCCTGGCGGGCGAATTGATCCAGGCTGCCAGTGGTACCTCCGGAGGTTGTGGAGTGACATGCTTGAAGCGGATGGGCCTGGCTCGTCGCCGGCAACAACGACTTGTTGGCTTTAGGGGAGTCCTACCCGATCCTCACGACTGCGGCATTCGTCACGCGCTTCATGCCGTGACGCTGCGCGGCGAGGTCGGCCGCGAAGGCGCAACCCGGCGTTGCCGGCAGGAACGGCATGCGCGGAAGCTGGGCCGGATCGATGACGCGGCGCGACGGTCGGTGGCAGGGTCTAGCGTGCACGACAGGCCATGTTCCAGAATCGCTCGTCCATCGACGCCTCGGTCACCGACTCCCAGCGGCTCGGCTCGGTGCCGATCCCGACCGCCGCGCCTGCGCTCATTCGACCGGCGTGATCCACGTGCCCGAGCAGACGCACGCGGCGACCCTCGCAGTCGTACTCGCGCGTGACGCGCGTGGATTGCACCGCACGGCCGTCCGGGGTGAAGTCGCCATGCGGGAAATCGTAGAGGCCCTGCATGCGCACTTTGCCGTCCACGCGGCTAATGGTGTCCGGGTCGCCGTAGGCGCTGTAGATGCCGTCCTCCACACCGAGCAACAACCACTCCGCCCGCACCGTGCCGCTGGCGAATAGCGCCAGGGCCGCCATGATTGCGGCTGAGCGAGCGTTGCGCATGATCTGTTGCATTGACGTGGGCGACGGCTGATGGGGCGCAAAGTGCATTATGGCGCGGCGCGTGCCCACGCGTGGTGCAGAAGGCGCGCAGGTCACCACGATGGGTGAAGCCGAAGTCATCTGCGCCCCTGGCGTTGTGGCTGGAGTATCCGTCGAACGCGCGCATCGGCGTGGCATTCGCCGGCTCTTCGCCCGGACGCCCGCCGCGAATCACGAGGGTCTGCCCACCGACGCGCACATCGAATTACGGCGCGCCGCGCAAGTTTTCCTGGGTCGCGGCAACTTCGCCGCCGAACATTTCCTTGTACCAGTCCACTGCTGCTTGCGGATCGTGGCTAATGAGGTGGATGTGGTCGAACGTGATGGCAGGTTTCATTTGAACTGTGGGTCCGATTCGAAAATAGAAGCGCGAAGGCCGGCCGGATGCACGCCGGATTGCCTGCGGCCATGCCATAAAGTGTAGGCAGCCGATTCAAGGCACCGCGTCCAGCTTCGCCGCTGCCAACTGGGCGATGTTGAAGCGGCGGGTGGCATCAAGGCTGCGCGTGAACAGGATCGCCATGTCGTCACTGTCGATCGAAAAGCGCGGGTGCGGCGGCGCGCCTCGATCATCCGGCAAGCACTGCAGCCGGTCGATCTTCCGGAGGCAACGACTGGTGTGCTATTCCTTGCCTCCTTCGAATGCCCTGGTAGTGTCTTCCAGAGTGGCAACTTCTTTTTCTAAACGCTTCTGCAATGAGGAAGATGGAGTGCCGGTGCTATCAAAAGCAAGTCACCGCCGCGCCTGATGCCGGCCCGTGGGCCGCCGCTGTGGGAGATGCCGGGCAGCGAACCGGCCGAGGGCGATCCACGCGCGCAACCCATACCGGACTACGAGTTCGATCAGCGCATTGCGTGGTAGGGCAAAAGACGACAAGACTCGCTCGTCGGGGGCGACTCGTGCCTGTGGTCACCCGAGCGCTAAACTTCCGCCGCCCAGGTAGCCACAGGCACACACAATGGGCATGCCGGGGCGGGGTTTCAGCGGCGATCAAGGGTCTTCGGCGCCAAATCAACGATTGACCCAGACGGATATGGCAGGATTACTCCAACAATGGCGTTGAAATTCCTTTCCCTGTGACCAACACCAAAAGAAGAGTTGCCCGAGCCGATTTGCGGCTGCACGGCATCTTCGAGGAGCGCCAAGTGAAATTTGACCACGACGCTCTTTGCGTCGTGTTCCAAACTAAGGATATTGCTGGCGGGAGTGCAATATCCGCAATATGTCAATCACATCGGTGCCCACCTGATACACCACGATGTAGTTGGGGTGCACAACGTGCTCACGCGTGCCAGCCACCCTACCGGTCCGGAACAAATATGGCATTTGCGGAAGACTCTCCGCAGATTGGATGACGGCGGCGTGAAGGCTTTGCGCCACTGCTGTGTTGCGCTGCTCTATGTAGTCAATGATTTCCACCAAGTCGGTGGTCGCCTCGTCAGACCAGCGAACGGTTTGCACGGGCTGCGCGGCGCTCTTCGAGCATGGCCTGAACCTTTGCCATGGCGGCATCGTGTGGCAAGCGGCGCTTTTCGCTGTGCAGGGCCTCCTCAACCTTGGCGCGAAACCATTGGTTGTAGCTGGCTTCCTGTTCTTCGGTCTCGAACTCGGAAACGATGGGGGATAGCGCGACGTTCATGGATCAAAGGTTAGCACAACGCAACCAAACTGCCAAACCCCGGCAGCGGTGATCGAGTTACACCGCCTTCCGGATGTCACCCACTTGGGTCATCCACCTTTTTGCGTTTTTTAATTTGCTGGATTTTGCGAAGTCCAATGCTGGTGCCGGTTCTAAGGGGTTTTACCCAACATGGCGGTTCCTGGGATGTCATCTCGAAGGGCATGATCGGCTAGAATGCATCGCAACTGCAACGCAAAGAGCCACCGCGATGAAAACCGCTACCTTCCCGTCCCTTCGCGTCGAACCGGAATTGCGGGATGCTGCCGAGAGTGTGTTGCAAGACGGGGAGACACTGTCGGGGTTCATCGAGGCTTCGGTGCGTGAGACCATCGAGCGCCGTCGCACCCGTGCCGAGTTCATCGCGCGCGGCCTGGCTTCGCGCGACGAGGCCAAGCGCACCGGCGTCTACTTTGCCGCCGACCAGGTTCACGCCGAATTCGGCAAAATGCTGGCCAAGGCAAAGGTTCGGAAGCCGGTGCGTGGGTGAGCTTCCGCGTTCGTTACAGCGCCTCGGCGCGTTACGACCTCAAGCGCTTGTACGAGTACCTTCTCGATTGTTCCACCACCGTTGAAGGCCTCGACCTGGCCGGGCGCGCGCTCGCCACGATCATCGACTCGGTGGACAGTCTCGGCCGCTCGCCTTTCATTTACCGCAAGTCGGGGGCGAGCCCCTTTCTGCGCGAACTGCTGATGCCGTTCGGCAACAGCGGCTACGTCGCATTGTTCGAGATCGAAGATGCCTCGACGGTGACCATCCTGGCAGTGCGCCACCAGCTTGAAGATGACTTCCACTGACGCCCAGCGCGACTTCTGCCATGCGCACCATCATGTCTTCGCCGGCTGACGTGACGCCCGCGCAAACGGCGCCAAAGCCAGCCAGCTTGCAAGGCGCGATCGACCTTCGGGTACATCGCAACCTGCCCTAAAATATGTGGCTCGTCGCGTGTTACAGCTTGATAAATGCAGGTATCGAATGCGCGCCGCCCCACCCCACCCTTTCGGACATGCCCGTGACCCACACCAAAAAAAGAGTTGCCCGAACCGATTTGTGGCTGCACAGCATCTTCGAGGAGCGCCTCGCGGCTGAGCCCGATATCGAACTCACCATCTGCCCGATCGCGGCACCGGCGGCGGCCAGCTTAGCGGTGCTCGAACAAACCCATGTGTTCCATGTCTCGCCGGCCAAGGACGAACTGCCGAAACACATGTTCGTCAATGCCGAATTCCTCAGGCGCTGCCCGCAGTTGCTGATGGTGTCCTCGGCCGGTGCCGGCTACGACACCATCGACGCCGCCGCCTGCACCGCAGCCGGGGTGGCGCTGGTCAACCAGGCCGGCGGCAATGCGGTGTCGGTGGCCGAACTCACCATCGGCCTGATGCTCGATGTGTCTCGGCGCATCAGCGAATCCGACCGGCGGCTACGCCGTGAGCGCGGCTTCACGCGCGAGTCGGTGATGGGGTTTGAGGTCGCCGGCAAGACCATCGGGCTGATCGGCATGGGCCATATCGGCACCCGGGTGGCGGCGCTGGCCAAGGCATTCGGCATGACGGTGCTGGCGCACGACCCCCTGCTTGGCGACGATGAAATCGCCAGGCGCGGTGCGCAGGCCGTATCGCGCGACCAGTTGCTGGCAGCAGCCGACGTGGTGTCGGTGCACTGCCCGCGCGACAACGACACGCTGGGCATGCTGGGCGAGGCAGCCTTTGCGCGCATGAAACGCGGGGCGATTTTCATTTCCACCGCGCGTGGCGGCATTCATGACGAAGCCGCGCTCGCCGATGCCTTGCGTTCCCGGCATCTGGGCGGCGCCGGGCTCGATGTATGGGAGCCGGAACCACCACCGCTCGATCACCCTCTGTTGCAAATGCCCAATGTGGTGGCCACCTATCACACCGCAGGCGTCACCCATGAGGCGCGGCGCAATGTTGCTGCCATCGCTGCCCTGCAAATCGTCGGCATGCTGCGCGGCGAGCGGCCGCTACGCCTGGTCAACCCGGCGGTGTGGCCGGCGTATGCGAAGCGTTTCGAGCGAATCCTGGGAAAGTCCGTGCAGAATTTCGCATAGCGCCTGGCGCCCGGATGCGCGCCCGCAGTGACGCGCGCAAATCAGATGGACGCGAAAGCGCTTGTTTGACCATCGTCAAGGCGGGAATATCGGTTTGGCATATTCTCCATTCACAATAGCGCGGTAGCCTTGAATTGCGGCCACCGGACGCGGCGCGTACTTGCCATCCGGCAATTGCGCTACCGACTGGCGCTGATGCAGTCGGGCCTGTCGCCGCTGGCTTCGCTGCCCGCTTGCCGAGAACCCTTGCCCACTCGTTTCCAATGAATCCCAAGGACCCGCTCCACGACCAGCGCGAACTGCTGGCTGCACTCTATCGCCCGGATGTCTATCCGCACCCGGTGCGCAGCATCGCAGTCATCGAGACCCACATCTCCTGGGTGGTGCTGGCCGGTGACTATGCCTACAAGCTCAAGAAATCCATCGACCTTGGCTTCCTTGATTTCAGCACCCTTGAAAAGCGCCGCCACTGCTGCGCCGAGGAAGTGCGGCTCAACCGGCGCACCGCGCCGGACATCTACATCGATGTCGTCGCCATCACCGGCAGCGCGCAGGAACCGCGGTTGGCCGGCAGCGGATCGATCATCGAGTACGCGGTGCGCATGCATCGCTTCGCGCGCGATGAAGAGCTCGACGTGCTGCTTGCCGGTGGCCGTCTGACAAGCGCTGACATGCGCGAACTCGCCGCTGCCGTCGCTGCTTTTCACGCCTCTGCGGAGCGATCCCGTGACGGCAGCTTCGGATCGCCTGCCCTGGTGCTGCAACAGGCGTTGCAGAACTTTACGCAGATCGCCCCACTCAGTCTTGAACCGCATCGCCAGGCGCGCTTGAACCAACTGCGCGTCTGGACCGAAACCGAGCACGCCCGCGTTGCCCCGATCATTGCCCACCGGGTACGGCAGGGGTTCGTGCGCGAATGCCACGGCGACCTGCATCTGGCCAACATGGTGCGCCATGCCGGGCGCATCCTGGCCTTTGACTGCATCGAATTCAACCCGCAGTTGCGCTGGATCGACGTGATCAATGATCTTGCCTTCACGCTGATGGACCTGCGCCATCGCGATCGGCCGGACTTCGCGCGCGTGGCGCTCAACGCCTACCTCGAGCACGGCGGGGATTACCGGGGACACGCCCTGCTGCCCTTCTTTCTCGTGTATCGCGCGCTGGTACGCGCCAAGGTGGCCGCGATTCGCGCATGCCAGCCGGGTGTTGCCGCCACCGACAGGCAGTTGTCCCTGGCCGACTGCGATGCACATCTGCACCTGGCAATTGCATGCACCCGGCCCTGCCGGCCGCTGCTGATCATCACCCACGGAGTTTCGGGCTCGGGAAAGTCCCACTGCAGCAGCAGCCTGATCGAGGTGCGCGACTGGGTGCGCCTGCGTTCCGACGTTGAACGCAAGCGCCTGGCAGGCTTGCGCCCGCTTGACGCCAGCACGCCGGCCGACAAGCAAAGCCTGTACACGACAGTTGCCACCACGCGCGTCTATGCCCACCTGGCAGAGATGGCGGCCGGCCTGCTCGCCAGCGGTACCTCGGTGATTGTCGACGCCGCCTTTCTCGAACGCCGCCAACGTGATGATTTCCGCGCGCTGGCATTGCGCCTGGGCGCCGGCTTCGCCATTCTTGCCACGCGCGCCGATCACCCCGAGCTGGTGCGCAGGATCGAGGCTCGCGCGCGTGCCGGAATCGACGCTTCCGAGGCGACAGTCGAGGTACTGGACTGGCAAATCCGCATGCAGCAGCCAATCGGCACCGCAGAGCAACAGTTCGCCGTGCATATGGCGCCCCCTTTTCGCTTCGATGCTGCGGCTATAGCCGGTGCGCTCGAGGCAGTTGCAGGCGTTGCCCAGGCAAGCGCTTGCAGGTGAGGGGGTCGTCGAGCGGCCTATGCGGTGCCGGCCTGCCTTGGCCACCCGTATGCCGTCCTGCGCCGCCGACAGTCTCGTGAAAGGCATGTTTCTGTCATGAATAATGTGGTGCTCAATTAGCCAAAGTAGCCGCACTGAGGGCAAACGCCGGCAAAAGCAAAGCCGTTTGACCTCAATCAAGCCGTAGCGCCTCGCGCGGCCATAGTCTTGTCAGTGGAAACTGTGCAATCCAATCCGCGAAGGAGGCCATCATGGCAAGGCAAGCCCGAACAAAACCAACGGCCGGCAAGAAACCGCGCGCTGTCAGAATCAAGCCCGTACAGGCGCGCGGGCGCCGGGCAAGTCCAGAGCCGCTGCAATCCACGCCAATCGACGAGGACATGGATGCACTGCAGCACGAAGTGCACGGAATGATCGAGGATGCACAGGCTCCGGGCCCGCAACGCAGCGGCACCAACATCCAGACCGAATGAGGTGGGCGCAGCCCGCATCGGCGTGACCGCGCGCATTGCGCTGGTGGCGACGGTTCTTGTGGCTGTGGCATGGTGAGTCCGCGCTGCGCCGGAACGCCGCCCATGTTGGCAGCGGCGCGTCAGCGGCCAGCGCGACGCTCGACCAGGATGCCGGCGACTTCAAGCACCACCCCGAGCCCAAGCAGGACATAGCCGATTGCGCCGGGTGTGACCGCCCAGGCCAGAACTCCACCACCAACCAGCAAGGCGATGCTGGCCGAGCGTCTGCGTGCGGTATTTCTCAACACAGCGGCGCTGCTCGACTGGCGACCGCAGGCACAGGTACGGCGGCCTCGATGCCGCTGCCGATCAGAGCGCAGCGGCCTGCATGGCGGAGCACTGACACCTGCATGAATCGGCCTTCTTGATCGATTTCGGCGCGGTCAGCAGCAGCGGGAAAGAAGTAAAAGCGCAGGTTGAGATAGTGGCTGACGGCGCTGATGTCACCTTCGCTCCAGTCAAGCAGGACATTGCGCTGCCAACGTCGCACCTGGTACTTGAGGCCATTGAAGTCAACTACCTGGCGCTCGGCACGCCAGTGGATGCGTTCGCTGTGACAGGTGTCGCACTGTGCCTTGTAGAGTCGTTCGCCGCGCCGATATTCCGGGCGATGCTGCGCCTGCGCCGGACCAACAGCGACCAGGTACAGCAGCACCACGATCAGGGTTGCGCGCAAGTTATTCATCTCGATCTTCGCCTCCGGTAAAAGCGCGTGTGGATTGACGCTTGTGCGCCACCAACGCGCACCCTGCCACTCGAGCGCGCCCTGCAACCACCATCCTCCAAACATACACGCCGCGCCACTACGCCATTACGCCATTACGCCACTACGCCACTACGCCACTACACTCGCAGGCTACGCCAGCCCTGCCGGGAGATATTGATTCCGGTCAAACTTCGCTTGAAAAAACGCCGCCGCCAAGGCCGTGCCAAGTCGGGCAAGGTGCGCGCGCTCGGCGTCAGCGGCGCACGCCGCTCGCCGGCCTTTCCCGCAGTGCCAACGATCGCCGAAGCCGGGGTTGCCGGCTATGAGGCCGCCACCTGGACCGGCGTGGTCGCACCGGAAAATCTGCCGCGCCCGATCCTCGACAGGCTCAATGCCGCAGTCAACCGCGCAATTGCCAGCGCCAGCTTCCGCGACCGTTTCAGCAGCATCGGTGATGGGGCCGCCGGCGGCACACCCGAAGAGTTCGCCGCCTTGATCAGGCGTGAGCTGGGCAAATGGCGCGACGTGGGCAAGCGCTCCGGGGCGCGCTTCGATTAGGCTGTGGCCGGCGGCGCCGTGTGCTGCGCAAGCCACGCGGCGCAACCTTCCACAAACGCAGCTTGTTGCGCCGTGCCCAGGCCGAGCGGATCGAATCGGTAGCGGTAGTGCAAGCGCACCAGGCGTCGCAAATCGGCGTGCCCGACGAGGCCTGGATTCTCACGCTCGACACGCGCAAGCCATTCCTCAAACGTTTCGTTGGGCGCGCGAACCATGCCGCGACGCCGTAACTCCGACTCGATCTGATAAAACGACGAATCGCTGCCGACCAGGCGGGCAGCCTCGGACCGTGGCGGGTGCAAGGCGCCATCTGCCGGTTTGCGCACCGTGCGCGCAGCGCCGAACACGCGCCAACCCAACCACGCCAGCACCAGCGCACCGATGCCGCCGAACAGGCCCCACTTCTCGCTCTCGCTGCTGGTCAGTTGCCAGCGCGCATAGCGAAAGCGCAAGGCCGACCAGGCATCGGTCAGGCGCGCGCGCCAGCGCGCCGCAGCCGGCCGTTCCGAGTCTTCCGCCTCTGCCCAACCAGAGGGCGTGGTGTCGACATCGACCCAGCGCCGGTCCACGAACACACGCGCCCAGGCGTGCGCATGGCGCTCGCGTACCAGGTAAGTACTGCCGTCGGGCGCGCGCTCCTGCACCGAAAAACCTGTGGCATAGCGCGCCGGCAAGCCGGCAGCACGCAGCAGAAGCACCGCGGCGCTGGCGAAGTATTCGCAGTGCCCGGCGCGCGTGCTGCCGATGAATTGCGCCAGCGCGGTGCTGCCCGGAGCCGCAGCCATGCCGGTGCTTGAGTAGCGAAACCCGTTGGCGAAAAATTCCTGCACCCGTCGCACGGCGTCGGCCGGCGCCAGGCCCGCCAGTCCAAGTGTGCGCGCTGTATCCGCAAACACCTCGCGTTCGGCCGCAGGCAACTTCAAGTCGGATGCATCGGGTGCCTGCGCCTGCGGCGGCCCATCGCCCGCTGCGACGCTGTAGATCACGAAGCCCGGCGCGGCTTCCGCCTGCACCGCACCCAGATTGTTTGCGCGCAAGGAAATCGCGGACAGCGTCACGCTGATAGCACCTGCCGGCAGGCTCAACACCGGGTTGCCGTGCACGGCGAAATCCGCCACCTCGATCTGGCGCCGCGCGGCGCCTGCGCGCAAGGTCCATGCGCCATTGCCGGGTTGGCGCGGCACTTCGGCAAAGCGCGCACCGCGCGCCACCCAGGCGCTACCGCCATACTCGTTGTAGGTGGCGCGATGCAGCAACAAGGCCCCGGCAAGCGGGGCGTCGGGCTTCACACGCAGGATGATTTCGTCGGACTGCTTCAACTCGCCAATGCTGCCCAGATCGGTGCTGCTGCGATACGGGTTGGTGCGATTGCCGCCACCGCCACTGATCCAGTCGGGCGCCGCGCCTTCCAGCCACACCTGGGCCGAGTTGAGGCCGACATGCAGCGCGGAGCCAAGCGCCGCGGCCAGCGCGATCTGCAGCGCCCACAAGCCCGCGCGGCCGCGCCCAGGGCGTGCACCCAGCAGTGCCCAGCCTCCCAGCCCCACCAGGCCGATGGTGGCCAGGTCACCGCGTTGATTGGCCGCGCATGCGCCGATCAGCCAGAACACCAGATAGGCGTAGCCAAGGTTGAAGGCTGTGGCGCCGCCACGCACCTCGCGGCGCAGGCTCCAGAACAGCACATCGAGCCGAATCGCCGGCGCACAACCCCAGGCCTGCAACAATCCCAGCGGCAAAAGGATCAGCGGCAGCCACTGGAACAGCAGCACGATCGCGCGCGGATTGCCGTAAGCCACATAGCAACCCACCCCCACCATCGCCGCGAGTACCAGGCACAGATCGGCGACTCGCTGCTGCCGCGGCAACTCGACCTCGAAGCGTCGCGCAACCCGACGCGGCGCTTCCATTGCGATCGCAGCCGCCGCGCCAATCAACCAGAAGCCGGTCTGCCAGCCCCAGAACAAGGCCGCTGCGCCCAACAGAAACGCTGGCGTATTCATAGCGCCGCCAGGCCTTCCTGTATGCGTCCCGGCACCAGTTGCACCAGCCACGACGGCGCGTCATGAATCGGTTGTTTGCTGATGGCGAGTACCCGCAACACGCTGCCACGTGCGCGCAACTGGTCGATCAGGTCGGCACGCGCGTGATCCCATCCCAGCAGGATGCACACGCAGCCACTCAAGCCCGCAGCGCGCCCAGCCAGCGACGCTGCCAGAATTTCAAACGGCTGGTCCGCGCACAACTCGACGCCGGCCAGCACCTCGAGCAGGTTGCCGGCCTGCAACTGGCCGCGGCCGGCGGTGTAGGTGTAGGGCTCGGCACCGACGAACATCAGGTCGAGCATGCATTCCTGGGTGTCGATGGTGCAGGCAAACGAGGCAGCCACAGCCACCGCTTCCTCGAAAACTTCCGCCTCGGAAGCGGCGCCAAAGGTATCGAGAATCAGCCCGTAGCGTTCGAAATACTCATCCTGGTATTCGCGCACCACCGGACGGCCGAGACGTGCAAAGCTTTTCCAGTGCACCCGCTGCAAGGGATCACCCGGCCGGTAGTCGCGCAGGCCGATGAATTCCTCGGAATCCCCCACCGATGAAGCCAGCGTCACCCCGCCTTGCTGGTAGCGGCGCCCGCCGGGCAGCGACAAGGGCGGCAGCGCGTAGCGGCGCGGCAGCACGATCAGGTTTTGCTCCAATGCGAGCGTGCAGAGGCCGCGCACCAGGCCGAGCGTCTCGTCGCAACCGACACGCAGGCCGGTGAAATGCATGCGGCCGCGGCGCAGCGCCTGGGCACACACGCGCACTTCGGTCACAGCACCGGGCGGCAGCTTGCCCAATCTCGCAAGCGGCACACGGCCAACGCGATTGCGCTCGATCAGACGCAGCCAGCCGCGATAGCTTGGCCACTTCATCGCCGCCCTGAACTGCGCATAGTCGGGCCGCGGGTCGGCCAGCTCGTCGCGCAGGCTTACCGATTGCGCCTCTGCTTCAGAGAGGTTGGTCACCCGCAAGCGATATTCGAAGGTCTCGCCGCTGGTTGCCGCGCGCGGCAGCATGCGCTCGACCGCAAAACGGCCGCGGCGCCAGCGCCGCCCGACAAGCGCGATGCCCAGCAGCACCGCCAGGAAAGCAAACATCCGGTAGGCGGTGCTCTGGGTGGTATCGATGCCGAACACGCCGCTGAGAATCGCCGCTGCGAGCACCAGCATGCCCGCCGCAGTGAAGGTGCGCTCCGACCAATACGCCACATCGCCTACGGCGTGATAAGCGCGAAACATCAATTTGCGCATGGTGCAGGCGGCAAGCGCAGCGGCGCCGGTTCAGGCGGGTACCGGCAGGCGTGCCAGGATCCCGGCCACCACAGCGGCGGCTGTAAGTCCGGAAAATCTGGCTTGCGGGTCGAGCGCCAGGCGGTGCGCCAGCACCGCTTGCGCCAGCGCGCGCACATGGTCGGGCGTTACGTAATCGAGCCCGTCTACCAGCGCCAGGGCCTGCGCCACGCGAGTCAGCGCCAACGAGGCGCGCGGTCCGGCGCCGAGTTGCACGCCCGCGACGCCGCGCGTGGCACGCGCCAGGTCCACCGCATAGCGCGTGATCTCTTCACTGATGCGTACCGCCTTGACAGCGTGGCGCAATCTGCGCACTTCATCGGCTGCGATCACCGGACGCAACGCGTCAAGCGGATGGGCACGCCCCTGTGCATTCACGATCGCCACCTCTTCATGGGCGCTCACGTAGCCCAGCGACACGCGAATGGCGAAGCGGTCCATCTGCGCTTCCGGCAGCGGATAGGTGCCGCGGAATTCCACCGGATTCTGCGTGGCAATGACAAAAAACAGATCGTCCAGGCGTGAAGTGCGGCCCTCCACCGTGACCTGGGCCTCGGCCATGGCTTCAAGCAGGGCCGACTGGGTGCGTGGCGAAGCACGGTTGATTTCATCGGCCAGGAGGATCTGGGTGAAGATCGGGCCGGGGTGAAAATCGAAGCTCTGCGCCTGTGGATTGAATACCGACACACCCACGATATCGGAGGGCAGCAAATCGGGAGTGAACTGCACACGGGTGAATTGCGCCCCTACGCTTACGGCCAGCGCCTTGGCCAGGGTGGTCTTGCCGGTACCCGGGTTGTCCTCGATCAACACATGCCCGCCGGCCAGAAACGCCGCCAGGATCAGGCGCACCGACGCGCCCTGCCCCGACATCACGCTTTCGATGCTGGTGGCGATCCGGCCCGCCCCGCTGGCGTGGTCGCTGCTGCTTGCATCTGTCACGCTTCTTTCCCTCAGGTCAAGGTCGAATCCGCCGTCGCTCGATTCTAGTCGCAGGCATGTCAAGAGGCGCCCGGCGTGGCAGAATCGTGCTGTATCCAAAAAGTGACCTGACGGAGACCAGACAACATGAAACACAGCGTACGCATCGGCGGCGCCTCGGGCTTCTGGGGTGATTCAAGCCTCGGCGCGCCGCAACTGGTGCGCCATGGTGCGGTGGATTACCTGGTATTCGACTACCTGGCCGAGCTCACCATGTCGATCATGGCGGCGCAGAAGATGAAGAACCCGGAGGCCGGATTCGCGCTCGACTTCGTCACCGTGGCACTCAAGTCGGTGCTGCGCGAGGTGGTCGAGAAAGGCATCCGCGTGATCTCCAACGCCGGCGGGGTCAACCCGCAGGCTTGCGGGCGCATGATCGAGCAACTGGCCCGCGAGTTGGGAGTTGCCGTCAAGGTGGCGATCGTCGAGGGCGACGATGTATTGCCGCAGATCCCGGCCCTGCGTGCCGCGGGTGTAAGCGAATTGCAGAGCGCTCAACCGATGCCGGAGAAAATCCTCTCGGCCAACGCCTACTTCGGCGCCCTGCCGATCAAGGCGGCGCTGGACGCCGGCGCGCAGATCGTGGTCACCGGGCGCTGCGTCGACAGCGCGGTGACCCTGGGCGCACTGATGCATGCCTTCGACTGGGGCCCTGACGATCTCGACTGCCTGGCGCAGGGCAGCCTGGCCGGCCACATACTCGAATGCGGCGCGCAGGCCACCGGCGGCCTGTTCACCGATTGGGCAACGGTACCCGACTGGGAAAACATCGGCTACCCGGTCGCCGAGTGTTTTGCGGATGGTCGCTTCATCACCACCAAGCCCGCCGGCACCGGCGGCCTGGTCACAACGGCGGTGATCGCCGAGCAGATCCTCTATGAAATCCACGATCCTGCGAACTACGTCTTGCCGGACGTGATCTGCGATTTCCGCCAGGTGACTCTCAAGCAGGTTGCAACCGAGCGGGTGGAGGTGACGGGCGCGCGCGGCCGTGCGCCGACAAGCAGCTACAAGGTATCGGCGACCTATGCCGACGGCTTCAAATGCAGCGCCATGCTAACCATCATCGGCACCGACGCCGCCGCCAAGGCGCGCCGCAGCGGTGAGGCCCTGCTGGCGCGCACCCGCGCCATGTTCGGGACCCTGGGCTTTTCGGACTACAGCGGCACCAATATCG
>Ga0163147_10003124_pt1 | contig 22512 bp, 10 predicted proteins | sample OliLakLV19MP6G1_FD_148597 | JGI IMG/M metagenome (GOLD analysis project Ga0163147, IMG submission 148597) | Freshwater microbial mat bacterial communities from Lake Vanda, McMurdo Dry Valleys, Antarctica- Oligotrophic Lake LV.19.MP6.G1 | ecosystem: Environmental > Aquatic > Freshwater > Lake >...
ACCAAGCCCACCGGGCAGGGAACAGGATTGGGTTTGTCGCTGAGTTATGATATTGTAAAAGCTCATGGGGGAAGTTGAAGGTGGAGACGAAAGAGGGAGAGGGAACAGAGTTTATTGTGTCTTTGCCGGATTGATATGAGTCGTGTCGATGGCACTCATCACAGTTTGCATTTGTATACACCGGATTGAAATCCGGTGTTACAAAACAAAACTGAGCCTACGGCTCTGCAACCTGCGAAAACAAGTAGTATTATAATGAGGCCAGTGGCGTAGCCACGAACCTATCTTGTAACACCGGACTTCAGTCCGGAGCATGAAAGCGAAAAGTAAGAATAAGAGCCGTAGGCTCGGTTCATATAAACAACAAAGACATGGCTACCACCTATAACCAAATCTACCTGCAAACAGTCTTTGCAGTAAAATACCGCAATGCGGTGCTTGATAAATCATGGAGGCCAAAGCTACAGAGAGTAATAGGTAACCTGATAAATGAAACAGGCTGTAAAACCATCATCGTAAACGGTGCAAAAGCAAAATTAACCAAATACATCAATGACCATTCACTTACAAAAGAACGGTTTGAGTGGCAGGAAGGCTATGGTGTATTTTCGTACCGGCAAAGAGATATAGATATGATTTATAAGTATATTCAGTATCAGGAAGAACATCATAGTAAACAAACATTCGGGGATGAATATCTTGATTTACTGAAAGAGTTTGAAATTGATTATGCTGAACAATATATTTTTCAGGAATTAATATAAACTGATATGAAAAAATATTTTAAAATAGCACTGCTTATTTTATTCCCTGCATTTGCCACCGCACAACAATCGCTGCCCGATAGCACAAAGTTGAAAATTAAAAATGCTCCAAACGACTCCACACTTTTCCGGGGTTATACCGGTGCCGCTTTATTTTTTACAACTATCAATTCCGATTCGGCATTAAAGTACATTGACATTGCCTTGTCCATCACAGAAAAAAATAAAAAGTGGTTGCAGCATTCTTCCAGCCTTTGTTACAAAGCCGAATTTTTAATGAATTTAGGAAGATTTGCTGGAGCGTTTCAATGTTTGAACCAATCTTTTCAAATAGCTGAAGATCCAAAAATGGAAACAATGGATTGGATTCTTGTGCGAACCATTACTCCTGAAGTTGCACGGCTTTGGCGGCTATCGGAAACACACTATAGATATGCCAGTTTAATGCGACTCACAAAAAATTTAGAGCAAGCAATCTTTCATAATAAAGAAGCGATCCGCATTGGAAACAATGCCGGTGGCTTGTGGGGGCCAGTAAGAGTTGCTTATGCCAACATGAATTTGGGTATTATTTATCTGCAAGTAAAAAAAACCGATTCCGCTTTGCTGTTTTTTAATGAAGCAAAACGCCTTGGCAGCGAACAAATAAAATACACCAGCCACCATGGAAATATTATTGCTTACCAGGGTCAGGTTTACGCATTAACAGGAAATCATGTAAAAGCAAAACAGTTGCTCCATACTGCCTTGCAAATTGCACAAACAAGATACTATCCCTACAATATTGCCAAAGCCTGCAACGAACTTTTTAATATTTACCAGGCCGAAAATAATAAAGATTCCACCATTTTTTATGCACTGAAAATGAAAGAACAGGTGAATGAACTTGGAACATTTGTTACCGATGAATTGAATAAAGGATTGGTCTACAAAAAACTGTTTCTGGGCTACCGGATGAATAATGAAAACGACAGTGCAACAAAATATTCTGCGTTAGCCATTGAGATAAACGACAGCATCAGCAACGTGCAGTTACAAAACCTGGCGGAGTTTCAAAATGTGTTGTTGGAGGAGAAACAACGTTTGCAAAACATCGAAAAAGAAAAACTGACGTACCAAAATAAAATCCGAACATACTCAATGCTGGCAGGTATTGTTGTATTTATGCTGATATCATTTTTGCTGTACAGAAATAACAGTAACCGAAAAAAAGCAAATGCATTATTACAAAATCAAAAAGAAGAAATAGAACATCAGAAGAAAAGTGTGGAAGAAACATTAGCAGAATTAAAATCCACCCAATCCCAACTCATCCAATCCGAAAAAATGGCTTCATTGGGAGAACTCACTGCCGGCATTGCGCATGAAATTCAAAACCCGTTGAACTTCGTCAATAACTTTTCGGAAGTAAGTAGAGAGTTAATAGATGAATTAAAACCCTTCGACAAGCTCAGGCTGACAGCCGAGCAGGAAGAATTATTAAATAATATTGATAGCAATCTCGAAAAAATAAATCACCATGGTAAAAGAGCTGGTGACATTGTAAAAGGAATGCTGCAACATAGTCGTTCAAGTAACGGCACAAAAGAACCAACAGATATAAATGCATTGTGTGATGAGTATTTAAGATTGGGTTATCATGGTTTAAGGGCAAAAGACAAGTCTTTCAACGCCACGATGAAAACTGATTTTGATACCTCCATCGGAAAAATAAATATCATTCCGCAAGATATAGGAAGGGTTGTTTTGAATTTACTCATCAATGCTTTTTATGTAGTTGATGAAAAAAAGACCCTTCGACAGGCTCAGGGTGACACCCACTATGAGCCCACAGTTTCAATTCAAACAAAAAAAATAAATAATAAAGTAGAGATCAGAGTGACTGATAACGGCAACGGCATCCCTCAAAAAGTACTGGATAAAATATTTCAACCCTTCTTTACCACCAAACCCACCGGGCAGGGTACGGGATTGGGTTTGAGTTTAAGTTATGATATTATAAAAGCACAGGGTGGAGAGTTGAAGGTGGAGACGGAGGAAGGAGTAGGAAGCACATTTACTATTTTACTGCCAACAAATATTTAACAAATGAAAAACGACGTAAAGCTGTTTGAACAGCAAAAGGTAAGAACGCATTGGGATGAAAAAGAAGAGAAATGGTATTTCTCTGTTATTGATGTGATTTCGATATTAACTGAAAGTGTTAATCCAAGAGACTACTGGTTTAAAATGAAAGCAAGGGTTAAAACCGAAGATGGCCTTGAACTGTCGACAGTTTGTCGACAGTTGAAAATGAAAGCCAATGATGGCAAAATGAGAGAGACCGATGTTGCAGAAACGCAGGTGTTGCTACGGATTATCCAATCCATCCCCTCCCCCAAAGCAGAACCATTTAAACAATGGCTGGCAAAAACGGGCTATGAAAGAATGCAGGAAATAAGCGACCCCGAACAAAGTATAGATAGAGCAAGAGACAACTGGCAGAAGCTTGGACGCAGTGAAAAATGGATACAACAAAGAATGACCGGCCAGGAAACAAGAAATAAACTTACTGATTACTGGCAGGAAAGCGGGGTAAAAAAAGGAGATGAGTTTGCATTTCTTACAAACATCATTCACAGTGAATGGACAGGATTAACTGTAAAGAAGCACAAAGATTTAAAAGGGTTAAAAACACAAAACCTGCGTGACCATATGAGTGAAGCTGAATTAATCTTTACCGCATTAGCAGAATTATCTACAAGACAAATTGCAGAAACAGATAAAGCAATAGGGATTACACAAAATGCAGTTGCCGGAAAAAAAGGTGGAAAGATTGCTAAAGATGCAAGGCTTGCACTGGAAAATAAAACAGGAAGAAAAGTAATTACAGGTGAAAATTTTTTACCGCCATCCAATCAAAATAAAAAACTGAAATAAATGAAATATTTTTCAAAAATAGTTTTGCTCTTTTTCCTCCCGTTTTTTTCAACGGCACAACAAGCCGCACCCGATAGCTTAAAGAACAGGCTCTTAAAAGCAACAAACGACCTTAGCCGCTATAAGGCCTGCGGGAATATTTATAATTATTATGAAGAAACAAACAGGGATTCTGCTTATTACAATGCAGAACAGATGTTGTTGCTATCCCGCAGGCACAATGAAAAGCTGGCAGAAGCCTATTCGTTGATTCAAATGGGATATCAGTTAATCGGTATGGGGCGGTATGCCAATGCACATCAAACTTTACTGGAAGCATTTGCGATAACAGAAAACCCAAAAAATGAAAATCAAAAATCATGGCCGCTCACTTACTATCCCTTTTCTGGCAACAAACGCCTTTTAATGTTATCTTATGCCCATCACATTTTTGGTATCCTCATGTGGCAAACAGATAATAAAGAAAGGGAAATATTTCATTTCAAGGAAGCCCTGAGAATTGGAGGAGAAATTAATTTTACCATACGCCGTATCCTGGCAAATATGAACCTGGGGAGAAGTTATTTGGCTATTGATAAGCTGGATTCTGCGCTGATTTTCGAAAGACAGGCCGAAAAGCTGGCGTTGGATTCTGGAATTAAAAAATACCGTGGACAGGTATTTCAAATAATGGGACAGATTTTAAAAAAAGGAAATAAAGAATTGGCCCTTCAATATTATTACCGTGCTATGCAGGCATCCACAGAAGGTAATAACATAAGTAGCCTGAGCAGTAATTATTTTACATTGGCAAGCTATTACCTCGGCGAACGGGAAAAAGATTCAGCGCTGAAATATGCAATGCTAAATCTTGTAGTCATCCGTACATTAGGAACAACAACAGGACGAACAGTGAACATTGGAACGGTGTATGAAAATATCTACCTCAGCTATAAACTCACCAGCCAGTTGGATAGCATATTTAAATACCAGGGGCTTACCTTGGTAACTAAAGACAGTATAAACAAAGTCAGGATAAAAAACCTTACCGATTTTCAAACCACCAGTTTCCAGGAAGCAAACAGGCTGCAGCAAGTGGAAAAGGAAAGAGTCATTCATCAGAACAAACTAAAAACCTATTCCTTATTAGCTGGCTTAGCTATTTTCTTATTCATAGCATTATTGTTGTATCGCCATGCAAGACAACAACGAAAGGCAAACACTTTGTTGGCTAATCAAAAACAAAAAGTAGAAACTACGTTACAGGATTTAAAATCCACCCAAACGCAACTCATCCAATCAGAAAAAATGGCATCACTCGGTGAACTGACCGCAGGTATTGCCCATGAAATACAAAATCCATTAAATTTTGTGAATAATTTTTCGGAAGTGAATAAAGAATTGTTGGCAGAAATGAAAGATGAATTGAAAAAAGGAAATATGGAAGAAGTAAATTCACTGGCTGATGATGTTATTGATAATGAGGATAAAATAATATTCCACGGCAAAAGAGCCGATGCCATTGTAAAAGGAATGCTGCAACACAGCCGCAGCAGCAGCGGTGTAAAAGAACCAACTGATATTAATGCGTTGTGTGATGAATATTTACGATTAAGTTATCATGGTTTAAGGGCAAAAGACAAGTCTTTCAACGCCACGATGAAAACTGATTTTGATACCTCCATCGGAAAAATAAATATCATTCCGCAGGATATTGGAAGAGTTGTTTTGAATTTATTGACGAATGCATTTTATGTGGTGGATGAAAAAAAGAATGCTTCGACAGGCTCAGCAGGACAACCCTACGAGCCAACTGTTTCCATAAGCACAAAAAAAGTTGGTGACAAGGTTGAGATCAGTGTTGCAGACAACGGCAACGGCATTCCTCAAAAAGTTTTAGATAAAATATTTCAACCCTTCTTTACCACCAAACCCACCGGGCAGGGAACAGGGTTGGGTTTATCATTGAGTTATGATATTGTAAAAGCACATGGAGGAGAGTTGAAAGTGGAGACGAAGCCCGCCCGTGCCGGTACGGACGGGGAAGGAGGAGGTTCAACATTTACAATCATCTTACCAATAACAAATGCTTAAATAATTTTTATGGAAGAAGTTATTTCAAATAATATTCCTCAACCTGACTACCAACATTTGATTATAAAAATTTCTGATACCTATGTGTCAGGTCAGGTTAGGGCTACACAAGCAGTAAATATCCAACTGCTGGAAACCTATTGGCAAATTGGCCAACACATTGTAGAGTTTGAACAAGGCGGAAATACAAAGGCTGCTTACGGCAAAGCATTGATAAGTACTTTGGCAAAAGACCTTTCATTGCTGCATGGCAAAGGGTTTAGTGCCAGCAATGTGAAGCGTTTCAGACAGTTTTATCTTGCCTATCCAATTGGTGCGACAGTGTCGCACCAATTGAGCTGGAGCCATGTAGTGGAATTTTTGAAAATAGATGACCCGCTGGAGAGAAACTTTTACGAAAAACAAACGCAGTTAGAAAACTGGAAGGTAAGAGAATTGGTGCGCCAGAAAAACACGGCCTTATTCCAACGTTTAGCACTTAGCAAAAACAAAGAAGAAATTTTACAACTTTCTGCGCAAGGTCAGGAGATAACATCACCAAAAGATATTTTGAAAGACCCTTACGTTTTTGAATTTTTAAAAATACCTGAAGAACAACTCCCGTCTGAGCAGGAATTAGAAAATCATTTGTGCAATAACCTACAACAGTTTTTATTGGAACTCGGCAAAGGCTTTACCTACGTTGGAAGGCAATACCGGATGAGTATTAATAACAAACACTACCGGGCCGACCTTGTTTTTTATCACCGGATACTTCGCTGTTTTGTATTGTTCGATTTAAAGATAAATGAAGTACAGCATGATGATATTGGTCAGATGAACATGTACCTCGGTTATTTTGCTAATGAAGAAAATACGGAAAGCGATAACCCTCCCATTGGCATCATCCTTACAAAAAACAAAGATGAACTGCTGGTTGAATATGCCACTTATGGTATGAACAGCCAGTTATTTGTAAGCAAGTATCAGTTGTATTTACCAGATAAAGCAGAACTTATTACAATTGTCAATAACACCCTTCAAACAGAAGACGATAAATAAATAAAATATGAATTCATTAGATAAAATCTTTAAACCATTCTTTACTACCAAGCCCACCGGGCAGGGAACAGGATTGGGTTTGTCGCTGAGTTATGATATTGTAAAAGCTCATGGGGGAAGTTGAAGGTGGAGACGAAGGAGGGTGAGGGAGCTAAATTTATCATTCAATTACCAGTTGTCTGAACCACGGATTATTGGGATTAAAAGATGACACGGAATAAGTGCATTACTCAAATCCGTGAAATCCATAATTCCTTCAAATCTCTGATTCAGATGAGCTATGATATTATAAAAGCACATGGTGGCGAATTGAAAGTGGAAAAGAGAGAAGGAGAAGGAACACAGTTCACGATTATTTTAAACGAATCATAAATCATGGTAATCATTTAATCTTATAAATTATGCCTGTCCCGATTTTTCGGGAGTTTAGACAATTTATGAAATTATAAAAGCACATGGAGGTGAACTAAAAGTGGAAACGAAAGAAGGGGAAGGAACACAATTCACGATAATTTAAGCGAGTCATAAATCATGGTAATCATTTAATCTTACAAGTCATGCCTGCCTGTCCGGTAGGCAGGGTTCAGACAATTTACGATATTATTGAAGCACATGGAGGAGAGATAAGAGTGGAAAGTAAGTAAGGAGATGAACTGCCATTTTAAATTTTTAATTTCAAATAATTGATAATGAAACATATATGCTTTTTATTGCTTTACTTATTAGCCGCCCAAACTATCAATGGTCAGCAAAATCATGCAGACAGTTTGAAAAATATTGATGCCCTAATGCTGCATCAGCACAAGATTGACAGCTTGCAAGGTTTGATAAAGGCAAATCCGTCAAATGATACCAATAAAATAACCCGCCTTTTTTCCCTGTCAGAAATCTATTTTTCCGATATGCAATATGCCCAAGGCCTTATTGAGGTTGCAGAAGCTAAGACGCTATCCAACAAATTAAATTATCCGAAAGGGAACGCCCTGTACCTGCAAGCAATGGCTAAATTCCATAAAAATTCTACACTTGGTTTTTACTACGACAACGAGGCAAACTGGTTATTGAACAAAAAAAATACGCTTGAGCGATCAACAAATTTAATAACTCCGGACTACAACCTTGAAATTCTAAAATTGAAAGAAGCACTGCATATCGTAGAAAGAAAAAAAGACAGCTTGAGTGTTGCCAACATTGATTTTGCTTTAATGACAGGCTATTTAAATTTAAACCAGGATAGCATGGCCATGCAATATGCTGAAACCCCGCTTAAGATTTTCAAACAACATAATGACGTGTTGCCGGTATTCGAAATTTTACGTCGCAAGATGAATTATTTTGAACAGAAAGGAAATAAAGCCGCGGCGAAAGAGGCGGAATTGCAGGCTATTAAAACGATCTCCGGTAGCAGTGACAAAAAAACGATAGCGCTCATTGCATACATAATGGGCCAGAATTACCAAAATCAAAACCGCTTCGGTTTAGCGATTGAGTTTTTGACAAAGTCAGATAAAGCCCTTGAAGAATTGGGATATGAAAAGTTCCGAACAGAGGTGCTCAGCCAGATAGGAGTGGCCTATGAATTAGCCGGCCTCGATGAAAAAGGAATTGAATATTATAAACGGTCCAATGAATTAAGAAAGAAAATAAAGGATACCGGGGGAATAGAACTTTACTACATGCAAATGGCATCTCCCCTGATTAGACTAAAACGGTTTGAAGAGGCAGAGTATTATATTGCCAGAGCAAGGGCATTAACGGATAGCAGCCAATATCCAGTATCCTTTAGCAGGTCGTACATACTGTATGGCGAGGAACTTATGGCAAAAGAAAATTACCAGCAAGCCATACGAATGTTTATGATTGTGTTGCCCGTGTGTGAAGAACACTTAAACTATACTTTTTCTTCATACGTATTGTATTATTTAAGTCAGTGCTATCAAAAGCTTGGCCGTTTAAAACAAAGCCTTCATTATGCACAGGTTGCTTATCAGCGCTCTGTTCAGGCGGGTTGGCCGGCTACTCAGATAAAGTCAAGTTTGCAAATCTCCAATATATATGATGAAATGGGACAGGTAGCCAAAGCCTACGAATACCTCAAGATTCATAAAAAAATAAAAGATGACATACAAGAAGAGGATAATCTGAACCGGGTTGCCGATATCGAAATTCAGTCTATCCTGGAAAAAAGCCAACGTGAATTGGACGTTTTGGAAAAGAATAAGAAGATAGCTGAAGAAACAAACCGTAATCAGAAACTATGGATTTTTAGCATTACAGGTGCGTTATTATCCACACTATTTTTCTTATTTCTTCTTTATAGAAACAATCGCCAAAAACAAAAAGCAAAGGCGGAAATTGAACTAGCTTATGGTGATCTTAAATCCACCCAGTCCCAACTCATCCAATCCGAAAAAATGGCCAGCCTTGGCGAACTCACCGCAGGCATTGCACACGAAATACAAAACCCGTTAAATTTCGTCAATAACTTTAGTGAAGTAAGTACAGAGTTGATAAAGGAAATGGTTGATGAAGTTGATAAGGGAAATACAGAAGAAGTGAAAGCCATTGCAAGCGACCTGATACAAAATTTAGAAAAAATAAACCATCACGGCAAACGTGCCGATGCTATTGTAAAAGGAATGCTTCAACATTCAAGAAGCAGTTCTGGAACTAAAGAGCCAACCGATATCAATACTTTGTGTGATGAATATTTACGGTTGAGTTATCATGGCTTTATGGCAAAGGATAAATCGTTTAATGCAACTATTATAACTGATTTTGATGAATCAATAGGAAATATCAATATCATTCCGCAGGATATTGGGAGAGTGGTTTTGAATTTAATCAACAATGCGTTTTACGCAGCCTCCCTGCCCTCCGAAGGAGGGTTCTCAGACTCTGATAATAATAAGACTCCTACTGTTTGGGTGAGTACAAAAAAGGAGGGCAATAAAGTTTTGATAGGCGTAAAAGACAACGGCACGGGCATTCCTCAAAAAATATTAGATAAAATATTTCAACCATTCTTCACCACAAAACCTACCGGGCAGGGAACAGGGCTAGGTTTGAGTTTAAGTTATGATATTGTGAAAGCGCATGGAGGAGAATTGAAGGTAGAGACAAGGGAGGGAGAAGAAACAACATTTATCATAACACTTTTAAGCAAGCATAATGAAACAGATTAAAAAATATTTATTCATCCTGGTTATTCTTTTTAAGTGTCCGGTTGCGTCATTCGCACAAAATGATACAATTCGGTTAAATAATTTTTGTGAGTTGGCGTTAAAATACTCAGAAGTTTACAGAGATAGCGCTATTTATTATGCTGATATTGCTTTTTCAATTGCAGAAAAATTAAATCAAAAATTTTACCAGGCAAGTATCCTGAGTGACCTCGGCTATACATTGTTGAGCAACGGAGACTACGGTAATGCACTCACTAAATTACTTGTTGCCAATAAATTAATTGAAGATAAAAATATTGCAAAAGATGTTATTATCACGCCATTTTTTAATAAGTATTTTACCAGTAATGATCCAAAAATAAACAGGATAATATTAGTAGGTTACATCAAAAACAGCCTCGCTATGTTGTATGGCCGCACGTTAAATTTTGATAAACAACTATCAGAACTAAAAGAAGCAAAAAAAATAATCGAAACAGAAACTACTGATTTAAATCTCCGCTATACTATAAACAATAATATTGCCAATGCTTATTTAAATATGGGCAAACTCGATTCTGCGCTGTACTTTCAGCAAATTGTATTGAATATTGAAAGTAAAATTGAAAATAAAAACTATAGTGGTGCATCAAATAAAGCTATTGGAGATATACAATTTAGAAAAGGAAATTTTGAAGATGCAAAAACCAATTACCTCTCAGCATTAAAATTGCTGGAAAAAAGTCAAAATACATTTTACATAGCGCTGTCTCAGTTTGCATTAGCAGACACTTATAGAAAACTTGGCAGGGTTGATTCAAGTTTGTATTATTCTAAAGCAGGTATTACAAACTACAGATTGTTGGGTAGCTATGTGCCTGAAATGGAAGAAGCATACACAGCAGTTGCTTTAAGTTTTAGAGATGAAAACAAGTACGACAGTGCTTTTTATTATTTACAATTGTCTAAAATGTTGAGTGATTCCATCAATGACAAAGAGATAAAAACACTTACTAATTTTCAAAACATTGGCTTTAGGGAACAGATAAGATTGAAAGAAGTTGAAGCCGAAAGAATTAAAATAAAAAGCAGAACTCAACTTTTGCTTTTATTAACCGGGTTAATTTTTTTTTCCATTATTGCTTTTATATTGTACAAAAGCAATAAAATGAAAGTTAAAGCCAATTTGGCTCTAAAAGATAAAAATGATGAAATAGAAAGAACGGTAACACAACTCAAAACTACCCAGGTATCGCTCGCTGCAAGAAATGCAGAAAATGAATTGTTATTAAGAGAAATCCATCACCGGGTTAAAAATAATCTCGAAGTGGTATCCAGCCTTTTAGCCTTACAATCCGCTCAAATTGACGACCCCTCCGTACAATCGGCTATGTTAGCAAGCCAAAACCGGGTACACTCAATGGGTATTATTCATCAAAAACTTTATCAGGGCGAAAATTTAGCAGCCATTGAAATGCGGGATTATTTTATAAATCTCAGTGACAATATTCTTGATTCTTTCAACGCAGAGGGGCATATCAAGGTGGAATGTGATATGCCTAAATTGGTTTTAGATGTGGATACTGCTATTTCAATTGGACTTATAACCAACGAGCTATTAACCAACTCATTGAAATACGCTTTTAATGAAAAAGAAAATGGAGCAATCAAAATCAGTTTGACCGAACAAAATATGGAAGCCAATACTGAGGGGCTGCTTTTATTGAAAATTTCAGACAATGGTATCGGCAAACCAGCCAATGAAAAAGTAAAAGGTACAGGTTTCGGGACACAATTAGTAAACCTTTTGACCACACAATTAGACGGTAAATTAACCTATGAAATTAATAACGGAACGATTGTTACTTTGATATTTAAGAAGCCTATATCAATAAGGGCATAAAGTTCAAAGCACATGTTTGCACTTTGGAAGTGGAAAGTATTGAGCGGGTCGGCTTGGAGTTAATAATTAAATCACCAAATTTATAAACCAACTGCGTGAAACTATTAATAAAAATATCGTTTCTGTTATTATTGCACGCTTTTTTGCAGGCACAGCAGCAGCGTAAACTATTATATAGCCTGCGCACGGCTTTGGCCATGTGGATGAGTACAAAGAAAGATGGTGAAAAAGTTTTCGTTAGCGTAAAAGATAATGGCAACGGCATCGTCAAAAAGTATTGGACAAAATATTTCAAACCTTCTTTACCACCAAACCCACCGGGCAGGTAACAGGACTGGGTTTGAGTTTGAGTTATGATATTGTAAAAGCGCATGGCGGGGAAATAAAAGTAGAAACCCGGTCTGCCGAAGCGGCAGCGCAGGCTGGGAAGGAAGGATCAGGAAGTGAGTTTATCATCATATTACCAGTTTAAATATTACGATTATGACTGAAAAAGAAAAATCATTGAATGCTACTTTTAATAGTTTTATAGAAATAGGCTTAGGTATTGAAAATAATTACCATATTCTTGAAGAGTTGGCTGTAGATGATATCATGGGCTATGGCACTGCTGTTGATGAAAAATTATTCTCATTATCCGCACTCAAAAAATTAATGATCACGCAGGAAAAACTTATTGAAGGCGTTAAGGTATTGTGGGAAAGGACTCCAGTGTTGCGCCGTATATCTGCAGACGGCAATTCAGCAGTTTTCGCAGACGATATATTAGGATCGATGGTGGTTGAAAATGAAAACATGCAAATGTACCTGCGCTTCTCCTGCGTGCTGGAATTCATTCACGATAAATGGCAGATGGTGCACTGGCATGGTTCCAAACCTGAAAATGTACAAAGTGAAGTGGATAGTTTTGGTATTGAAAAATGGAAAGAACGGAATACTGAACTTGAAAAATTGGTCGTTGAAAAAACCGCCGACCTTCTTACAAAAAACAGGCAACTTGAAATAGAAGCAGCACTGGAAAAAATACGTACAAAGTCGTTGGCTATGTATAAAACGGATGACCTGGGTGATGTTGTAACTGTGTTATTTGAGCAGATGCAGGGTCTAAGTGTTGCGATGGAATTCGCATCGGTAAGTATTTTTATATTTAAAGAAGGCACAAGAAATCTCGACCAATGGATTCAATTACCCGCTGGAGTTGCATCGCTCCATGTTCCATATTTTGAACACCCAATATTATCCGACCTGTTTGATGCCAAAGAAAGCAGTGCTGATTATTTTGCAAAGGTTTATACGCTTGAAGAAAAAAACTCCTGGGTAGCAAAAGGTTTTGAGCTTACAGATTACAAAAATCTCCCGTTAACATTTAAAACATCCTTGCTGGAAGCCCCCGGTTATGCGATGTCTATCACACTGGCAAAAAATTCAGGCATCTGTATTCCCAGTTTTATCGGCGCTTTCCCATCAGCCGGGGATGTTAATATCTTGAAACGGGCGGGAAAGGTTTTCGAGCAAACCTATACCCGCTTTCTCGATCTGCAAAAAGCAGAATCACAGGCAAGGGAAGCGCATATAGAAGCTGCATTGGAACGAACCCGTACACAAAGCATGATTATGCAGCATTCCAAAGAACTGGATGATACCTTACGGGTTTTTCACGAACAGGTTTTGTTACTTGGCATCAATTCAGCGTTTTCTTTTTTATGGTTGCCGGATGATGAGAAAGACAAACACAAATTCTGGGCTGCCTGGTCAGAAGATAAAGGCGGTTCGGCAATTTTTAAAAGTAAAGCAATTGATTATACACTTGACAGGAATGAACCTGCCACAGCACAGTGTTTAATTGATTGGAAAAGCGGTGAACCTGTTTTCTCTTATGCAGTGCCACCCGAAGGAGTAGAAGCTTATTTTGCCGCCCGGCAAGAACTGATTGATGGCGTTGAAAAATTAACACCTGGACATTTTCGTGACGGGTTATGTTATGTAGAAGCGTTTATGAAATATGGATGCTTTGGTGTAATGGTTCAAATAGATTTAAACCAGGAAGAAAAAAAGATTCTATGCCGTTTTGCTAACGAATTTGAACATACCTATACCCGTTTTCTCGATCTGCAAAAAGCAGAAGCACAGGCACGGGAAGCAAAGATTGAAGCGGCATTGGAAAAGATTCGTTCACGAACAATGGCCATGCAACACAGCGATGAACTGCAGTATGCCGCCATCTTATTATTTCAGCAGGTACAATCCTTAGGCATTAAAACAGGCAGTTGCGGATTTTTTATCTGGATGGAAGATGAAAAAACCGCCATGGTTTGGAATAGTTCACAGGAAGGTGGCCTGCAAATTCCATTTAAACTGCCACATAAAGAAATTCCACATTATAAACGTGTTTATGAAGCCGCTAAAAAGGGCGATGAATTCCATGTAGAAGAAGTTGCAGGCGAAGCACTGGAAAAACAATTCAATTATTTAAGAAAACTGGATGGTATAAAGGAGATTATAAAAAAATATGAGGATGCTGGTTTTGCACTTCCTTCGTTAATAATATACCATGATGTATTTTTTAAACAGGGATACCTGTCCTTTCACACACATGAACCTGCGGTGGATGCGCATGATATTTTCAAAAGATTCGGAAAAGTTTTTGAACAAACCTATACCCGCTTCCTCGATCTTCAAAAAGCAGAAGCACAGGCAAGAGAAGCAAAGATTGAAACGGCATTGGAAAAGATTCGTTCACGAACAATGGCTATGCAAAATAGTAATGAGTTGCCTGAAGCAGCTAATTTATTATTTCTGCAGGTGCAGGCATTGGGCATTCCGGCATGGAGTGCAGGATACAATATACTGGCGGAGGATAAAAAATCAGCTACATGCTGGATGAGTAGTGAAGGAACCCTCCAAAAGCCATTTCAGCTTCGCTTGTGGGGCGAAGCTTCCTTCGATGAAATGGGAGATTTTCTCCATAGTAATAAAACTATGTTGGTTCAGGAACTGGGTGATCAAGCATTAGACAAGCATTATGCGTATATGAAATCCTTTCCTGACCTGAAGTCCGCTTTTGATGACATCGATGCAAAGGGGCTTTCACTACCCACCTATCAGATCAATCATCTCTGCAGATTCACCCAGGGATTTCTACTCTTCATCACCTATGAAAAAGTACCCGAATCTCAAGATATCTTCAAACGTTTTACCAAAGTTTTTGAACAGACCTATACCCGTTTCCTCGATCTCCAAAAAGCAGAAGCCAGGGCAAGGGAATCGCAGATTGAAGCATCATTAGAGAAAGTACGATCCAGAACAATGGGTATGCAGAAATCGGATGAGCTGGGTGATGTGGCAACTATATTATTTAAAGAATTAAATCAGTTGGTAGATAATCTCTGGACTTGCGGCTTTGTATTATGCGAAAAAGGAAAAGCAGAAGATGAATGGTGGTTAAGTGATGAGAATGGGTTTATTCCCGCTTTTAATTTACCCAATGTTGGCGATGTGACACATGCCAACATTTATAATGGATGGAAAAACGGTGCAACTTATCATACCGAACAGTTGGAGGGTGAAGCACTGCAGGAACACTATGACTGGTTGATGAGTTTGCCGGTAGCGAGAAAAATTTTTGATGATATGCTGGCAGCAGGGTTTAAGTTACCTAACTGGCAAAAATTACATTGTGCTTATTTTAAAACAGGCTACCTCGTAATTATTACACAGGTTCCTTGCCCTGAAGAAGAAATATTTAAACGCTTTGCGCAAGTATTTGACCTTATCTATACCCGTTTTCTTGATCTGCAAAAAGCAGAAGCACAGGTAAGAGAAGCACAGATAGAAATTGCGGTAGAAAGGATTCGGACCAAAGCACTGGCCATGTATAAATCGGAAGAAATTTTATCCGTTGCTGTATCTCTTCGTGAAGAAATGGTAAAACTGAATTTGCAGGGTGTTATTGCTGCCACCATCTTCTTGGAGCAGGCTAACGGTAATTACCGTCTTTGGGATCTTACAGAAATGACCGATATAGAAGACGGAGCCCGACTAAGCCTGGATATTGACTTTAATCCAGATACCATCGATTCTGACCTGTTCTTCTTAAAATTCCTGCGGTCAACAGAAAGATATTTAATCGTTGAAACAAATAAAGCCGATTTTGAAAAGTGGGCAGCCTGGTATCGCCACTATGATGCTGCCGGTGCAGATAAGTTTCTTCAATATCTTCAGACTACTTCAATCACACAGTCATGGCATGCAGCAGTTCCACTGGAAAAAGGCAGGTTGAAAGTTGATTTTACGAATCCGCCACCTAAGGAAATGGAAATCATTCTCCCCAAAATGGCTGCTGCTTTTGACCTGGCTTATACCCGTTTTCTGGATATACAAAAAGCCGAAGCACAGGCAAGAGAAGCACAGATAGAACTTGCATTAGAACGGGTTCGTTCCCAAGCCATGGCAATGCAAAAATCATCGGACCTCCTGGACATTGTAGTAACCATGCGGAATGAGTTTATCAGGCTTGGTTATGAAGCACACTATTTCTGGCATATGATGTGGTTACCCGATAAATATGAAAAGGCCATGACTTCTGGCGACGGAACCAAAATAGGTTTTGTAATGGAGCTTCCAAGGCATATCCATAGTGATATTCCATTGCTGGCAAAATGGGAAAAAAGTAATAATCCAACCGTTGTATATGCAATGGACTTAGAAGAAGCGCTGGATTATGTGGGCAAAATGATATCCCTTGGTGATTTTCAGCATATAGATCCACAAGCACCAAGCCATGATGATATCCGGCATATTGGCGGTCTTACTTTTATCATGGCAAGAACCACCCATGGAGAGATTGGATATAGTTTACCTGGTGTGGTAGAAAATCCGCCAAAAGAAGACTTGGAAATACTGGTACGTTTCGCCGGGGCTTTCGACATTGCCCATCGTCGTTTTCTCGATTTACAAAAATCAGAAGCACAGTCAAGAGAAGTTGAGATAGAACTCGCTCTTGAAAAAGTGCGTAGCCGTTCTATGGGTATGCAAAAAAGCGAAGAACTTAAAGAAGTAATAAAAATTGTTAATCAGCAACTCACCCATTTAAAAATTAAACTTGACCACGCAGGTTTTGTTGTTGACTATACGCCGAAAGGAGATTGGCATTTTTGGATTGCTGATGAGCTGGACGTTCCTTCTAAAATAACGCATCCTTATTTTGAGTCTGTTTGGGCAACTCAATTTAATGAAGCAAAAGATAAAGATGCAGACTTCTTTGTTACTCAATTAAATTTTGAAGAAAAGAACAAATTTTACAATGAGCTTTTATCATATATTCCCGATTTACCGGAAGCATCAAAAGATTTTTATTTAAGCTGTCCGGGCCTTGCAGCAACTACAGTTTTGTTTAATAATGTTTCCCTATATATTGAGAATTTTCAAGGCATCCCTTATTCCGAAGAAGAGAATAAAATACTGATGCGTTTTGGAAAAGTATTCCAGCAAACCTATACAAGGTTCGTTGACCTTCAAAAAGCAGAAGCCAGTGCAAGAGAATCAAAGATTGAAGCTGCTTTAGAAAAAGTAAGGAGCCGTTCGCTTGCCATGCATAAAAGTGATGAGTTAAACGAAGTTGTTTCGGTGCTTTTCGAAAAACTAAAAGACCTGCAAATTCCTTTTACAGCAGTTGGCATTGCCATAAGTATTGATGGTTCAAAAGACTTGAATGCTTTTGTCTGCGGAGAGAATGAAGCTGGCTTGGTCATTATCAATTACCGTCTTCCTTATTTCAAGAACCAAATATCGGAAGATTTATACGGCGCCCTTGAAAAGCAATTAGATTTTTTTGTCGGGCATTATTCGAAAGAAGAAAAAGATTCCTTCTATAACAATTTGATTGAAAATACTGCTGAATTCATGCATCTGCCTGAAGATATCAAGCGGATGATATTCGGAAGCCAATCCTATACTATTTCCATGATGGCGGTTAAGAATGCAGTGTTTAATATCAATGATTTTGAAGGAAAGGTTTTAGGAGAAAAGGAAACGGACATCCTAAAACGCTTTGCAAAAGTGTTTGACCAATCCTATACACGTTTCCTTGATCTAAAAAAAGCAGAGGCACAGACAAGGGAAGCGGAGATTAATCTGGCTGTAGAACGAGTAAGAGCAACTGCGCTGGCGATGTTTCAAAAAGGTGACTTGCACAAGGTCAACCAGGAGTTGATGAATCAGGTAACGGCCCTTGACCCAACTGGTATCTCCGGTGTCTCGATTTGGTTATTTGATGATCAGGACCTGGCTACGTGCTATGACCTTTCCAGCCCTGGGAAAATGAGCGATCCTTTAAACTTTTCAATCAAATACAATCCCAATAATTTTGATATGCTGGGAGAACCTTGGCGGATTTTTAAGGAAAAAAACCGAAGTTATTTCATTCTGGAATACCCAATCGAAAGAATAAAAAGAGCTGTAGAAGAGTGGGAGCAGGTAGATTCTGAGATGGCCAATGTTTTGAGGGAAGCCTTGGTTCAGAGAAAATTAAAACATCAGTGGAATCCTTTTGGAGTATTTGCCAATGGCTTGCTGAGTGTCGATATGATTACTGCCCCTACTGATGATACAAAAGCTATTGTAGTCAAAATGGCCGGGGCTTTTAATCTGGCATACCAGCGATTTCTTGATCTGCAAAAAGCAGAAGAACAAACAAGAGAAGCACAGATCAATTTGGCTGTGGAACGGGTTCGGGCAAGAGCCTTGGCTATGTTCAAATCCGAAGAAATTCTGGAAGTAGTCATTAAGCTGAAAGAGGAAGTAATAGGTTTGGATATTCCGGGTGTTGCCGCCGCCGCTATTTTATTGAAAGAAAAGAATGGCATGTTCCGAAGTTGGGATCTAACTTCTTTAGAGTTGAATGGAGAAAGTATGCATACTCCATTAGACGTCCCCTTCGACATGGAAAAAACCCATCCTGATTTCTATTTGAGAAAGGTTTGGGAAAAAGGGACAAACTATACCGTGGTCGTTCAGGATACAAAATCCTTACAAATTACCTGTGATTGGCTTCGGGAAAACAATAAAGTAAAAGAGGCTGAGGAAGCTGAGCAGTTTATCAAAGACTCAGGATTACAAAAAGGTTATCATCCGACAGTTCCACTGAATAATGGCAGGATGATTCTCGATTTGTTGGCCCCACCTGCAGATGAAATTGAGTCGATACTTACTAAAATGGGCGGGGCCTTTGACCTGGCATATAAAAGGTTTGAAGATCTTAAAAACTCGGAAGAACAGTTAAGAGAAGCACAGATAGAAGCGGCTTTGGAAAGAGTAAGGGCAAGGGCATTGGCCATGCAGCAACCCGAAGAGCTAAAAGAAGTAGCCGAAGTACTTCGCCAGGAAATGGGTGTACTGGGCGTGGAAGAATTAGAAACGTGCAGCATCTACATTAATGATGAAAATGCTGAGAAAGCAGAATGCTGGTATGCTTTAAAAGATCTGCGATCTGACGAGAAGAAATTAGTGAACGATTATTTTGCTTTGCACCTCAACGATACTTGGGTTGGCAGGGAGATGCTTAAATTTTATAAGTCGGCCAATAACAAAACTTCTATTGTGATGCAGGGCGCAAACCGTAAAGAGTGGATAAACTATTGCGAAGAAAAATCTGTTGCCTTCCGTGGGTATTATGGCGATGCGATCCCTGACCGGACCTATCATTTATATAAATTTTCTCATGGTGCCATTGGTGCTGCTACACCCGGCGATATTTCGGATGAAAGTTTTGGCTTATTAAAAAGGGCCGCTTCTGTTTTTTCTCTTGCCTATTCCCGTTTTAAAGATCTGTCGCAAGCAAGAATTGATCTGCAAAGATTAAAAGAAGAAAAACAAAGAGCTGAAGATGCACTGACCAATTTACAGGCCGCACAAAAGCAATTAGTACAATCGGAAAAAATGGCCAGCCTTGGTGAACTCACCGCAGGCATTGCGCATGAAATACAAAACCCATTAAACTTTGTCAATAATTTTAGTGAAGTAAATACTGAATTGATTGATGAATTGAAGGCTGAATTGGCAATTGGCAATATGCAATTGGCAATTGAATTAGCCAATGATATTAAAGAAAATGAGCAAAAAATAAACCATCACGGCAAAAGAGCAGGCGATATTGTAAAAGGAATGTTGCAACACAGCCGCAGCAGCAGTGGCGTAAAAGAACCAACAGATATCAATGCTTTGTGTGATGAATATTTAAGATTGAGTTATCATGGCCTTAGAGCAAAGGATAAATCATTTAATGCCACCATCAAAACTGATTTTGATAATTCAATTGGAAAAATAAATATCATTCCGCAGGATATAGGAAGAGTGGTTTTGAATTTATTGACGAATGCTTTTTATGCGGTTAACGAAAAAACCCTGTCGGCGGTTTCAACCCCGACAGCGGTTAAATATGAACCAACAGTTTCAGTAAGCACAAAAAAAATTGGTGATAGGGTGGAAATAAAAGTGAGTGATAACGGCAACGGCATCCCTCAAAAAATATTAGATAAAATATTTCAACCCTTCTTTACCACTAAACCAACCGGGCAGGGTACAGGATTGGGATTGAGTTTGAGTTATGATATTGTGAAAGCACATGGTGGAGAAATAAAAGTAGAGACGAAAGAAGGAGAAGGAACAACTTTCATCATTAACTTACCTGTAACTCATGTATAATTTATTAAAGTATTTGTTTTTATGGATGTTAACTGCTGGTATGTGTGGAATGGCTGCGGGGCAAGCTATTCCCGATAGTGTTATACGGAAGTATGCATCAGCCAAAACCGACGAGGACAAATTATACCACCTTACCGATTATTTGGATAACCTAAACAGCGATACATCTTTTGTTCAAAAATCAGCAGCCATTGTCCGTTTCCTGAAATCGGTAAACGATGATCGGAACCTGGACTTCATTCAACTAATCATAAATGATCAATTGGCGAAAAGGGGAGATTATGTTACCGCCCTTTCTTCTACTTTGGAAATTACCAATCGGTCTGAACAACAAAAAGATACAGCTAAAATTCTTGCTGCCTATCGTAAATTAGGTAATGCTTACTATTATGCAGGTGACAAAGTAAAAGAAATTGAATATAATATAAAAGCAATGCTGATTGCAAAAGAGGTAAATGATGTAGTCTCGCTTTCCGGTATTGCTAATAATATTTCAGGATCCTATGCCCAACAAAAATATCCTGATTCTGCATTGTTATATGGCCGTATGGGGTTATATTATGCAAGGCAATCAGGTGATATAAAATCACTTTCTATGATAACTGGTACAATCGCAGAAGGTTTTATTGCTGATAACCAGTACGACTCGGCGCTTATATACGCCAGGGAAGCCCTTGGCTATGGTGATGCTAAAAATGTTTTGGGGAAGGTCTGGACGCTGAATTCCATCTCCCGGATTTTTTTAGAAACAAATCACTACGACAGTTCAAATAATTATGCGCATAAGGCAATTGAAATTGCTGCGGAATTAGGATTTAAAGATCAATTACAAAGTGCCTATGAAAATCTTTCACAATCGTACTATAAAACACACCAACCAGATAGTGCCTACAAATACCTTAAGTTGGCACTAAACATCAAAGACGATCTTTATAGTAATGATAAATTAAAGCAGGTGCAAGGTGTAATGGCAAGAGAGCAATTACGCTTACAGCAATTGGAGAAAGAGAGACTTGATTTTCAAAATAAAATAAAGGTCTATGGTTTAATTATCGGGTTGGTTACGTTGGGTATAATTGCTTTTCTGCTATACAGGAATAACCGGGAAAAACATAAAGCAAATCTTGTTTTGCAAGAACAAAAGCAAAAAGTGGAAACTACTTTACACGATCTAAAATCCACCCAAACCCAACTCATCCAATCCGAAAAAATGGCCAGCCTTGGAGAACTCACCGCAGGCATTGCGCATGAGATACAAAATCCGTTAAACTTCGTTAACAATTTTAGTGAAGTAAGTACAGAGTTGGTAGATGAAATGAATGAGGAGATGGCGAAAGGAAATTATGATGAAGCAAAAGAAATTGCAAATGATGTAAAACAAAATCTTGAAAAAATAAATTATCATGGCAAAAGAGCAGGCGATATTGTAAAAGGAATGTTGCAACACAGCCGCAGCAGCAGCGGCATAAAAGAACCAACAGACATCAATGCTTTGTGCGATGAATATTTGCGATTGACCTATCATGGCTTACGGGCAAAAGACAAATCATTCAATGCAACAATGAAAACAGATTTCGATGAAAGCATCGCAAAAATAAATATCATTCCGCAGGATATTGGAAGAGTGGTGTTGAATTTACTGACGAATGCATTTTATGTAGTTGATGAGAAAAAGAAGGCATGTCAGGCTGAGCCTCCCGAAAAATCGGGACAAGTTGTCGAAGCTGGTAATCCCTACGAACCAACCGTGTCTATCTCTACTAAAAAGATAAACGGTAATGTAGAAATAAGAGTTACCGACAACGGCAACGGCATTCCACAAAAAGTATTGGATAAAATATTTCAACCCTTCTTCACAACAAAACCCACAGGGCAAGGAACAGGACTTGGCCTGAGCCTGAGTTATGATATTATTAAAGCACATGGCGGTGAAATAATAGTGGAGACA
>Ga0163147_10003130_pt1 | contig 22483 bp, 22 predicted proteins | sample OliLakLV19MP6G1_FD_148597 | JGI IMG/M metagenome (GOLD analysis project Ga0163147, IMG submission 148597) | Freshwater microbial mat bacterial communities from Lake Vanda, McMurdo Dry Valleys, Antarctica- Oligotrophic Lake LV.19.MP6.G1 | ecosystem: Environmental > Aquatic > Freshwater > Lake >...
AATCCGCCTGGCGGGATGGGCATGGGCGGCAATGATTAAAACGCATCATGGGTGAGTCGATCTTGAGCGTGTTTACCCGCCAAGGGCAGACCTTTATCCGCCGCCCCTTAATTCATCGGGCATCCGTGCCGACGCTGCTGCTCGTTTTTACGGGCGGCGTGAATCTGATTTTGATTCAGTGGGTGCTGGTCAAAGAGATGACGACGCTGCTGCTTGGCACGGAGTTGATCATTTTGTTGGTCAGCGTCTCGTACTTTGCGGGCGTATCCGTCGGGTATGCGTTGGCGCGGGATATCCGGCGAACGTGGCTCGTTCCGCTGGCGTTGATGACGCTCGTCCTGCATCTCACGCTGCCGATCTGGTTTCGGCTGATCGTGACCGGACTCACGTCCATCAATGCGTATGGTGCGGCGTTCTTGCTCCTACCGTTGTTAGCGCCGTTCGTCGTCTCTGCGTTTTACAGCGTGTTTTTGCCGCTGTTCGTGGATGGCGGCGACGGTACGATAGGCGAATTGTACGCGGCGGAAATCGCCGGATCAATCAGCGGTATCCTGATCTTGGTGGTGTTCGGCGGCTTCGGTCTACAAACGGTCTACACGCTCTACAGTGTGTCGCTGGTTTGTCTGTTGTTCGCGCTTGGCGTGCGCACGCGCTGGTTGGTCGCCGCCGCGTTGTTCAGCAGCGGTTGGCTGATCGCGCTGCCCGCGCTCAACTTTTGGAGCAATACGCGCTGGTATCAGCAGATTCACGGGCTGCCGGACGGGTCGCAAACGCTGTTTTCGCAGTACAGCCCCTATCAAAAGGTCGATGTGATCGAAACGCCCGACGGGACACGCTACCTGTTTTTGGACGGGCTGTCGCATTTCGACTCGTCGGACAACCGCTTGAACGTCATGATGGGCGATATTCCCGCGCGGCTGTTGTCGCCGACGCGGGCGCTCGTGCTGGGCGCGGGGGCGATGCAAACCGAGCAGATGATCGCTGCACACAACGCCGAGCGCGTGACGACGGTTGAAATCGATCCAGTCGTGGTTGAGGCGGGCGTGCGCTATTTCGCGGCGTTCAATCAGATGGACACATTGACCAATCGGCAGGTCGTCATCGACGATGCGAAGCACTTCATTGCCGCATCATCGGAGGGCTACGATTTAATTGTGACGGATGTTCCGGCGGCTTATTCAATTCAATCCGCCTATTTTTACTCGATCACCTTTTATGAGGCGCTTCGACATCGCTTGACCCCCAATGGAATAGTGGCGGTGAACTTGACCAGCCCGTTCAGCCGCGACGATCCGATTTCGCGCCGGATCGTCGCGTCCTTGTTCGCCGTCTATAACGACGTGATCGTGATTACGCCGGGATCGGTCGGTTGGAGCGTTGCCTATGCGGCGGACAGATTGCCGTTCACGAGCGCACAGGTCGAGGCGAGTCTGCGCGACGTAGGCGAAACCGACTTCATTGCGTATCAGGCGACCGCTGTTCGCGCCCTTGTCGGTGACGCGGCGCCGATCACGCTTAATTCGCTGGAAATCGTCCTCGATACTAGTCTGCGCTGGATCAGGAATCGAATTGAGGATTAATCGACTTTTCCTCCCGGCATGGGTGGGTGTCCTGCTTGGGTTCATCCAGACCGGGCTGTTCCTGCAACTGGCGTTCACACTTTCGTCCAGCATCACCACCTACTTGATGATTACGCTGTGCTGGCTGGTAGGGAGTGTGTTCGGTGTGCTGGTGTTGGCACAACGTGGTGGGTCACTGGCGCGGTATTTGCTGATCGCCATGCTCGCTTACGGCGCGTGTGGCGTCATGCTGGTGTTGCAGCCGTTCGAGACGCGCCTGCTGCCGCTGTACGGCGTCGCCATTATCCTCATTGGCGTCTATCCGGGCGTCTTCTTCCAACGCATGACGCCGTTATCGTCCGCGCGCACGGTCTTTTTTCTCGAAAATAACGGCTTCATCGTGGGGATCATCGTCAGCACGATTGCTTTCATGTTCTTCGGGCAAGTTGTGCTGTGGATCGTTCCAGTTGTGATCAGCCTCTACTTGGCATTCATGACGAAAACGGATGCCCGATCTCTGCCAGCGCATCGTCCGTCACTTTAACCCACAGCGCCGCCTCGTCTGCGATAAACGCCTGATTTGCCATCATTCATGGGAGCAACCCCTCAATTTTGAGGGGTTACGCGAATCATGGAAAATCCCATCGACTAAAGTCGAACAAAAATTCCGACGAAATATAAAAGTGGACGGAAATGATGTCGCTGTATCGTCACGGTGATGTCTTGATCGGGCAAATCGATGCGCTGCTGGAAAACACCAAAAAGCGCGGCAGTGTTGTCCTTGCTTACGGCGAGATGGCCCATCTGGCACTCGATAGCCGCATCGGCGCGGGCATTTTGGAGCGGATTCCGCAGGGGGCGGAATCCGTCGCTGAGCGCTTGATGAAGCTGCCGCTGTGATGGCTTAGCCTTTAATTCCCGTCATTTGAATCCCCTCGATAAAATAACGCTGCGCGAAGAAAAACAGCAAAATCATTGGCAACATGCTCATCACCGAGGCAGAAATCAGCCGATCATAGAAGATCGTGCCGTACTGGTCGTTGAAGAAATTCAAGCCAACTGAAACGGGGAACAAATCTGGGCTGGATAGGAAGATGAACGGCTCAAGGAAACTGTTCCACGTCCACCAGAAGGTGAAGATGATCACGGTGGCGATAGCGGGCTTGCTCAGTGGAACAATCACCTTCACGATGATCTGCGCGATGTTTGCGCCGTCGATGCGCGCGGCGTCTTCCAGTTCGCGCGGGATGCTGGTGAAGAACTGGCGCAGCATGAAGATCAGGAAGGCGTTTCCGAAAAACGAACGCAGGAACAGGGGCCAGAGCGTATTGACGATGCCCATATCGCGGAAGATTTCGTAGACTGGCACGAGTGTGACCGGATAGGGCAGCATCATCGTGCCGAGCAGCAGCAAGAAAAAGAAATTCTTGCCCGGCGCGCGCAACCGCGCAAACGCATACGCCACGACGACGCATGACAATACATGCCCGATGGTATTGAGCAAGACCAAGATGAACGAGTTGCGGAAGAACGTCGGGAAGTAGGTATCCCCGACTTTGGTTTGCAGCGCCTCGCGGAAGCCATCGAAGCGCAGTTCCGGGTACATGGCGCGGCTTAAATCTGCCGGGTTCACGTCAAAGGCATCGCTGATGGCTGCTGTTGGCACCATCAGCGCCATTTCGCGTGGTTCGCCCACCAGCGCCACGGAGACGGTCTCGTCGCCGGCGCTGAAGCCATCTTGCACACGGAAGGGGATACGGTTCAGTTGGTCGCCGCGTGCGCTGGTCAGTCCGCCAAGCTGCGCTAACCGCAGCGAATCCGCCGCATCAACCGGAATGACGACGCTGAACTGCGTGCCGCGAATCAGGATTGCCACCTGTGTTGGTGTGCCGTCGGTGTAGGTTGCCCCCTGCATGGCGACGCCGTTCACGACGACCGGTTGCTCATCCGTGAGTTGTTCGCGCTGGGCGATGATCGCGGCGGCGTCAAAGTCGGCTTCATTGATGATGGGCTGCCACGACTCTTGTACCAGTATGACATGAGCGCCGTCTTGCCCCGCGAGATTGAACTGCGGCAGTTCAGTTTGCCCGATAGATGCGAATCCAGCATCGGACAGGTTTTCGACGGTGACGAGCAGCGCGGCAGCGGCGACATCGGGGGCGCTGACAACGGAAAGCTGTGACTCGGGCCCAATCGGGATGATTTGGCGCACGCCGTCGGCGGTCTCGACCGCGCGCCCGCGAAACTCGATGCCGCCGATTTCCAACGCGGCACGGTCGCCGCCATTGACCTGATCGAGCGGCATCCGCAGCGCCGCCGCCTGTAGATCGTTCACATCGACGACGATCAGGGTGTCATTTTCGCCGCGCGCCAGCGCCACGACTTGGCGCGTTTCGCCGTTCGTCGTCCACGGGCGGACATTGAGTGTCACCTCACCGATGGTCGTGGTCACGGCGTCGCCTAATTCGGCAGTCGGAACCGTGAGGATGTTTTGCAGCCCCGTCGCATCGAGGACGGTGGTATAGCGGCGCACACCGATTTCCATCACCGTCTTTGTTTCGCCCTCAACATCGACGTGCCACAAACTGAGCATCCGGTTGGTGTTACCCACACGCACCGTTTCCCAGTGTTGAGGAATCCAGATCGGCGGATCGGTGAAGATTTGCCAACTCGGCTTGAGGCTGGCAGAGACCATCCAGAGCATCGGAAAGAGCATGAAGGCAGCGCCGAGCGCTAGCACAATATAGCTGGAGGCGTGGCGCAGTCCGCGCTGCCACGTCTTGGAGGTGCGGACAGTTTGCCAATTGGTCGCTGCACGGGAACGCAGCGTCGTTGGACGAACAGCAGTATCCATCAATGCGCCTCGGATTCGTAATACACCCACACGGCGGACGAACGGATCACCAACAGCGTGATCACCATGATGATGAGGAACAAAATCCATGCCAGCGCCGAGGCATAACCCATTTGCGCCATCTGGAAGGCGCGTTCGTATAGGTTGAGCATGTAGAACAATGTGGCATTGTTGGGCCCGCCGCGCGTCAGTACCCAGCCCACATCGAACACTTGCAGCGCGCCGATAATGGCGAGGATGACGTTGAAGAAGATCGTCGGACTCAGCATGGGCAGCGTGACAAAGCGGAACTTTGCCACGTTATTCGCGCCATCGATCTCGGCAGCCTCGTAGAGCGATTCTGGGATGCCCTTCAAGCCCGCCAGATAGATCACGATCTGCCCGCCGACGCTCCACCAACTCATGATGATCAGCGCGGGCAGCGCCCAGTTTTCATCCAGCAGCCAATTGGGACCTTTGATACCGAATAGCCCCAAAGCGAGGTTGAGCAAGCCGCCTTCTGGACGGAAAATGTACAGCCATAGAATAGCGACGGCGATACTGCTGAGGATCGACGGGATAAAAAAGATCGTGCGCCAGATGTTCACTCCAGCGAGCTTCTGCGATAAGACCATCGCCAATGCCAAGGCAATGATCGTCCCACCCGGAACGCTGCCCAGCGCGAATAACAAAGTGACGCGGATTGACTGCCAAAAATCTGCGTCGTTGAGGATGCGCTCATAGTTCCGCAACCCCGTCCAGACTGGTGGCGAGAGCAGATCATAGGTGGTGAATGATAGGTACAACGAACGCAGCATCGGGTAGGCGAGAAAGACGAGGAAGCCGATCAGCCACGGCAGGATGAGGATGTAAAAGGAGATCGCCTCGCGCCGCGCCAGCGCCGAAGGGAAAATCAGCTTACGGGAACGCAGGGTCATGGATTGTTTCCTTCAATTTTGCGGTTTCGCCCGCGCTTGTTTTGTGTATTAGCAAGGGCGTCCCATCGGAATGCCCCTACAAGCTCAGGTAGGGGCAGGAAGCACGCGCTTGCACCCCCTCGCCCATCGGATGTGGGCGAGGGGGTGCAAGCGCGTGCGCGGCGCTTGAGCTACGCCTCGCCGCCTTCAGCGATGCAAGCGTCCGCTTCCGCCGAGAGGGTGTTGAGTTCAGTGGCGATGTCGATCTGGTCGCCGCCGTCCGCCAATAGGCGCTTCATGAGGTCGCTGGCAGGGGTCGCCACGCAGGTGCTGTAATAGGGCGAGCGCAGTTCTTCGAGTGGACCGAGGTGCTGCGTCTCAGCGATGTAGACGCCCCAATACGGGTCATCTTCGCGCTGCATTTCCTGCGACACGACTGGGTTGCCGCTCAACGCCTTGAGCGCGAACACGCGCTGTCCGGGTTCGGTCGTCAGCCATTTGAGAAGCTGCCACGCTTCTTCGGGGTGCTGGCTTTGACCGGAGATACCCCAGCCCAGCCACATCAAGACGCTGGAACGTCCACCGGGACCGGTCGGCACGGGTGCCACTGTCCATTCCAAGTTAGGCGTCTCGTTGAACACATCCTGCCACCACGGACCGTGGAAGGTCACGCCGATAGCAACGTCGCCGTCTTGGAACATCTGGACGCGCCCACCTTCGACCGAGCCGATGGCGGTTGCGGACGGGGCGACGTGGTGGACGAACACCAGATCACGATACCATTCCAACGCTTCGACTGCTGCTTCGCTGTTCAACAAGCCGTCGGTCGATGTGCCGTCTTCGCTGATGGTCAGCGTTCCCCACGCTTGCAGATAGCTTTGCATCCCGCGCCACCAACCATCGTTAATGATGTCGATGCCCCACTGGACAACATTTTCCGGGTCGAAATCGGGGCTGTTGGCGTTGTTGCCGTTGGCGTCTACGGTCAGTTCGAGCGCAATATCGAGCGCATCATCCCATGTCCAACCCTCTTCGGGAACAGCGATGCCCGCCGCCTCGAACATGGCGCTGTTGATGTAGAAGCTGCTGGTGCTGTAGTCCTTCGGCAGCGCGACCGGCGCACCATCGTAGAACCCTTGCTGATAGATGCCTTCGTACACGTCTGAGCCGATGGCGATGCCGTTCTCGCCTTCGATGAACGGCGCAAGGTCGATGTACGCTGCACTATCGGAGGCTTCCATGTACAACGACGCCCATTCCGGCGGGTACGCCATCAGGTCGGGGCTGGTGCCTGCCGACAGCCACGTCAGGCGGCGGGTGTTCTGCTCGTCGCCGATGTTCGGTTCAAGCGCCACATCAATGCAAGGGTACTCGGCTTCAAAGGCTTCGATCACTTGGTTCATGTATTCCACGCGATCACCGCTTGACCAGTCATCGACGCGCAGCGAAACGTTGTCGCGTCCAGCGCAGAAGTCACTCTGCGCACCCACCGGAAACACCGCCACTGCCAACACGAGTGAGAGGACGGCAAAAACAAATTTACGTGCCATAGGTCTATACCTCTTGTCTAATTTATCTAGTTTATTGTGCGCATAACAAATTTGATTTTAGCGGTACTGGCTCATCTTTGTCAACCAAGTGGCGCGGAATTTGGTCTGTAGACACGACCTGCGGCGTCACTGGACATCACTGGCTCAAAAACGTCACCCTGTAATTATACGTTACTGGCGAGGAACGTCTAGACGTTTGAGGCGGACGGGGGTGGACATTCAGTCTGACCCCCGCGCCGGACGCGCTGCGCTGCATCTGCGCCGTTGGTAACGGGCTTTGCCTTCAGGCGAGGCGAGATACGCTGCCCGGTCACGGCGGTCTTGCGAGGTGGACTTGCCGATAGGTTTGGACAGGGGAGCCAAGACGCGAATGCCGCGTTGAGCGCAGCGCGCAATCAGGTCGGCATCGTCATAGCCCGCGTCCAGCAGCAAGTGCCGGACTAGCGGCGGCAAAGCTTCAATCCGCGCGTGCAAGATGTGACTTTCGCAAGCACTGCCCGTCACCGTTGCAGTCAACACGACGCGCACGGTGGTGGGAGCGACTACTCATGGTGACATGTGCTTTATAGCTGTAGACCCAACCATGATAGGTCGATTGAATCCAGTCCGCATCCGTGTCCAGTCCGCGCAAGCCTTTGGGGACAATGCCCGCTTGTTTATCCCGCTTGTGCCAGACGGGACCGGGGGTTGCAAACGCCGAGCCATCGCTGGCGGCAATGGTCGCATCGCTGACCGCTTCCAGCGACAAGACCCACCCCAACGCCTGAATCTGCGCTTCGGCTTGCGGCGCGCTTTCTGCCAACCGACGATCCAATGTGCGTCGGTTCGGAATCCGCATCAAGCCGCACACCCACCAGATAGATTTTGAACATGGTTTGTTCACTATAGACTTTCGGTGTTGTCGGGCTGGGTTCGACCCAGACCAGATCGACCAGCACAAGAAGTTGGAGTAAGGGATGGTCATTGGTTATCATACTGTCGAGCCTTTTCGATACGGTTGTGGTCTCCTAACCGACAACTTTACTCGAATTGGCTCTTTTGGTTTTACACCGCTACCTCATGCCCCACCCTCAGGTTATTATAGGTATTCCCTAAAGCCTCTGCGGCGTTTGCCGCACGCGCAGGGCGGTTGTCACCGTCGGGGCGGCTTCGGCAGCCCTAAACGCGCGCATCATCTTCGATGCGACTTTAGAGGCGCTGCAAAACTTGGAAGAAAACGTCGTCCAGGCGCGACGATAGCAGGCTGCAACCGAAATTCAACGCAGAGTATGCAGAGAAAGGTCTTTTGGAACTTCTGTCTGCGGTCTTTGTCTTGTCTCTGTTTATCTCTGCGTTGAAGTTTTTATCGGCTCGTGCTTAGACGTAATCGAAACCGTCGTCGCCGCGTTTTGGCTTGTCGTCGGTCTGAACATACGTATAGGGGCGGTCGTTCTTCGGCTTATCATTGCCCCACGATTCAAATTCGCGCTTCGCCTTGTCGCCCCATTCGCGCATCTTGGCGTCGTCCCAACCGCGCCCGCTCCAACGTGACCGTGCGCCGAACCAGAACAACGCGCCAATGATCAACAGTGGCATCCACAAGCCGAACTTGAAGATGAAGAACAGCGCGAACAGCCCGAAAATCAGCGGGAACGGCGAAAAATGCGCGCCCCGATGTCCCCAGCCATGATGATGGTGATGATGCCCGCCGTGATGATGTCCCCAGCCATGCCCGTAACCCATGATGTTTACCCTTCGCTCGTTCAGATACACTCATTTACGCAGGCGTGAAAGCGACGTTGCGCGAATCCGGACAGAACCCCTCGAATGGGGGGACACCTCATCGAATGGCTAGGGACGGGGCAGGATTGAGGACTGAGTGAAAAGGTTAAAGTAGAGACCATCATTAGAAACCGAAAAACAGTGAATCACGAAACTGCCCTTACCCTAAATCCATCTCCCTCAGGGCGAGGGGATGAGGGCTAAAAGCGGAAATCCGTGATTCACTGAAAAAGACTTCAACGCACAGATAGACCGAGCCAAGCGGAGAACACAAGAAAGAAATACACACCTCGATCTTTTCTCTGCGTTTCTGTGCGCCCTCTGCGTTGAAATCCTTTTCGAGTCTTCATCACTTCGTGCTGTTCAGCTTCGCCTCGATCAGCGCGACGATCTCTTTGCGGCGCTTCGACTGGGCGAACGAGAGCGGCGTTTCCCCACTGTTGGACGCGATCTGCAAGTTCGCGCCCGCGTCGATCAGCGCGCGCGCCACCTCGATGTTGTCCTGCCAAATGGCATCGTGCAGCGCGGTATAGCCGTTGTAGGGACCCTGTTTGTCGATGTCGATTCGATGCTGGATCAAGAGTTGGGCGGCGGCGGCGTGTCCGGCGTAAGCGGCAGCGTGGAGCGCGGTCGCCTTCATGCCCGGATCGAGCGCGCCTACATTCGCGCCCGCTTCCAGCAGCAGCCGCACGATCTCGGTATAACCCTTGTATGCCGCGATGATCAGCGGCGAATCGCCCTTCGCGTCGATCTCGCTGACGTTCGCGCCGTCCGCTATCAGCGTCCGCGCCCCCGCTGCATCATTCTTGTTCACTGCGTTCATGAGTGCTGTCATGCTTCATCCTTTGATAAATGTTCGTGGTGTTCCCGCCGTGCCACCATGCCAATGACCGCGATGGACGGCGATCCAAAGCCTTCGGTTTCCGCGCGATCCGCCAGCGTCGCCAGCGTTGCATCCAATTCGCGCTGGCGCGGCGTCGTCCCCCATTCGATCAACAGCGCGGGTGTAGCGCCATCGATGCCGTGCGCGATCAGCCGCGCTGTGATATCGCGCAGATACGTTACGCCCATCAGCAAGACCAGCGTCCCCAAACGCGCCGCCGCCGCCAATGCCGCGTAATCGACCGTGTTTTCCGGCTTGTCTGGGCTTTCGTGTCCGCTGAACACCGTGAACGCCGTCGCAAACTCCCGATGTGTCACGGCGACGCCCGCATAGGCTGGCACAGCGACGGCGCTGGTCACGCCCGGCACGACGACGCACGGCACGCCCGCCGCGCGGCAAAAGTCCATTTCTTCGCCGCCGCGCCCGAACACGAACGGATCGCCGCCCTTCAGCCGCACGACCATTAAACCTTGGTTCGCTTTTTCGACCAAGAGCGCATTGATCTGCGGCTGTGGGATGCGATGATCGTGCTGTGCCTTGCCCGCATCGATAATTTCGGCGTCGTCGCGCCCTTCGGACAGCAGTTCCAGCGGGATCAGGCGGTCATGGATGATCACGTCCGCGCGGCGGATCAAGTCCAAACCCTTGACCGTGATCAAGCCGGGATCGCCGGGTCCGGCGCCAACCAAATAGACTGTACCCATCTTCATGCTTCGACCTCTTTCAGCGCCGCCGACAGCCATACATTGCACGCTTCGGGGCAGGGGATGATTTCTGCGCGTGCGGACGAGTCGTGCTGCGCGCCTACCGCATCGCGTTTCGCGGCGTCGTGCCATGTCGGATGGCGGACGCAACCGCCGCATACGCGCGCGACCAAGCCCGCACACGCTGCCGTATCTAATGCGCTCAACGCGCGATAATTCCCGGTTTGGCGCGCAATGGTCGCCGCCAACGCGCGCACAGGCAGCGTTCCAGCGACTGCCGCTGCCCAGTCCGCGACCGCGCCGGGATAAACCGTCTCGACGACCGCATGGAGCATCGCTGGCGTATCGATTTCGACGCGCCACCCGCGCGGGAGATCACGGCTCGTCGCCAGCGGACGGAACGGCATTTCGCGGACGCGCGCGCGTAACGTCGCCGGATCGCGGATTGTGTCATTGGGCGCTGGATCGCCCTCGACGTGGATGCAATCGCGCGTCAGCCGCAGTTCTCCGAACGTCAGCGTTCCCGCGCGTTGCCCGGCTTCGATCAATGCCGCGCGCCCCGCCGTCGGAAATCCAGACCATGCAGGGGCGTGCCGCTGGGACACCTGTTTTATCGAATCCGCATTCTCGATCCCCGCCAAATCCAAAATCATGTCCGTCAATCCGGCATCGATGCCGACGGGCGGCGCGTAAATGACCGTGCGTCCATGGATGGTCGCGCGCGTTTCGCCCGATGCTAATCCAAGTTCGCCGGGAACGTCAATCGTGACATGCGATCCGAGCGCGAGAAAATACGGCACGGCGATGAGGTTGGGCGCGTCCGTCAGCGTATAAACGTCCGCGATTTCTGGCGTATCGTCCAAATACACGGCGACGACTTGCGCCGCAATGCCCAATTCGCGCAGCGCGGCAGCGTGCGCTTCGGTGGCGGCGCGACTTTCCGGGTGGCGGCGCGTGCTGTGTCCGATTACGGCGACGGCGGTAGCGTCCGCCGCCACACCCAAGTCGCGCATGGCGTCTACGACGCGCGCCCACACGATATCGGATAAACGTGGATGCGCGCCCAACGGCTCGGTGTAACGAATCGTCCGTCCAGCGCGCCGCGTGATCGCGCCCGTCAGCTCCATCTCCGTCGGAATGACGGTTCGCGTGAAATAGCCGTGTGCCGTGAACAGCGGCACAATCGTGATATCGTCCGCGGTGAGCGTATCGAGAACTGTTTGGAATGACGGCGCTTCTTTCCAGAACGCCGCCGTGATTTCGTCCGCCGCGTTCAGCGCGCGCAAGCGATCCACCTGTTCCCAGACGATGCTGGCAGTCTGGGCGCTGATGTGCGATCCATGTCCGGCGAGGACAATTCCTGTTTTCGTCATGGGTGTGGTTGACAACTTTTATAATCCCCGATATAGTGTGTACGAGTTTACGTTCTGAGGCAATGCTTTCTCACCATGTTCATTCGTCCGTGTGCCGCGCTGTGTTGTATGTGTTGTGCAAGCTACCCAAACAACGGCGGCGGATGGATCGTGAGTGCCTGACGAGCGAACACGATAACCCATTTCAAGACGAGCATTCAACGCTCCGGCTGCCACAGTCGGAGCGTTTTTATTTTCACGGGGGAACGATGGCGAAAGTCAGTGTCGAACAGATCAAGGCAGACAGCGACGGACTGCGCGGCACGATTGGCGGCGAACTTGCCACTGATGCGCGGCAGTTCACCGACGCCGCCGAGAAGCTGCTCAAGTTTCATGGCATCTATCAGCAGGAAGACCGCGACGCGCGCAAGCTGGATCGCAGCGCCGACCATCATCAATTCATGCTGCGCACGAAGATCCCAGGCGGACAAATGACGGTGGCGCAGTACCTCGTCCATGATGATCTGGCGGGCGACTATGGCAACGGGACGCTGCGCATCACCACGCGCGAATGTTTTCAGCTTCATGGCGTGGTGAAGGATGACTTGCGCGCCACGCTGCAAGCCCTGAACGCGGCGCTGGTCACATCGTTGGGCGCGTGCGGCGATATCGTCCGCAACGTGATGGCGTGTCCCGCGCCAACTGCCGACCCCGCGCGGCAGTCCGTCCAAGCGTTCGCGCTGGAATTGTCGCGCGCGCTGTTCCCCCGCACCTCGGCATATCATCAAATCTGGATCGATGGCGAAGAGATGATTGCGGATGAAGTCGTCGAAGAACCGCTGTACGGCAAATCGTATCTTCCACGCAAATTCAAGATCGCCATCGCCTATGCGGGCGATAACTGCGTCGATGTGTTCACCAACGATATCGGACTGGTGGCGTTGTTCGACGAACAGAACGCGCTGCTCGGCTTTAACTTTCTCGCGGGCGGCGGCATGGGCATGACGCATCAGAACGACGCCACCTACGCGCGCTTGGGCGATATCGTCGGGTTCATCACGCCCGATCAGGTCGTGGACGCGGTGAAAGCCGCCGTCACGATTCACCGCGATTTTGGCGACCGCGAGAATCGCAAGCACGCCCGCCTGAAATACATTCTGCACGAACGCGGCGTTGCGTGGTTCCGCGCCGAACTCGAAGCGCGCACGGGCTTCACGCTCGGTGACGCGCGCCCCATGCCCGTCTTTGGCGTCGATGATCATCTCGGTTGGCACGATCAAGGCGATGGACGCTGGTTCATCGGACTGCCCGTCGAAAATGGGCGCATCATTGATCGTGGAAATTACCGCTTGCGCACGGGCTTGCGCGCGATCATCGAACGCTTTCAGCCGTCGATTCGGCTGACGGCACAGCAAAATATCTTGCTCACGGATGTGGCGGCGGAACAGCGCGCCGAAGTTGATGCGACGCTGGCGGAATACGGCATCGTGACGGTTGAGCGCATCAGCAACGCGCGGCGGCGGGCGCTGGCGTGTCCCGCGCTGCCAACGTGCGGTTTGGCGATCACGGAGGCGGAGCGCGCCATGCCCGGCGTGATCGATGAACTCGAAGACACGCTCACCGAACTGGGCATCCCCGAAGCGGATATCACCGCGCGCATGACTGGCTGCCCGAACGGGTGCGCGCGTCCGTATGTAGCGGAAATCGCGTTTGTAGGGCGGTCGCTAGAAAAATACACGATTTATCTCGGTGGCGCGCCCAACGGCACGCGCTTGGCGCTGCCATTTGCGGATTTGGTGTCGATCCGCGATCTCGTGCCGACCTTGCGCCCCACGCTGGAATATTGGCGCGATGCGCGCGCCGCGGATGAGTCGTTTGGCGATTTTTGCTTCCGCGTCGGCATCGAGCGGCTGCAAACCTTAAACGTGCCAGAGGCATTGGCGGGTGATTGAGCCGAAACGCCGCCTTCTCCGCTTGGGGACGCGCGGATCGGCGTTGGCGCTGCGTCAAGCGCATGACATCGTGGGTCAGCTTCGCGCTCGTTATATGACAATGGAAATCGAAATTATCGTGATTGCGACGACAGGCGACCGTGTGACCGACAAACCCTTAGCCCAAATTGGCGGCGCTGGCGTGTTCACGAGCGCCGTTGAAGCGGCATTGCGCGCGGGCGAGATCGATATCGCCGTCCACAGCTTGAAAGATTTGCCGACGCAGAGCGCGCCGGGCGTCATCATTGGCGCGATTCCGCCGCGCGCCGATCCGCGCGATGCGCTCGTGAGCAGGGCAGGGCAGTCGCTCGATGCGCTCCCGCATGGCGCGACGATTGGCACGAGCAGCCGCCGCCGCGCCGCGCAAATCCGCCATTATCGGCGCGATCTATACGTTGTAGATATTCGCGGCAATGTCGATACGCGGCTGGCGAAGGCGCACGACGCGCATGGCGTTTACGACGCGATTCTGCTGGCGCGCGCGGGTTTGGAACGGTTGGAGCGTGCCGACGCCATCACCGAGTCGCTCCCGTTCGATGTGATGCTGCCCGCGCCGGGTCAAGCCGCGCTCGCTGTTCAATGCCGCGACGAAGCGGCATGGCGCGACCTGCTGCATCCGCTTCACGATGCGGCGGCGGGCGCGGCAGTGACGGCGGAGCGCGCGTTTTTGTCGGGACTCGGCGGCGGGTGTTCGCTGCCCGTTGGCGCACACGCCCACATCGACGGCGCTGCGCTGCATCTGCGCGGGCGCGTGACGGCGTTCGATGGCTCGGCGCAGATCGATGTTGAGGGCATGTTTCCGGCGGGCGATCCGAGCGCGGCGGGAACGGAACTGGCGGCTAAGGCGTTAGCACAAGGCGTTTTAGATTTGTTGAAGGATGCTGAATGAACGGTTTATCGGGCAAACGCATCGTGATCACCCGCGCGCTCGATCAAGCGGGCGAACTGGCAGATTTGCTGCGCGAACGTGGCGCGAGTCCGGTGTTTTATCCGTGCATCGCCGTCGCGCCGCCGGACGACTTCGCGCCGTTGGACGCGGCACTGCGCCGCTTGGCGTCCGACGACTACGACTGGCTGATCGTGACCAGTGTCAACGCCGTGAACGCGCTGGCGGATCGTGCAGCGGCGCTGACTATCGACTTGTCCGACGCGCAGATCGCCGTCGTGGGTGCGGCGACGGCGGCGGCACTCGCTACGCGCTTGCAGCTCAAGCCTGCGTTCGTTCCCGCCGCGTATCGCGCCAGCGCGCTGGCACAGACGCTCCCGCGCATCGACGCGGCGCGCATCTTGATCCCACACAGCGATCTTGCGCCCGATGCGTTGGGGCGTGCGCTGACGCTGCGCGGGGCGTGTGTGGATGCCGTGACGGCGTATCGCACGGTGCGCGGACAGGGCGGCGTGCATCTCACGTCGCTGCTGCTGACGCGCCAGCTCGACGCGCTGACGTTCACCAGTTCATCCGCCGTGCGCTACTTCTACGAACGCATCGCGGACGAGGGCGGTTGCTGTTACGGCGAAGAGTCGCTGCCGTCCGCGTGTCTCGGACAGCCCACCGCGCAGACGGCGCGCGAACACGGCTTGTCCGTCGCGGTCGTCGCGCCGAATGCGACGTTATCCACGTTTATCGACCACTTGGAGAGCTACTTTGCTGCGCGATAATCTGACCGAACGCCACTTTACGCCCACCGCGCGTCCGCGCCGCCTCCGCCGTACCGACGCGCTCCGGCGCATGGTGCGCGAGACCGCGCTCACGCCGGATGATTTCATCATGCCGCTGTTCGTCGAGGCGGGGCGCGGCGATAAAATTCCGATCAATGCGATGCCCGGACAGTTTCGACTGACGGTCGATCATCTGGCGGCGGAGGCGCGACACATCGAATCGTTGGGCATCCCCGCCGTGATTCTGTTCGGGATTCCCGATACGAAAGATGCTTACGGCAGCGACAATACGCACGCTTGCGGCATCATCCCGACGGCGATCCGCGAAATCAAAGACGCCGCGCCCGATCTGATCGTGATTTCCGATATGTGCTTCTGCGAATACACATCGCATGGACATTGTGGCATCGTCAATCAGCCGGGCGATCCCCACTTCCGCCCGGAACTGCCCGACGGCTATCTGCTCAACGATCCGACGCTCGATTTGTTGGCGTTGGCGTCACTCGTCCACGCGCAGGCGGGCGCGGACATCATCGCGCCATCGGGGATGATCGATGGCATGGTCGGCGCTGTCCGCGCGGCGCTCGATGAGGGCGGCTACGAACACGTCAGCTTGATGAGCTATGCCGTGAAAACCGCCAGCGGCTTCTACAATCCGTTCCGCGAAGCTGCCGAGAGCGCGCCGGAATTTGGCGACCGCAAGCAGTACCAGATGGACGCCGCCAATAAGCGCGAGGCGCTGCGCGAGGCGGCGTTGGACGTGGCGGAGGGCGCGGACATTCTGATGGTCAAGCCCGCACTGCCCAATCTCGATATCCTCGCGGCGGTGCGCGCCGCTCACGATCTGCCGACGGCGGCGTACCAAGTTAGCGGCGAATATGCGATGCTGCACGCCGCCGCCGCGCAAGGCTGGCTCGATTTGCGCCGCTGCGCGTTGGAGAGCCTAATCAGCATCAAGCGCGCGGGCGCGGACATGATTCTCACGTATTTTGCAAAAGACGCGGTTCGGTGGATCGATTAAAAGGCTAACGATAATGGCACAGGCACAATCAGGGGCGCGGCGCGTCGATCACAGCGCGCTGCGGACGAATCAGGCGTTCATCATCGGTTTGTCGATTCTGGCGTTCGTCTTGGATGCGCCCGCGCTGGTGGTGTTCGTCGCGGCGGTCATGCTGGTTGGGACGGCGTTTCCGTCTGTGGGGCTGTTCAAGCTCGTATATTTCCGCGCGCTCAAGCCCGCCGGAATTGCGCGCCCGGACGTGAAAATCGACAACCCCGAACCGCATCTATTCGCGCAGGGCGTCGGCGGCGTGGTGCTGACGATTGCGACGCTGGCGTTCGCGTTGAGCGCGCCCCTTGTCGGATGGGCGCTGAGTTGGATCGTCGTCGGGTTGGCGGCGCTGAATTTGTTCGCGGGGATTTGCGTCGGCTGCATCATGTACTACCAATTCAATCGGCTGCGGGTGCCGGGCTTCGGCTACGCGCCGATTGTGGGGGAGAAACAAGCATGATCGAACGCGCCGCGCTTGCGCTCGTGATTATTGCCGTCGCCAGCGCCGCATGGATGCTGTATCAGCGGGCAGCGGTGCGGCGGCTGTCGCAAACTGCGCCCGTCGATCCATTGTTCGCGCATATTCCGCGCGGGACGCCCGTCGTCCTGTACTTCACGACCCCATTTTGCGCGCCGTGCAAGATGATCCAGCAGCCCGCGCTCGAACGCTTGAAAGGGCAGATGGGCGACGGGATTGCGATTGTGCAGATCGACGCGACGCAAGATACGACCGCTGCGGATCGGTGGGGCGTGATCGGCGCGCCGACGACGTTCGTCCTCGATGCGGAACATCGCGTCCGGCACATCAATCGGGGCGTGGCGCTGACCGATCAGCTCGCGCGGCAGTTGGCGGCGTAAAATCGGCGTAACCGCGCCGCGCATGGTATAAATGGCAGTCATTCGCTCACCCAAAGGGGAAGATTGCATGGCGTCCATCGTCACCATCGGCGGCAGCCCATCCGCGCCCTCGCGCACGGCGGCGTTATTGACGTACTGCGCGGATTATTTGACGGCGGGCGGCGTCAACGTCAGCGCGATCAACGTCCGCGATCTCGATCCGGCGGAAGTCTTGCGTGGACAGTTCAACGGTGCGACGATTCAGCCCGCGCTGGCATCCGTCGCGGCGGCGGGCGGCGTGATTGTCGCTACCCCTGTGTATAAGGCGTCCTATACGGGCGTGTTGAAAGCGTTCCTCGATTTGCTCCCACAAGGCGGCTTGTCCAACAAAGCGGCGCTCCCGCTGGCGCTCGGCGGCACGCCCGCGCACAGTTTGATGTTGGATTTCGCGCTCAAGCCGGTGTTGGCGGCGCTCAACGCCGATCCCGTTTTGACTGGCGTGTATCTGCTCGACAGCCAGATCGAATATCAAGACGGGCGCGATCTACGTTTCACCGCGCCGGAGGCTGAGGCGCGCATCCATGCGGCGCTGGATGCGCTGCTGAGGGTGCTGCAAAAATCCCCATAAATGGCGCAAGGCGAGGCTTTCGCTTTTCGCGTTCCCCTTTATACTTTCTCGCAAAAGGAGACACCCGCATGGAAATTTTATGGTTCATCCCCTCACACGGCGACACGCGCTTTCTTGGTACGCAGATCAGCCGCCGCAATGTGAGCGCGGAATACATGGTGCAAATGGCACAGGCGATTGATTCGCTCGGCTTTTACGGCGCGCTGCTGCCGACGGGCGCGGGCTGCGAAGACTCGTGGGTCGTCGCGTCATCGCTGATCAACGTCACGCGCCGGATGAAATTCTTGATCGCCATCCGTCCGGGCAGTCTGTCGGTCACGCTGGCGGCGCGCATGGCGGCGACCTTCGACCGCGCCTCGCAGGGACGGCTGCTGCTCAACATTATCACGGGCGGCGATCCGGTTGAATTGGCGGGCGACGGCACCTTCTTGACGCACGACGAACGTTACGAAGTCACGGACGAATTTCTGAGCGTGTGGAGAAAGCTTTATACGGGCGAATCCGTCGATCACACGGGCAAACACATTCAGATCAAGGGCGGTAAACTGCTGCTCCCGCCTGTGCAGCATCCGTATCCGCCGCTGTACTTCGGTGGATCGTCGCCCGCCGCGCAGGAAGTCGCCGGAAAACACATCGATTTATATCTGTCGCTGGCAGAACCGCCGCACATGATGAAAGAGAAATTCGATGCTGTGCGCGAGGCGGCGGCGCGGCATGGACGCACGATCCGCTTCGGCGTGCGCGCGCATATCTTCGTCCGCGAGAAAGCGGAGGAGGCGTGGGCAGTTGCCCAAGACGTGCTGCGTTATGCCGATGAAACTGCGATTGCTGCGAGTCAAGCGCACTTGCAGCGGTTCGATTCGGTCGGACAAAGCCGGATGCGCAGCCTGCACAATGGCAGCACCGATTCGCTGGAAGTCAGCCCGAATTTGTGGGCGGGCATCGGCTTGATCAACAAGGGTGTCGGGACAGCGCTGGTGGGCGATCCCGATACATTGGCAGAACGCCTGCAAGAATATATCGATATCGGCGCGGATTCATTCATCCTGTCGAGCTATCCGCACTTGGAAGAAGCGTACCGCGTCTCGGAACTGCTGTTCCCGCGCGTTCCCGCCTTCCGCGATGCCGCTGCCGAACGGAACAAGATATTCAATCCGGCGGCGCTGCCCTCGTCGTGGCAGTAAAAAAAGAGTAATGGGTGACGAGTGATGAGTAACGAGCAAAAGACAGGGCAAAATCAATCAATTGTCGCTTTTACGCATCACTCGTCACTCATCTCTATTCTTTCCCCCACGTCCACGCATCGAGCCGCTGTCCCGTCACGTCGCGCGCGGTCACGCCCGCCAGATGCACGAACACGGACGTGAGTTCGACGGGATCGACCCATTTGGTTTTGAGATCGTCGGTGTAATTCTGGGCGGACATCGGCGTGTGAATTGGCGCGCCCGGCGTCACCGTATTGACCGCGATATTGAACGGTTCACCTTCCAGCGCCAACGCACGCATCAAGCCCTCTTGTCCATGTTTCGCCGGGGTGTACGCCACTTCGCTGACGAAGCCGCGCAGCGCCGACCCCGACGAGATGTAGACGAGGCTGCCGCCGCCCGCGTCGATCATCGGCTGCCACGCGGCTTTGCTGAGGATGAATGCCGCTTGCAAGATGATATCGACTTCGCGCCGCCAATTCGCGTAGTCAATTTCGATCATGGATCGCTGTTTGAGCAGCGCGGCGTTATGCACCACGACGCGCGGTGTCCCGAAACGTGCCAACGCCGCATCGACGGCGTGCTGGGTCGCGTTCGCGTCCGACAGATCGACGGGCAGGGCGAGACATTCGACGCCCGCCGCGCGCGCGTCATTGGCGGCTTCGTTCAGCGCGTCCGCTGCGATATCCATGATGGCGAGGTTCATCCCGGCGGCGGCATAGGCGCGCATGATCGCACGTCCCCAGCCCATCGCCGCGCCCGTTACAATCGCAAATTGTCCGTGCAGCGCGATCATACGGGTAACTTTCGGATGAAATCGGCGAAGCGTTCCAAGCCTTCTTCAAACTTGGGCGATGGCGTGGTCAGCGCCCCGCGGATGAAGCCCTCGCCCGCGCCGCCGCCAATCGTTCCCGGCTGGAACACGAGCCGCGCTTCGTCGCGCGCTTTCGCCACAAATGCCGCGCTGGTCATGCCCGTCGGGCGAATGTCGATGAACACGTAGTACGCGCCTTGTGGTTCGCTGTAGGGGAGCGCGATGCTGTCCAACATCTGCATCCACGCACGGCGGCGGCGGTCATATTCCGCCAGAATATCTGCGAACCATGTGCGCGGCTGGCTGAGGACGGCGACTCCGCCATACTGCGTGACGACATTGGCACAGATCATCATCGCGTGATGGAACGGCAGCATCGCTTCGATCAGCGGCGCGGGCGCGGCAATGTAGCCCAAGCGCATCCCAGTCAGCCCGAAACTTTTGGAGAACGAATTGATCGTGATGGTGCGTTCCTTCATGCCCGGCAGCGACGCCATACTGACGTGTTTGTGTCCGTCGAAGGTGTAATACTCGTAGATTTCGTCGGAAATGACGAGCAAATCGCGCTCGACTGCCAGCGCCGCGATGTCCTTTAACGTCGCTTCGGGGAGAACCGTCCCGGTCGGATTGTTCGGTGTGACGATGATCAGCGCGCGGGTGCGCGGCGTGATCGCCGCCGCCAACTGCGCCGCTGTGACCGTGAAATTTGTCTCCAGCGTCGTCGGAACGGGGACGAGCGTCCCGCCCAAGATGCGGGCATCGCGCGCATATTCATCGTAATTTGGGGACGGCGTGAGGATTTCGTCGCCCGTGTTCAAGAGCGCCATGAGCGTCGCCATGAGCGCCTCTTGCGCGCCGGAAGTCGTGATCAATTCGCTGTCGGGGTCGATCTCGATGTTGTTTTCGCTGTGCAGCTTGTCCGCAATTGCGCGGCGCAGTTCGGGGATGCCCGTCCAGGCTGTATATTGAATCTTGCCTTCATCGAGCGCGCGGCGCATCGCGTCCATGACGAAGGCGGGCGGTGTGAAATCGGGCGTGCCGCTGCCCATATTGATCAAGCCAGGCAGTGGAACAGACGTTTGTCGTCCGAGCGAGCCGCGCAGTTCGAGCGCCCGCTGTGAGAGATATTTAGCGTAATCCATCCATCGTCCTTATTCAGCGCGAAGATCGCAAAAGATACAAAGAGCGCAAAGTTTTTTCTTTGTGGTCTTCGCACCCTTTGCGGTCTTTGAGCTATTTCGTTTACACATTGATCCAACGACGTTCCGTCGATGACTGCTTTACGGCATCCATGACCACCTGATTGCGCCAACCGTCTGCGAACGTCGCTGCCGTCTGTGGCGCGCGCCCGTCTCGAATGCAGGACAGGATTTCGCGCATCATGCCGACGACGGATACGTTCCAAATGCCTTTGTTCACGCCGGGCAGCGCCGCATCGGGGTCGATTTCGCTCACGTCCGCGAAATCGTCGCCCGCCTTCGCCACGAGCAGTTTTTCGTCGGCGTCCGCCAGTTTGATCGTGCCTTCCGAGCCGAAAATCAAATTGGAATTGCCAATCGTGTGCCGCGCGGTGCCGCTCAAAAAGACGGATACCAGCGCGCCGCTCTGCATTTCGAGCGTGAAGCTGACTTGATCATCGGCGGTTGACGTCCATGCTTCGCCCGTCGTCTTGTCGCGGCGATCCGGCACCATCGTCGCCACCTGACCGGAGACCGCGCCGACTTCACCGAGCCAATAACGCAGTAAATCGATTTGGTGCGAACCGTTTGCGCCCAAGCGTCCACCGCCCATCTCCGCCAACGACCACCAATCGCCCGCTGGACGCGATGCCGGATTGCCCCACCCCGCATTGATACTCGTGATATTGACGTGGCGGATCGCGCCGATGTGTCCGGCTGCGATCAAGTCGCGGATTTTGCGCCGATTTGGGTTGAAGCGCAGTTCATGACCGATCACATGCACGCGCTTGAGCGACTCGGCATGTTCCCACATCGCGCGCGCCTCGTCCGCAGACATTGCCATCGGCTTTTCGCACAGTACATGCGCGCCTGCGCCCAATGCCGCCAATGTCATGGGCGCATGATGAACGGTCGGCGTGGCGATGCCGACGAAATCGACCGGATGCTGTTCCAACATGACGCGGTAATCGTCATAGGCATGTTCCACGCCGAACGCGGATGCCGCCTCTTGCGCGCTGTCGAGGCGCGCGCTGGCGACAGCAACAATCTCCACGTCGTCAAACTGTTTGAGCGCGGGCAAGTACGCGGCTTTCGCAAAACTTGCACCGATTATGGCGGCTTTTATGGTCATCGGATATCCTTTTCGATTTGATGGGCGAGTCAGCGGCTCGCCCCCCTACACAGAGATATGACTTTCGGAGGGGCGACTTGCTAGGTCGCCCACACACAGCGATAGACCCGCCGGGTCGCCCGCAGCTAGTCCCACAAATCGCGTTCTTTCAGCACAGCGCCGACCGCCTCAAGATTGCGCAGTTCTGCCTCCGAATAATTGCGCGAGATCAGCACGCCCGATCCGCCGCCATCGAAGCCCGCATGAACCGCCGCCTTCACATCTTCTGGCGTGATCGCGCGCCCGCTGCCGCCATCCCCGACGCCGACGCCGATACCGGGATACACTTTGCAGCGTCCGCCCGTATCCGCGATCAGATTCGCCGTCCACTGTTTGACATATTCCGGCGTGAAGCCAGCGGCGGGCGCGTCTGCCAACGGCGCGATGAAC
>Ga0163147_10003136_pt1 | contig 22461 bp, 21 predicted proteins | sample OliLakLV19MP6G1_FD_148597 | JGI IMG/M metagenome (GOLD analysis project Ga0163147, IMG submission 148597) | Freshwater microbial mat bacterial communities from Lake Vanda, McMurdo Dry Valleys, Antarctica- Oligotrophic Lake LV.19.MP6.G1 | ecosystem: Environmental > Aquatic > Freshwater > Lake >...
GATCACCGACGCGCACCGCCCGCGAGTAACCCACTGTTTTTTCCCAGGGCGTGCCGCTGGAGATATTTTGTCGTTTCATCGTCATTTTTCCTGGACTCACTGTGAATTTACATTTATCGATGATACCGTTCGTTTACAATAGCAGGCAATCTGCAATCGATACAGGCAAACGAGCATCAACCATGCTATTCGATCCTGGCGCGATCGTAATCGGCTTGGCAGAGCTGCTGCTGGTGGCATATGCGGCATATGTCGTATTCACTGTGACATCGGGGTTAGTGTAATTCCCGGATCGACGCAGGAATAATTATGATAAGCTTTTGGAGACGTAAGGATGAGGTGTCGAGATGAGCGATGTACAGGTGGTACTGACGATCCCAGCGGAATTGTTGGAGCGCGCCAAACGCGCCAGTATGGACGTAAACATTTTCCTGCTCGACGCGCTCGAAAAAGGCGTTGATACTCTCATGCAGCGAGAGCGTAAGCCGCTCACACACGAAGATATAGAAGCCGCGATCCAGGCATCGGCTGAGAATGTAGCATCTGGAAAATATCCACTGCGCAAGCCCGGATTGTATGAAGGTCAGATATGGATGAGCGATGATTTCGACGATCCGCTGCCAGACTCGTTTTGGTTTGGAGAAGATGCATGAGAATCCTGCTTGATACACACACATTTATTTGGTTGTCTGGTAAATCGACTCAATTATCGGCTGAGGCGGCTAAACTGATCGCTGATCCTAATAACACGCTCTTATTGAGTTTAGCCAGTATGTGGGAGATTCAAATCAAGATGGGTATCGGAAAACTCACACTTCCGAAACCCTTGCCAGATGCCATCCAAGAACTTGTGTTACACAATCGACTCAGGCTGATGCCGATTGAACTCATTCATATCTATGCGCTGGCAACGTTACCCGACCACCACCGTGATCCATTCGATCGGTTGCTGATCGCGCAAGCCGTCAGCGAAAATCTGCCGATACTCACATCTGACCCCCTGATCGCCAGATACCCCATCCTCACCGTCTGGTAACGCTCATTCCCCCACTCGCATCGGGCGATTCTCCCGCAGCGAACGCAGCGCCGCCCCCGCGATCAGCACGGGCGCCCGCCCATCCGCGCCACTGACCGGACTCGGACTGCCCTCCAGCACACAACGCACGAACGCCGCCATTTCGTGCTGATACGATGCCAGATAACGCTCCAGGAAAAAATTCAACGGCAGCCCCCGCCCGACTCCCGCCGCCGTGCTGACCGTCACCGCGTCGGCATACCAGTTGCCACTCGACGCCGACCCCGCCGACCCAAACACCTCGACGCGCTGATCGTAGCCGTAGACCGCCTTGCGACTGTTGTCGATCGTGCCGATCGCGCCGTTGGCGAATCGGAGCGTGATCATGGGCAGGATGTCCGCGAACACCTCACCATGCGCCCGACCGCCTCCCAGTTGCCCGATGTCCACGACGAACATGCGCACGCGCACCACATCGCGCAGCGAAGCGCCTGCCTGTTCGAGCGCGCGCCCGATCTTGGCGAAGATATACTGTGACTGGAGATAGACATCGCCGATGCCCTGCACGACGCCGTTCTCGTCGCTGGCGGTCGTGCCGCTGACCACGACCTGATCACCGACGCGCACCGCCCGCGAGTAACCCACTGTTTTTTCCCAGGGCGTGCCGCTGGAGATATTTTGTCGTTTCATCGTCATTTTTCCTGGACTCACTGTGAATTTACATGCATCGATGACACCGTTCATTTACAATGCCAGGCAAACGCGGATCGACCATGCTGCGCGATCCTGGCGCGATCGTAATCGGCTTGGCGGGGCTGCTGCTGGTAGCATATGTCGTGTTCACGGTGGCGTCGGGGATGGTGCAATTCCCGGATCGACTCAGGAACAATTATGATAAGCTTTTGAAGACGTGAGAGATGAGGTGTCGAGATGAGCGATGTACAGGTGGTACTGACGATCCCAGCGGAATTGTTGGAGCGCGCCAAACGCGCCAGCATGGACGTAAACATTTTCCTGCTCGACGCGCTCGAAAAAGGCGTGGATACGCTCACGCAGCGAGAGCATAAGCCGCTCACACGCGAAGATATAGAAGCCGCGATTACGGTGTCGATCGAGCGCAATGCATCGGGTTTGTATCCGCAGCGTCAGCTCGGACAAAACATCGCGGGCTTCATCGTCAGCGATGATTTCGACGAGCCGTTGCCAGACTCGTTTTGGCTTGGGGAAGACCAATGAGATTTTTGTTGGACACGCAAATCTTGATTTGGCTGGATAAGTCTCCTGAAAAACTGTCGCTGCGCGCCCTGGAAATTTTGCGGGATAAGGATATGGTTTTACTGTTGAGTTATGTCAGCATTTGGGAAATGCAGATCAAACGCGATATTGGAAAGCTGTCACTTTCTGGATCGATCGCTGAGGTTATTGAAAAACAGCAGCGTCAATATCGGTTATACACGTTTCCAATCGAGATCGATGCCATTTACGCGCTGGCAACGTTACCCGACCACCATCGTGATCCATTCGATCGGTTGTTGGTCGCGCAAGCCGTCAGCGAAAATCTGCCCATAGTCACATCTGACCCTCTGATCGCCAGATACCCCATCCTCACCGTCTGGTAACGCTCATTCCCCCACCCGCACCGGGCGATTCTCCCGCAGCGAACGCAGCGCCGCCCCCGCGATCAGCACGGGCGCCCGCCCATCCGCGCCACTGACCGGACTCGGACTGCCCTCCAGCACACAACGCACGAACGCCGCCATTTCGTGCTGATACGACGCCAGATAACGCTCCAGGAAAAAATTCAACGGCAGCCCCCGCCCGACTCCCGCCGCCGTGCTGACCGTCACCGCGTCGGCATACCAGTTGCCACTCGACGCCGACCCCGCCGACCCAAACACCTCGACGCGCTGATCGTAGCCGTAGACCGCCTTGCGACTGTTGTCGATCGTGCCGATCGCGCCGCTGGCGAATCGGAGCGTGATCACGGCGGTATCGATGTCGCCTGCCTCCCCGATCGCTGCATCGACCATGACGCCACCTGCCGCGTACACCTCGACCACCTCACCCAACAAAAAGCGCGCCATATCGAAATCGTGGATGGTCATGTCGAAAAACATGCCGCCCGACACCTTGATATAGGACACGGGCGGCGGCGCCGGATCGCGGCTGACGATATGCAGCAGGTGCGGCGATCCGATCTCACCCGATTCGATCGCTCGTTTGATACGCTGGTGATTGGGGTCAAAGCGGCGGTTGAAGCCGATCATCAGCGTCACGCCCGCCCGCTCGACCGCCGCCAGCGCGCTGTCGATGGCGTCGAGATCGGCGGCGATCGGTTTCTCGCAGAAAATATGCTTGCCAGCAGCGGCGGCTTGCGCGATCAGCGCGGCGTGGGTGTCAGTCGCGGAGCAGATCGCCACCGCGTCGATGGTGTCGTCCGCCAGCAGCGCCGTCGCGTCGGGATAGATCGCCGCGCCGAGCGAATCGGCGAGCGCGCTCGCCGCGTTCGTGTCGATGTCGGTCACCCCAGCCAGCCGCGCGTCGGGGATGCGCCGCGCGATCGTATCGGCATGGACGCGCCCGATCCGACCCGCGCCGATCACGCCGAGGGTCAATTGTGATTTTGTCGTCATGGTTATGCGTCCCTACAGCCCAATCCGCAGCAGATACGCCCGGTTTGCCGTCGCGTAGCGCTTCGGCGCGTCGAGATCGTCAGTCAGGATGTCCTGCTCGACGATCGCCCAGCCGTCATAGAGGTTGGCGCGCATCGCCCCGATCACACCCGGAAAATCGACATCGCCCTCCCCCAACGGGCAAAACACCCCCGCCATGACCGCCTGAAAATAATCAGAGTTCGCCTCACTGCAGCGCGCCGCCACCGTCGGATTGTGATCTTTCAGATGCAGATAGGTGATCCGATCCCCAAACTCGCGTACAGCATCCAGCGCATCGCCGCCGGCGTACTGCCAGTGTCCGGTGTCGAGACACAAGCCGACCTGCGCCGGATCGGTGCGATCGAGCAGCATCCGCGTCTCGTCTGGTGTCTCGACATAGCCTCCGCAGTGATGATGGAATGCCACCCGCAAGCCGTAAGCATCATGCACGCGCGACGCGATCGCGTTGACGCCGCGCGCATACACGTCCCATTGATCAGAGGTCAGCACACTGTCGGTGCGCCGTCCCGCACGCGCGACCAGATCGGGCACGGCACCGTTGTCATCGGCTAAGACCAGTGTGTCGGCACCGAGCGCGTGCAGCAGCTTGCCCACCTTCAACGCCTCGTCGATACCCGCGGCGTGCGCGCTGGCATCCGCCAGATTGACCGGGACGAACGCCGACAGCAGTCGCAGCCCGCGCGCGTCCAGCTCCGCGCGCAGCACCTGGGGGTTGGTCGGCAGATAGCCATATGGACCGAGCTCTGTCCCGGCGTAGCCCGCCGCGTGCATTTCGTCCAGCACACGGGTGTAGGCGAACATCGGCATCATGTCTTCAAATTCGTAGATTCCCCATGACACCGGGGCGGAGGCGAGACGGATCGTCATGGTGAATGGTTCCTTGCCTGAGAATGAATACGCTCTATCCTACCCCATTTTGGCGCTGACGGACTGATTCGTCTGTGAACGACCACCGCGCCGCTGCACCCATTTGCGTATCTCCAACACGACGTGCAGCACAAAGAAGATTTGCAGTGCGATCGCCATCGGAAACCGAAAAGCAGTCCCTTTCTCAATGGAGCTACACGACCTGAAGCCGCATAATCACACTCTCCAGATCAGCGCCTGCCTCACGAGTGTATACGCCTGCTGCTCTCCACAGGATCTGTCCGGCACGATCGACCAGCAGCGTGTAAATCGTCTCCATCCCTGGCAGACCCGCCGCATTGCAAAATTCAGCCTGATCGACGTATAGCGTAATCGTCGCCTTGCGCGTCGCCGTATCGGTGATGAAGGCGCGCATGATGCCATCCAGGAACATCCGCTGCGCCAGACCGTAGTCCGGCACCACAGGCAGCTCATAGGCAATCAATTGGGGATAGCGCACTGCCAGACTCTTTACGGCGGGCAGCCACGTATCGGCGGACCGCTGCTGATAGTCGGTGAAAACGATCAGGGCAATATTCAGGTTGCCCTCAAAATCGTGCGGCAGCCTGAACGAACGTCCAGTCAGATCGCTTCCTTGCACATTGGGAAACATCGGCATTGCTCCTTAGATGACCTGATCGATGCAGGAAAACTAAAAATTGTTAGGTTGTGCTGACAAAAAAAACTCATCCTGCCAGCAGCCCCTTGATCAGCAGTGACAGCACCCCGTCGGCGGCTGCGGTCTTGCGAGCCGGATCGCTCCCCAGTGGCGACAGATTCATGCCGTTGATGATCGCCAGCAGCGTACCCGCCAGCACACCCGGATGCACCACCGATCGACCGACCTGGTCTTGTGCCGCGCTGAACACAGCTTCGATTGGCTGCATCACCCAATACATGCTCATAGTGATCTGGTCGGCGTTGGCTTTGCCCAGCGCGTGCAGGTCGGTGCGCATCATCCGCGCGGCGTCCAGGGGTGGCTGTGACAACAGCCAATGGGTGATCGCAACCAACTGCGCCTGCCAATCGTCCCCTTGTTCCGCGATCAGGCGATGCAGCGCCTCCTGGTGCCGCCGCATCATCCGCTCGATCACCGCAACGAACAATTCTTCCTTGCCGTGCGGGGCGTGATAGTACAGCGACGCCGCTTTCATATCGAGACGCGCGGCGATGTCGCGCAGCGTCACGGTGGTATATCCGTGTTCGCTGAACAGCGCCTCCGCCACATCCAGCACACGCTCACGCGCGGCGTTCTTCTCGATTTTGCTCACGTCACTGATGCCTAACATTTGTTAGGTGGACGATACAACGGATCAGCCACGCTGTCAAGCACGAGCAAGTCTTGTACCAGACCACCTCACTCACTGAGGGTGTCCACCAAGAAAACAGTTGAAGATAATCCGATCTTCATTTTTTCCTTTTATCTTCATCTTCGCGTCTTCCTGTTCAATCTTTTGTCTTTCCTATTCTCTTCTCCTCGCTGCCCTCCTGTTCAAAAGTCTCTTTCTTTTCATTCCTGACGGACTGCTACAAACGAAAATCCTGGATCGCCGCGATCACGTCACCCTGTTCGTCGGCGGTCAGCATATTGTGGAAGGGCAGCCGCAGCAGCCGATCACTGACCGATTCGGTCACCGGGCAGTCCCCTGCCTTGCCGCCAAATTTTCGTCCGAACTCGGACAGGTTGAGCGGCAAATAATGAAAGACCGCGCTGATCGCGCGTTCGCGCAGATGCGCGATCAGCGCGGTGCGCGCCTCCAGCGTGGGCAGCAGCAGGTAGAACATGTGGTACGCCTGATCACAGTGAGACGGGATGGTGGGCAGTGTGACGCTGTTGGCGCCAGCCCACCCCATCAGCGTCTCATCGTAGCGCTCCCATAGATTTTTGCGATGTGCCTGGATGGTGTCGCGCGCCTCGATCTGCGCGTACAAATAGGCAGCCAGCACATCCGACGGCAGATAGCTGCTGCCCAGATCGACCCAGGTGTACTTATCGATCTGTCCGCGAAAGAAGCGGCTGCGATTCGTCCCTTTTTCGCGGATGATCTCCGCCCGCTCGATCATCGCCGCGTCGTTGATCACCAGCGCCCCGCCCTCGCCGCAGGTGATATTCTTGGTCTCGTGAAAGCTCTGCGTCGCCAGCACGCCGAAGGTTCCCAGCGCCCTGCCGCGATAGCTGCCAAACAACCCGTGCGCGTTATCCTCGACCACGGGGATACTGTGACGAGCGGCGATCGCCATGATCGCGTCCATCTCACAGCCGACGCCTGCGTAATGCACTGGAACGATCGCCCGCGTGCGCGGGCTGATCAGCGCTTCGAGCTGTGTCTCATCCATGTTGAGCGTGTCCGGGCGGATGTCGGCAAACACCGGCACCGCGCCACGCAGCACAAAGGCGTTGATCGTCGAGACGAATGTAAAAGCGGGCACGATCACCTCGTCGCCCGGCTGAATGTCCAGCATCAGCGCCGCCATTTCCAGCGCATGGGTGCAGGAGGTTGTCAGCAGCACTTTGGGGACGCCCAGCAGCGCCTCCAGCGCGGCATGACATTTTTTGGTGTAGGCACCATCGCCGGATACGTGTCCTTTTTGCACCGCATCGACGATGTACGATATTTCGCTGCCCATCAGCGCGGGCTTATTGAAGGGGATACGAATCGTGGGAGCGCTCATGGCGTCTCTTTCTCGTCTAACCACAGATGAAAGGTATAACTGGCGTGATGAAAGGCAAAGCCGAGCCGCGCCATCATCGTTTGCGCAGCGATATTGGTGATCTGGGTCGAGTACAACATCGTCGCGGCACCGCGCTCGACGCACCAGGCGATCGCGCCCGTCAGCAACATACGATATAGCCCGCGTCCCTGAAAGCCAGGCGCGACCCCGAACAACACCCCTTCGCCCTCGTCCGGCGTATTCAGGCGCACGGTGGCAAATCCGGCGATCTGTCCGTCCATGATCGTGACTAGCATCACCGCGTCCGGCGTTGGCGCGCGACACGCTTTCACCGCCCACTCGACATAGCCCTCATCGCACAGCGCCGGGTCGAGTCGTGGGTCGGCATGATAATGTCCGTGATAATGGGTGAAGGCGGCGCGTGCTGCTGTTTCGACTCCAGGGGCGTCGGCGTCATCGGCAGGGCGCAGCGTCACGCCGTCAGCGACATGAACGGCGGAAGCCGCATCGAGATCACGCGCGAAATAGATCAGCGTGTCCATCAGCCGGGCACCGTGCCGCTCCAGCGCGTGAACCGCCGTGATCGACTCGACCGAACAGCGGGCGATCAGCATGGCGATCGACTCGTCCGCGCACCAGTTCAGCACCTCGGACAGCGCCGCCGGCTCGTCCAGATGCGTCCGCGCGATACGGATGCCAAAACGCGCTTCATCGATCGGGGAGCGCACCGCGTTCATGACTCGTCCCCGATCCGCTCGCGCACGGTATAGCTGGGCTTGTCCATCAGGCGGTAGTGCATCCGCGCCAGATATTCCCCCATGATCCCCAGGGCGAACAACTGCACACCGGAAAAGATCGCCACAATCGACGCCAGGAAAGGAAAGCCCGGCACGCTCCCCCCCTCGATCAGATAACGAAAGACCACGAACAAAAATACGACCACGCCGAAGCCCGCCAGCGAAAAACCGAGATAGCTCGCCAGCTGCAGCGGCAGCACGCTGAAGCCGGTCAGCATGTTGAAGGTATGTACCACCAGCTTACGGAAGGTGTATTGGCTGGTGCCATAGCGGCGGGGATCATGCTGCACGGGCAGCGAGTCGAAGCGGGTGGTCGCCCAGGTCAGCAGCACGTCGATCGAGACATACGGGCTGCGATAGGTGGCAAACGCATCGCGTAACTGCGTCCGAAAGACGCGAAAGGCGCTCACCTTGCGCGCAGTGTCCACGCCCATGCTGCTCTGTAAGACCATCTTGGTGAGCTGTGATGCCAGATCACGGAAGAATCCGTGTTGTTCGTTGCGCGGTGTGCCGTACACCACGTCGAGATCGCCCGCGTGCAGCCGCTCCAGCAAATGCGATATCTCTTCCGGCGGGTGCTGTAAATCGTCGTCCATCGTCACGATCACCGTCATGCGCGCGGCGCGAATGCCGCACAACAGCGCGTTGTGCTGTCCATAGTTGCGCATCAGCAAAATGCCACGCACCCAGGGATGCGCGGCAGCCAGCGCCGCGATCACCGTCCCGCTGCGATCGCGGCTGCCGTCGTTGACCAGGATCAGCTCGTAATCCATTGTCAGCGTCGGCAGGATCGGCGCCAGACGCGCGACCAGTACAGGCAGCGACTCCTCACTGTTGTAGACGGGAACGATGATTGAAAGGGTGTATGGGATCGACATGAATGGAGTTTGCTCTGGTGTCAGTGAAGGCGTACGATGATCGTAATCAATTGTGGTGGCATTGAGAAGATTCAACCGCCACCTGGCACGGGTCACAGGCACCCTGGCGGTGGGTTCGACTGACTCGTCCGTGTGCTACAATAGTGTCAATCACACCATATACACCCTGCTGATCGCATATTCTCCCATTACACAAACGAGGATGATCCCTTATGACCGACGAGCGCGATTATCTGGTACGCGGGGCACTCGCGGACATCGACCCCGACATCACCGACCTGATCCGCCACGAGACCGCCCGACAAGCCCGTTTCCTGATCCTGATCCCCTCTGAAAGCACCGTCCCGCAGGCGGTGCGCGAAGCGCTGATGTCGCCCTTCCACAACCTCTATGCCGAGGGCTATCCGCTCGACGAGACGCGCACCATGTCGCAGGAACAAATTCTCGATTACGGGCTGCGCCTGCCTGAATACCGCCGCAAAGCCGACAAGCGCTATTACAAGGGCACTGAATACGCCAACATCGTGGAGGCGCTGGCACGCCGCCGCGCCGCCGAGCTGTTCGCCACGCCGTCCGCGCCCGCCGACTCGCTGTACGTCAATGTGCAGCCTCTCAGCGGTGCCCCCGCCAACAGCGCCATTTTCAGCGGACTCCTGAACGTGGGCGACACCTTCATGGGGATGGACTTGCTGGTTGGAGGACATCTCACACACGGCAGCCCGGTCGCGCGCAGCGGCAAGCAGTATCACGCGGTCGGCTACACCATCGACCCGGTGACCGAGCGGCTCGATTACGATCAGATCATGGCACAGGCGCAGGAAGTGCGTCCTAAGCTGATCATCGCCGGCTATACCAGCTATCCCTGGGCGCCCGACTGGGCGAAATTCCGCGCGATCGCGGACTCGGTCGGCGCGATCCTCATGGCGGACGTGTCGCACGTCGCCGGAATGATCGCGGTTGGCGCGTATCCATCGCCGATCGGGATCGCCGATGTGGTCAGCTTCACCACCCACAAGACGCTGAACGGTCCGCGTGGCGCGGTGATCGTGACCCATCGCGCCGACATCGCCGGGAAAGTCGATCGCGCCGTCTTTCCAGGTGAACAGGGCGGACCGCATGTCAACCAGATCGCGGCGCTGGCGGTCGCGCTCAAGCTGGCGACCACCGAGAAATTCCGCGCACTGCAATATCAGACCGTCGCCAACGCCGCGCGACTGGCAGACGCACTGTCAGCGCGCGGCTTGCGCATCGCCTACGGCGGCACCGACACCCATATGCTGCTGGTCGATTGCAAGAGCATCATCGGGCGCGACGGCACTACCCTCAGCGGCGACATGGCGGCGCGTATCCTCGACCTCGCTGGAATCGTCCTCAATCGCAACACCATCCCCGGCGATCCGTCGGCACTGCGATCGAGTGGTATCCGCATCGGTACGCCCTGGATCACGCAGCGTGGGTTTGGCGACGCCGAGATCGACACCCTGGCGGGCTTGATCGCGGATCTGCTTCAGGCGTGTGAACCCTTCAGCTATGCGGGCAAGCGCCGCCCCGAGCCGCGCGCCAAAGTCGATTACACAACGTTGGAGCGCGTCAAGATGGCAGTGCGCGATCTGGCAGCCAGCGTCGGCATCGATACCAACGCGGGGCGTTCCGATTATCCGCATGTCAGCTATCTCGATACCAACGCCACCGAAGCGCGCACCCTGATTATCCGCGCCGCAGACCCCGAAACAGCGCGCCAGTTTTTGAACGTCGCCACGACTGGCGATGTCACCACACTCGCCGAAGGACAGCAGACTCCAGCGCTGGTGCTGAACAAAGATGGATCACGGCTGTCACACGGCATTATCGAGCTACTCAAGGGACAGTGGATGCTGCACCTGGCGGTCAACGCCGGCAATACCGCCGACTGGCTGCGCGCGCTCAGTGACGGTTTTGTCAGTTTTGACGACTCCGATCCGTATGGCAAGCTGCCGGGTCCGGTCGAGGTGACCGTGCGCACGCTCAACGACCCAGCGCGCTTCGCCGGATTCGACGAGAATGCCGCTGTCGCGTCCAAGCCCTATGCGGTCGGGATGCGCGCGGCATATGCTGCCAATTCCAGCGGTTCACATCCGACGCTGCGCCTGTTCACCTGGCACGATCCAACCGACACGCCGATCAAGACCACTCCGCTCACGGACTGGCATCGCGCACATGGCGCGAAAATGGCGCCGTTCGCAGGCTATGACATGCCACTGTGGTACGACTCGGTGACCGCCGAACACCGGGCAGTCCGATCGGGCGCGGGCGCCTTTGACGTGACGCACATGGGCGTCTTTGATGTGCGCGGCGCGGGCGCGGCTGCCTTTCTGGACGCTGTGACCACCAACGATGTGGCGACGCTGGCGGTCGGGGAATCGCACTATACTTATCTGCTCGACACTGAGGGCGTCCCGCTGGACGACCTGATGATCTATCGTCTGGAACACGATCATTATCTGATCGTGGTCAACGCCTCGAACAACGACAAAAACTGGAAATGGTTGAATGGCATTCTGGCGGGCGATCTGGTGATCGATGCGGCACATCCGCCCGCGCAGTTCGGCTTGAGCGCCCACGTCCTGCTGCGCGATCTGCGTAACCCGACACATGGTGCCGACTGCCGCGTCGATGTCGCGCTCCAGGGCGCGCAAAGTAAGGACATCCTCAAGGCGCTCGGCGGGTCGGATGAGGACATCACGCGCGTGACCGGGCTGGCGTGGGCGGGCGTGACTCGTGCGTTGCTCGGTGGCTTTGACCTGATTGTGTCGCGCACCGGGTATACAGGTGAGCGGGTGGCATACGAGCTGTTCGTCCACCCCGATCTGGCAGTGGCGCTGTTCGATCGCCTGATCGCCCTGGGCGCCGTCCCGTGCGGACTGGCGGCACGCGACAGCCTGCGCACCGAGGCGGGACTGCCGCTGTATGGGCACGAACTGGCTGGCGATCGCCATCTGGCACCGGGTGACGCGGGCTTTGGCACCTATGTCAAATTGTGGAAACCGTTCTTTGTCGGCAAACAAGGCTATGCTGACCATGAGGCAGCGCGCGAACGTGAGATCGTGCGTTTCCGCCTCGATGAAAAGGGCGCGCGTCCTCCCCACAGCGGTGATCCGGTGACCGTGACCGATGGTGCGGTGATCGGCATGGTCACCTCGTGCAGCATCGACAGCGAAGGCTATCAGTCTGGTCAGGCGTGGATCGATCAGACTGCCAGCGATCCAGAGACGGCGATTCACGTCCTGTGCGGCGCCGAGCGCGCTCAGGCAGCCGGACGCACAGCGACAGCCGTGCCCGCCCGTGTCCTGACTCGCTTCCCGGCAAAGAAGAAATAGCGACGCACGATGATGCGTCCGATTTTTGGCAGGTAGGGACGGCTAACGTGCGTCCGCACATCTGAAAGCAGGGACATGGCATATCATGTCCCTGCTTTCGCCATATTGTACAAACGAAACGTTCTTTTTTAATGCAAACTGTACAAGACCCTTCACATTGATTTCTTTTTACATTAACATTGCCGAGGTAAGATCAGAATAGGTTGCAACGTTCTAATCTTTGTGAACGCTGAACCTTGCACAAATGCTGAACAAATAGCGAAAGAAGCAAAGCTTATGAATTGGTATGCCAACGAACTGCTCATCCGCGATTCCATCAACGACCTGCACAACGCGCGTGAGATGGAACGCCTCGCCCGCACTGCCCAGGGCGAAGACGCTGGCATCGGTCTCGAAGATTTCCTGTCGGCGCGTGCGCTGGTCGCCCGCATCACGGTGCGCGCATCCCGTCCCGATCATGCCCCCCGCATGAATTTCATCCCGGTACGCGCCGATCGCTAAATGGGTTGTAAATCACCAAAGTCGTGCGAACGGTCACCAGTGCCCGGTACAGACTTTGCCCGCATCTCGAATGCAGTCAGCCCGTCTCTCCCCGTTTGCGTAGGAGAGGCGGGCTGACTGCATCTTCCCCCCTACCCCATCTGGCACCGCATCTGATGAGCAGCACGCCTTGTCGTGAATCGCTGATTTTTCTTCGCCGCGCATGACCTGCGCTGTCCATTGGCGGCGACCATCCTGGTGGCTATACTCTCACTTTATCCCACCTCGCTGCCAGGAACTTATATAATCCACATGCCGAAACTGGGGATTCCCATCTGGCGCTATCTGCTTGAAATTGCCCTGGTCGTCGTGATCGCGCTATTTGCCACGCGCATCTATCTGGATGACAGAGCGACGACCGTATTTTCAGCCAGTGAATTCGAGTGGCTGACCAGCTCCGCCACCTCGTCCGCCCAGTTTCTACGCGAACACGGACGTATTCCCTTATGGCAGCCAGACCTGGCGCGCGGTGAACCTGCCGTCGAGAATGCCTTCGCGTTCGTCTTCAATCCGTTCAGCATGGTGCCGAGCCTGCTTTTCGACAGCGAAGTCGGCACACGTTACAGCGTCGTCCTGGCAGCAGTCATTGCCGGAGTCGGTGGCTGGGCGATCGGGTACGCGCTCGGACTGAGTACCGTCGGGCGCGTGCTGCTCGGTGTGCTGATGGTGGCGAAAGGCAGTATGCCGAGCGTCATCGGCGCGGGCTACTTTCAACTGGGCACCACGCAAGCTTATCTGCCCTGGGTGCTGGCAGGAACGCTCGCCATTGCCCGGTGGCGGGAGGCGCGCGCGCCAGTCGTGCTGCTGGCGCTGGCACTGGCGCTGATGTGGTTTGGGGGCAACGTCTATTATATCCTGCCCGCTGGGCTGCTGGTCGTCGCGGTCGGCGGCGCCTTCGTGATCCGCCGACCACGCGGACAGCCATTCACACTCGATCTGGCGTTACTGCGCCGCTATGCGCTGGCATTATGCGTGGCGGGCGCGCTGATGAGCGTCACGGCGATCCCGATCGTCGCCAGCTATGATCGGGTCGCCAATCATCCCGACGAAAAACCTGATAGTTTCTATGAACATCCCCTGACTGCTGCCGCACAGCTTTTCACCGCCCAGCCTTATTTTGAACCTGGCACCTGGACCGACAATTACGACCTCTTTGTGATCCCGGTGCTGTATGCCGCGCTGCTGTTCGTCGTCTTTCCGCCGTTCATCCCGCAGTTTTCGCGCCCGGCACAGCCGCGCGTCGCGTGGCGAATCGTAACCGTCGGGCTGATCTTCGCGTTGTTCTTCCTGCTTTGGGGGACGGGCACCAATCCGCTCATGCGTTGGGCGATCACCAACGTGCCTGGGATCGGACAGTGGCGGGTGCTGTCACGGATGCTGACGCTGGTCTCGCTGTGGCTGGCAGTGATCGTGGCGCTGCGCTTTGACAGTCTGTGGCGCGCGCTCGTCCTGCCCCTGGATCGCCGCTGGCTGCGCCGGACGATCGGTATCGCGCTGCTCGCCTTCACGGTCGTGATGGTGCGTGAACCGTTGGACAGCTACAGGATTGGCGCGCAGACCGTCAACGTGTCTCGTTCGTTTGTCTCGGAGTGCATCCGCTGGCTGCGCGACAGCTATCCGCGCGGCGAACTGGACATCTTTGTCCGCGACTATCGGACGATCACGGTCTACCTGCGCGAACATATCGGCTTCACCCACATCAATGCCGATTACCATCTGGTCGGCCGGGCGCCAACGATCTTTCCCTACGATCTGCGGCGGCATTACGCCCGCTACTTCTTTGGTATCGACGCCGGAGATCGCGCTTATTGGCAGGAGCGCGGCTATGTGCCGATGCTGTCCAGCCCACCACTGCCGACGGGTGAGCCATGTCTGATGGAATACCCCAATGCACTCCCCTACGCTTTTGCGGCGCCGCGCAGCTTCCTGGAGCGCTATGTCGCGCCCGATGATCCGGTGCCGTCGGTGCAGTTTCGCGGTCTGACCGGGGATCAGGTGTTCAGCCTGCCGTATTATGTGCATCAAGGCGACTGGATCGCGCTGCGCGTGCAGTCACTTCCCTATCAGGAAGTGGTGGTCGTGCTGGGTGAACTCGCCTGGCAGGGCTGGACGGTCACCGTGGATGGAAAAGACGCGCCCGTCGAGTCGGTCGGTCAGTTGATCGGAGTAATCCTCCCCGACGACAACGCCGTACACGACATCCTGTTCCGCTATGATCCGCCGCTGTTCCGCAGCAGCGCGGCGATCACGATCGCTGTAGCAGGAGTGCTGGTGCTGTGGCTGCTGGGCGTCAATCGGCGGCTGTCGAGAGTCGCCACGATACTGACAGGTCGATCAGCGTTCCCCCTGGGTATAGGATGATGACTCAGCCACGTACACAAATTCTGCTTGAGATCGGGCTAATCGTAATCGTAGCGGTCGTGGCAGCGCGCATCTATCTCGATGCCGATCCGCTGACCACGCTGGGCGGTGCCGAAGGGGAATGGCTGACCAGCTCGGCACATCATGCCTCTACCAGTCTGCGCACACATGGACGAATTCCCTTGTGGCAGCCCTATCTGGCACGCGGCGAACCGTCTGTAGAGGGTGCGTTTTCGTTCATCCTCAACCCGTTCAGCATGGTTCCCAGCCTGATCCGGGGCGACGCGATCGGCGTGCGTGTCAGTGTGGTATTACATGTCATCCTGGCGGGAATAGGCGGGTGGGCGATCGGCTGGACACTTGGGCTGAATACTCCCGCGCGGCTGCTGCTGGGTGTGTTGATGCTGGCAAAAGGCAATATGCCCACCCTCGTAGGGGTAGGTTACTTTCAACTGGGCGTGACTCAGGCTTATCTGCCCTGGCTGATCGCCGCGACGCTGGCGATCGCCCGCTGGCGCAATGCCCGCACGCCGGTCGCACTACTGGCGATCACGATCGCCCTGCTGTGGTTTGGCGGCAACATTTACTATATTCTACCTGGCGCGATTGTCTGCATTGTCCTGGGTGCAGCGCTGGCCATAAAGCGACTGCCAGGGCGCCGATTCCTGACACTGCGACTCGATCTTCACCTGCTTGGACGCTTTGCGCTCGGCGCGGGGATCGGCGCAGCGCTGATGGCGGCGACGGCGATCCCGATCGTCATCAACTACAACAGAATGGAATCACACCCGGATGAACTGCTGACCAACCGTTACGAACAGCCGCTCGTGGTCGCTGTACAACTCTTGCGCGACGATCGGACATTTGCCTCCATTACTTGGAACGAAAATTATCATCTTCAGGTCGTGCCGACCTGGTACGCGGCGATCTTGTTCATCGTTTTTCCACCCTTCATGCGCTTATTTTCGCGTCTGCCCACGCGCGTCGATCTGCGGTGGACAATCTGGCGTACACTGGTCGTGGTGCTGCTGCTGGCGCCGTTTTTCCTGCTGTGGGGGACGGGCACCAATCCGCTCATGCGCTGGGCGATCACCAACCTACCGGGGATCGGTCAATGGCGCACCTTGTCGCGCTTACTGACGATCGTCTCGCTGTGTCTCGCCCTGATAATCGGAATCCGTTTCGACAGTCTGTGGCGCGCTTTGGTTGAGAAACCCCGTTTTGCCGTTGGGTTACGTGTGCTGATCGGACTGGTACTGGCTGGCATCACCCTCGCGGCGCTGTCCGAGCCGCTGACGAGTTATAGTCGGGTGGCATATCTGCGGCGCACAGAGTCGCTCACCCTGACCTGCCTTCGTGATCTGCGCGCCCATAATCCAACCGCTGTCCTGGACAGCTTCACGCGCGATTATCACAACGTGCGCGATTTTCTGACCCAACAAGTACGCTTCACCCATATCACCGCCGATTATCGACTCGCTGGACAGCCGAGTACGCTGTTCGACTACGATTTGCGGCGCAACTATGCGCGTTTTCTGCACAGCGTCTACGAGCCAGAACGCGATTACTGGCGCGAGCGCGGATATATCGACGTGCAGGACAGCGTCCACACGCCAGAGGGGACGCCCTGCCTGATGGAATATCCCGACGCGCTCCCTTATGCCTTTGCCGCGTCGCGCGACTTTTTGGCAGGCTATGTCGCGCCCGATGATGCGCTCGGCGGACCTCAGTTTCGTGGCTTGAAAGGCAGCCAGGTGATCGCGCTGCCACACTACGTCAAAGACTTCGATCAGATTGGGCTGCGCGTCACCTCGTTACCCGATGACGACACTGTCGTGGTGGTCGGCGATCTCGCCTGGACAGGCTGGACTGTCACGGTCGATGGCGCACCCGCGCGCCTCCAGTCGGTCGGACAATTACTCGGGGTGGTGCTGCCGGCGGGTGGCGCCGTCTACAACGTGTATTTCCGCTATGACCCGCCGCTGTTCAAAATCGGCGCTGCGATCACACTGGTGACGGCGGCAATGCTGGCGCTGTGGCTGCTGGGCGTCGATCGGCACTTGCCCTGGATGACTGGTCGTGGCGTTAATCCCTAATTCCAGACTATCCATTCGACCCAACCAGAATAAGCCTAATCGCGCTGCACTTTCTTTGTCTCCATCATTAATATAAACCATGAGAACTGCCCAATGGCAGCATCGCACTCCCCCCAAAACCCCTTCTTGATCCACCTTTTTACAAGGAGTTTCATATGCTTTCATTCGTCACGCGCTGGACACGGCGCACGGTGATCCTGGGATCGCTGGCGCTGCTGTTGGTCTCGTCGGCTGTTTCAACGCAGGAATCGACGCCAGAAGCAGTTCCCTCCACCGCTTATTCAGTGACCGTGCTGGACACGCGCCCGTTCACCGAGGCGCTGCTGTCCGAGTTACAGGTGCCGCAGGGTTTCGAGGTCAGTGTTTTTGCGCAAGGGCTGGATAACCCGCGCTGGATGATTTTTGGTGAGGACGGCACGCTGTACGTATCGCAGCGCGCGATGGGTACGGTGGTGGCGCTGACAGACACGGACGCCGACGGCGCAGCCGATGGTGCGGCGCGCGTGGTGGTCAGTGGAATGCCGCTGGCGCACGGCTTGGAAATCCGCGACGGGCATCTGTATGTCTTCGCAGATAAAGTGATCACCCGTGCCCCGATCCAGCCGAACGGCGATATCGGCACACCGGAAACCCTGATCGATAACCTGCCGGACTCCGGTCAGCATTCGGCGCGCACGCTGGCTTTTGGTCCTGATGGGCAGCTTTACGCCAATATCGGCAGCCCGTGCAATGCCTGTGGCAATTCGACGCCGGAATACGCGGCGATGCTGCGCGGCACCGCCGATTTCAGCACCCACAACGTGTTTGCCAGCGGTCTGCGCAATACCATTGGCTTCGACTGGCACCCGGTGACGGAGCAAATGTGGGGATTCGATCACGGCATCGACGCCATCGGTGATGATACCCCGCCGGAAGAATTGAATCTGCTGGAGCGCGGCAACAACTATGGCTGGCCCTATTGCTATGGTGACAGTGTCGTCAACGACTTCATCCCCGGCAATCCGCCCGGCACGACTAAAGCGGCATTCTGCGCCGCCGCGACCAGTCCGACACTGCCCTACCAGGCGCACAGCGCGCCGATCGGGTTCACCTTCTACACCGGATCGAGCTTTCCCGACGAATATGTCAACGATGCGTTCGTCGTCATGCGAGGGTCGTGGAATCGCAGCGTAGCGACTGGTTACAAGGTCGTGCGCGTGCTGTTCGACGATGCGGGACAGCCGACCGGCTTCGAAGACTTCATGAGCGACTTTCTGATCGAAGACGGGACAGCAGAGTTCGGACGCCCTGCCGGGATCGTGGTCGCGCCCGATGGGTCGCTGCTGGTCTCGGAAGACAGCAATGGCATCATCTATCGCATCGCGTTTGTAGGCTAGGAATCACAGATGATGACTCGACGACTGCAATTGCTGTGCTGCGGCGCGCTGCTGGCGATCGGCGCGATCGCATTATCCGTATCCGCGCAGGAAGCAGCACCGAGCGGCGCGGCGGCAAGCGTGATCAACGCCGATGGCGACTCGATCGGGACGGTGACTTTCACCGCCGTCAATGGTCAGACGGTGGTGACCGCTGAACTGCTGGGACTGCCGCAGGGTTTTCATGGATTCCATGTCCATACGACTGGATCATGTGAGGATACCAATCAGGGACGGTTCACAGCGGCGGGCGGACACGTCGGCGCCAAAACGACCAGCCATGCCTCACATCCCGCCGATCTGCCGTCGCTGTACGTCACCGAAAATGGCAGCGCTTACCTGAGTGTCGTGACCGACCTGTTCACGGTCGATCAGATTTTAGATGCCGACGGCAGCGCGATCATGATTCACGCCAACCCGGACAATTTTGCCAACATCCCACCGCGCTACGGCGGACCCGATCTGGAGACGCTCAATACGGGTGACTCTGGCGCGCGAATCGCGTGTGGGGTGATCGTGGGGGCGCTGAACGCCGAGGCGACTCCCGAAGCGACGCCTGCGAGTTAAGACAAATCATCCAATACCGGACGCATAACAATGCGTCCCTACATCGACTTTCAACCACCGGATTAGAACAATTGGGGGCATGGTATGTTTATCATGCCCCCAATTGTTGTATGAATTTCGTCATGCCTTTAGAAACACTTAAGCAAAACGCACCAATAAACGTCCCACTGTTCTGTATACTGAAAATGTGGTTTCGGTGAGATAATCGATTCAGTGGTATCTTGCTGATTGTCACAGTCACGGCATTTGTTATAATCAGTACAAGGGCACTGGCTCGCTACTTAGTCGCGGATGACGCGCTTTATGTTGAGGACTTACCCCCTGGGGCGTGCCGCCCACATTTTTTTTGCGTCGAGCGACCCATTCTTCTCTCATTGGGATCGCAACTGATTGTAGGTAGGATAAATGGCAGCTTATTTAATTGTTGATGTCGATAACTTGCTCGAACATTTCCGCAGCCTCGGTATACAGATCGACTTGCAGGAGTTGGCGGTCGGCTTGCGCGCAGGTGCGGCGCTGGCAGCGGGTTTGATGAGCAAAGAGCAGTTGAAGGCGGTGGCGGTGGCAGATTGGGACGGCACCATACCCAAGCCGCGCCCCGATCCGCAGTATGTCTTCAAGGCGGCCGGTTACGAGACCTTCGCCGTGCACGATCGCGCCAACATCGCCGACGCCTTAGCCCTGCAATACTTTCAATTCGATCCCGATCCAGTGGATGAGCTGATCCTGGCGACCACCGACTCGCAGTTGATGCCGCTGATCCGCCAGGTCAAGTTGAGCCGCAGCGCCCGTATCCGCATGTGGGGCAGCCGCGACATCCTGGGGGGGACGGAATTTGCCGATCAGGTGATCTTCCAACCCCTGGAGACCTTGCTCGGTATCCAGCAGACCAAGAACGTCGCGCTCTACATCGACTTCGAAAACATCTCGATCAGCCTTGCCGAACAGGGCTATGTCGTCAACCTCGATCAACTGATCGATTCATTTTTGCGTCAGGGACGCGCGCACGGCAATGTCGTCAAGATGGCTGCCTATGCCCCCTGGGGGACGCGCGGCAGTCTGCCGCCGATGGTGGACGACAACGGACGCGAGGTCACAGAAGACGCGCCCAACCGTCTGATGCAGCGCAACATCGACCCGGTTTACAGTCTCGCCGGCAAGAACAGCGCCGACATGCGCATCGCCCGCGATATCATCACCGACAGCGGACACACCGACGCTGGCGACATTTACATCGTCGCCAGCGGGGACCGCGACTTCAAGGATGTGATCAACACGCTGCGCAGTCGTAACAAGAGCGTGATCCTATGGTCGGTGCAGGGGACACTCAGCCGTCAATTGGGCAACAATCCCGATCTGTTGATCGAGTACGTCGAGAATTTTGCCAATTTACAGACGCACCAATCCCTGAGTCTGGCGGCACTCCAGACAGCGACCGACGACACCGACACGACCGGATTCACGCCGTCGCAGTGGTCGAGCGTGATCCTCCAGCTCGATCGCCATATTCAGGAAAACGAGGTCGAGGCGCTGACGCGCAAGAAGCTGATCGATCTGCTGGTCGAGGTCGGCGCGGTCGTCAGTCGTCCACGCGGGGAAGATTTGGTCGCGCAGGCGGTCTCGATCGGCATTTTGCGGCGCATGAGCGGACGTGACCGTCTGGCGTTGAGCCTGGCGCATCCGATCGTCGAAAAGACGCTGCTGATCCGCGATCGAATCGTCATGCGCGTGCAAAACACGCTGGCGGTGCGCAGCTGGGAATACGTCAACTACGGCTTCCTGCTCAAGGGGCTGGCGATGGATCGGGAGCTGGAACGCGGCGGCATGAATTACAGCGACCAGTGGCGTTCCGACTGGATCGACTGTCTGGTGCGCGAGCAGGTGTTGGTGCGCGAGATCGTCCCGCATCGACACAACCCGGAAGATGTCGTCCCGGTGATCAAGCTCAACCCGGATTACAAGCTGCCCGCGAGCAAGACGACCGCTGTCCCAGCGACCGACGAAGAGATGAACTGGGAGGGCATCACCCTGCCCGAACTCGAACGGGGTGAGCCGGAAACTGCCGACATGTGCCGCCGGATCATCGTCAGCGTCGAGCAATTCACCAGCTTTCGCAACTTCACCTGGTGCCCGCTCGGCAGCCTGCACAAGCGGCTGCGTCAGTACGACGGCAATATGAATTTTCAGCGCGGTGTCGAGTATCTGCTGGAAAATGGCGCGTCGCAGGTGCGCGAGTATCCGAATCCGCAGAACGAATTTTTTACCAAAGGCATCTCGCTCACCGTCGAGTCTCCGATCGTGCGCACGGTGCTGGCAGAGCGCAACGGCTTTATCCAGATTTTGCTGAGTCTGTACGAGCGCAATATCGCCATCATGGATCAGAGCCTGCGCGGGCAAGACCCCGGTGAGCGCTATGATCTGCCGTTGTGGGTGTCGATCATGGAGACGGAAAATGTGCTGAACGCGGTGCCTGGGCGCCCCGGTCAGTACGGCTTGTTCCGCACCCATCATACGGTGACGCTGGTCGCGGACGGCGAACGCAGCCAGTAGCAGATGCGCTGCTGCGCCTTTCACAGCTCAGGCGTGTGGCATCACCAAGGACAATCTATCGTGGCAGGCATGATCTTCAACGTGTTCACCGTCGTGGTCGGCACCGCGTTTGGGCTGCTAATCGGCAACCGCCTCTCGACAAAAATGCAGGAATCGGTCATCACGGGTCTTGGATTGACGACACTGTTCCTGGGCGTGAGCAACGCTGGGGCGAGTGGCAATATCATCATCCCGGTGCTGGCGCTGGTGTTCGGGACGATCATCGGCGAGCTGCTCGACCTGGACGGCACGCTGACGCGCTTTGGCGGCTGGCTGCAAGCGCGCTTCGCGGGCGGTGGCAATGGGGATGCCACCAGCGAGTCCGACGCGCGCCGCGCCCGGTTCATCGACGGCTTCGTCACGACCAGCCTGATCTACTGTATTGGTCCGCTGGCGTTCGCTGGGTCGATTCTGGACGGGATGGGTGTCCCGGCGGGGTTCCAGCAGATCGCTATCAAGAGCGTGCTGGACGGGTTTGGCTCGGTCGCCTTTGCGTCCAGCCTGGGGATCGGCGTCGGCTTCAGCGCGATCCCGATTTTTTTCGTGCAGGGCGGTTTGTCGCTGCTCGGCATGGTGGCAGGCAGCGTGATGAC
>Ga0163147_10003143_pt1 | contig 22417 bp, 44 predicted proteins | sample OliLakLV19MP6G1_FD_148597 | JGI IMG/M metagenome (GOLD analysis project Ga0163147, IMG submission 148597) | Freshwater microbial mat bacterial communities from Lake Vanda, McMurdo Dry Valleys, Antarctica- Oligotrophic Lake LV.19.MP6.G1 | ecosystem: Environmental > Aquatic > Freshwater > Lake >...
CGTTATCACTATAGTAAACAGTCCAGCGGTTGGTGGCATAACAATCACAGGTACTCCAAGTGTAGGACAAACTCCCATAGCTACAAGTGGAACGGCTGCAACTTGGCAGACTCCCGCAAGTGGTTTCTCTGATCCTATGACAACGCGAGGAGATTTAATATTCCGTAACGCTTCAAACACTACAGCGAGATTAGCGATAGGTACAGCGGGACAAGTGCCGACAAGTAATGGTACAGATATTTCATGGGCTACTCCATCAGGTAGCGGTGATATGATTTTAGCTAATGCACAAACAAATACAGGGATTAAAACTTTTGCAACGGGTTCTCTTATTTCTCCAACAATTACGGGAGGAACAGCGATTGGATCTGGCATCACTTATAAATCAACCACAGGGGCGGGAACTCCTACAGGCATCGCGCATCAGTTTACAGGTGGGACAGATGGAGCAACTGTGGCCATGACTATGCTTAATAACGGAAGCGTTGGTATTGGTACAAATACCATTACCAATAATTCATTTGGGATACCCGATGCCCTCTTGGTGAGAAGTTCAGGGTCAAATGCTGGAACTATCGCAGCGACAAGAAATGCAAACACGGCAGGCTTCGGTACTGGATTTATTATAGGGCTTAATAACTCAGCAGGGACTAGAACTGACTATGCCTACTTCAATGGATTGATAGAAAGTAATACGGCTGGGGCTGAATCGGGAACGTTAGCCTTTTTCACCAGAACTTCAGGAACACTGTCTGAAAAGATGAGGCTTACTAGCGCGGGTAGTTTAGGTATTGGAACAGCAACACCAACAGCAGCCACTACTTTAGATGTAAGAGGTATTTCAGGCGGTTCTATTCATAGACTCGCTAGTAATACGGATGCAGAACGGTTTGATTTCCTAACAAATGGTGGTGTAGAGATTGGTGGAAGTGTGGGAACTAGTGGACAAGTAATAACAAGTGCGGGCGCGGGTAGTCCGGTTACGTGGACAACTCCAAATGTTGGAACAGTAACAAGTGTGACAAGTGCGAATGCCAATGCTACAATAGCAACGACTACGACTACACCCGTTATCACCATAGTGAATAGTCCAGCCGTTGGAGGTATCACAATTACAGGTACGCCAAGTGTGGGGCAATCTCCTATCGCGACTAGTGGAACAGCCGCGACATGGCAGTCTCCTAGTATAATAAAAACAAGCACAAATTCAACAACTGAAACACTTATCACTAATTATGGTGCTTTAGCTTCATCAGGTACTGGGACTTTCTCAATAAGGACTAACGCACAATATTCAAACAACACTGTGTTAATAGCGGACATAACTGTTTTCGGTATAAAGTCGGATGGTACTACTTCGGTTTTAGGAAAAGTTACAGGTCGTTATCGTAAAAACAATTCAGGTACATTTTCAGTTGACGATGCGGGAACGGCTGTTATAAGTGATACAGCAATTTTAGCTTCTATAGTGCCGGAGATAAATAGCACTAATCCACAAATCCTCATTACAATGGCAGGGGCAAGCGGAACTTATAATATGACTGTCACAGCAATTCTTAATTACGTAAACTACTAACTATAAAAATATGACTTACACAATAACAGTACCAGACGAATTTAACACAGCTTTAGGAAAGATTTTCGGCAGCGAAAGCAACCCGAACGAAGCTATCCAAACGTATTTAGATGCTCTTATAAAGTCTCACTTGGTTGAGATTATAAAAGAAGATCCTGAAGTAAAGGCTGCTAAGCAAGTGTATGAAGCTAAGGTGGCTAAGAAAACAGCAGCTATCAATGTGAGATGAATAAGCTATTAATTTTACTACTCGTTTTACCATTACTGGCCATCGGGCAAAGGGATAAAAAGAAGGCATTTTTATTCTCACTACAGAGTTACAACTTCACTTACACCACTATACCAAGTAGGCCGACTTTAGGAACGTCAGCTACCTTGACATGGTCTTCACCGGGTAACATTTTAAACAGCACCGGAGGGACAACACAAGATAAAATAATAAGTGGCACGGGTTGGAATGAGTTTCATGCATTTTCTTTCGTTGGAACATCGGGTGCATACCAAAGAATCAGTAATGAAGATGCAAGTTTTACTGTGGGCAGCATAGCGAACAACCTAACAACTAAGGAGGGGACGAATAGTACCTACTTTGAATATAACGGACTATCACCAACGGCAGCTTTATACTTTGTTCGAGATGAGGCAGATGCTACCAGTGCAATACAGTTGACAGCCGATGCAGCGGGACCATACTTTCGGGCTAACAACATTGTAAACGATAGTCGCGGCTATGCGTTCTTTGCGAACACCTCTGGAACGTTATCGGGGGGTAACGCCACAACTGCACCAACAAGTACCACAAACTATCAGGACATAGAGTTATCCTACATTCGTTCCTTCAACCCTACAGGAAATAAAGAGCATGTTTATGTAGGCGCTACAACCACAAGCGCTTATGCAATACATCAAAACTTTTCATTGAGTCATTTTTTTGGCTATCAATCAACATGGGATGGCATGCAATTTCAAAACGCTAAAGACTTCACGGTATCTAACGTAACTGTTATAGATGCTGGAAGTGCAGGAACAGCAAGTCAAGATGCATCCTTGCAGGTTCAAAATTCATACGGCACGGTAAGTAATAGTATTTTCATGGGCGCACCACAAGGATTTAGATTTAGCACACTTAACTTAACCGTAACTAATTGTTACTTTCAATGGACTGGAAATAAGGCAAATGAAATCATAAGCTATTACGGCAACTATGCTGCAACGAATAGGTTAATGGTTAACCCGATCACAACAGAAATACTTATTCAAGATTGCGACTTTGATGCGAGTACATGGACAGGGGCTTTAATGAATGTGCTTGATCCCGATGTAACCATAACGGTTACTAATTGCAGAATAAGAGGGGCTACTTCATTATTTCAAGATAGTAGGGGCATGAGTCCTACGGGTGCGTTAGTTGATGGCGGAGGTAATACTTTTGGCGCGACAATACCTACACCTACATTTACCAACTTCACGCCATCCAATTTTGATGGTCATGGAAAATTAACAGAACAAACGCACCACGAACTACATCGGGGGTATAGGACACCATGAAAAACATCGGGCAATATATTCTAACTGCTTTAATACTAACGCTATTGGTCGTTCCCCCAATAGTTATGCTAGTCCGTAAGGCTTCCAGGGTTTGGTTAAAGGAGGGAATAGAACGCGGCCCAGGAGAAGATAAAGCAAAGTTAGACTTGGTTGAGATTTGGGAAATGTTTTATCTATTCTCAGCCTTTATCTGCCTTGCCGCTTTCATATATGTGATAGTAAATTTTACTATGTTTGGTACAGACTATCCTTGGGAAATTTATGGGCTTTCATTCACTGGGTCATTAGGTAGCCAAGCGGCTGGGGTGTTATTATCGTACATAAAAAACATGAAGAAATGATCACTGATTCAACTTTAAAAGAACGTATGGACGAGTTTGAAGAAAGACAAGAGCAGCAACTTGCTATTCTAAAGAGGCTTGAGTTTGCTATTTGCGGGGACTTAGGTATTGGCCATCCAGGAATTATAAGAACTCAGGAAAACCATAGCGAGGAAATAAAGTCTATCAAGAGGGATATTTATAACATTAAAAAAGTAAACGATCACCAGGAGGTAAGCATTAGCGCAAAAAAGAATCAAACGGATGATTGGATTAAATGGGGCACTCGAATCGGTATTGCATTGATTGTGTTAATCCTTGTGAGCGTACTGCTAACGGGAAAAATTGGTATTGTAGATTTAATTAAGGCTGCTTTGTAGCAGAAAGGGCACCTTAGTGGGGTGCCCTTATTTGAGAGTCTCTGATTGTTGGCCACCCTCCAACCCGTAACTTTAAGGTGTTATGCAAAGGTAACTAAATATTTAATTTAAATAAAAAACAATGATTTTACTCACATGGACTATTTACCCGGTACTCGAAGCGATTACTCAGGGACTACTATTCAAATACAAGAAGGGATTCGGACACGTTAAAGGCGATTCGTTCTACCTGCAAATATTTATCATTAGAGGGATAGCGTTTATTTTATGGGGTGCTTTCGTTATGGATGCTCAGGTTGGTTCCTTCCTTCCATTGTTAGGCTATGCGGTAGGTTGTCACTTCGCAATCTTCGACATACTATTGAATTGGTTCAGAAGCAAGCCGTGGGACTATGAAGGTAAAAACTCAGGCTGGCTAAAAGACATCCCCATGTTTGCACAATTGATTATTTCAGGTGGACTGATTTACGTTTCGCTTGTGGTACTAAATGCAATTGGATATTTTAATTAGATAATTATGAAACTAGCAGAAACAGCAAGAAAGTATATCGGTCAAGAGGAAATGACCGGAAATGTATTCAGTCCTAACACAGACTTTGGCAAGAAGCTCCACGCTGTAGGACAAAAAAATGGCGATGCGTGGTGTTCATTGTTTGGTGAACTGGTAGCCAAAGAGGCTGATCCCGCTAACTTTAAAATCTACGACTCATTATTTTCAGCAAGTGCGGTTCAAACGTTTAGAAACTTTCGTTCGCATGGTTACAAAATAATATACAAAGCGCAACCCGACACAATAGTGGTATGGCAAAGATTTATTAATGGTAAGGAAAGTTGGCAGGGACATTTAGGAATTGTTGACACGGTAATGGACAACAATATGTTCAACTCAATAGAAGGTAACTCAAACGAAGCAGGATCGCGCGAAGGTGTGATGGTAAATTCAAAGTTGAGGAGTTTGGCTTATCACACTGAGAATGGTTTACGGTTATTAGGATTTATAAAACTTTAAAAATAGATAACCTATATGAAAAAATTATTAACTAATATTCCTTGGGACAGATTAGTCATTGCATTGCTTATTGTAATTATACTTATTATGTGGTATAACCGTAATTCTTACAGATCGGAGCATCGAAGAACTGATCGAGTTATTAAAGATTCATTGGGCACACTTCAACGGAGTTTTGATTTATTAAAAATTGAGGATGCTAAGAAGGCGAGAACTATTGAGGTGTTGATGGCTGAGAAGAAAGAATTGGAGATTAAATCTATAAAAAGCAAAATTGTAAAGACTCAAGTATTTAATGAACCGAAGAAGGTTGTTCCAGACTCTATTCTGAGGCTTTACAAAATTGTTGAGGAAAGGATAGCTCAGGACTCTTTTAAAATTAAGTCCTTAGAAACCTATGTTGTTGATTTGGAGAATGAATTATTTAAGGATAACGAGATTATCAACTACCAGAATGATGCATTAGTGATTAGGAATAGGATGTTGGAGGCAAAAGATTTGATGGCCACTCAGATGGATGCGAGGTACTATAATGACCAAAATAGGATAAAGGATTTGAAGCGTAAGAACCGTAAATTAATACTTACCAATATCCTAACAGGAGCAGCCGTTGTGGGGATAGCTATAATTGCTTTGTAGGTAATATTTATTTTAGCAATAACATAAAGGCCGATTCTGGTAAACAGGACGGTCTTTTTATTTTTTTTTAAAAAACTATTAGGTTTTTAAAATTCTAATACTTACCTATGTGTTACCAAATTAGAATTACCAGATGGCAAAGATTAATACAAATCTTCGTGTAGATAATAAAAAACTTATTCGTTCTAAGAATAAAAAAGAACAGCAGAAATACTTGATTCTTTTGTCGAATGATGTTGTTATCATTAATGAGGAATTCACTGCCATGAAGATTGCCAGAAGATACAACAAGCCTATCAGGGATATGTTACCAACCAATGCGAGATTGATAAATCAAGTAACCGTATTGAGTAAGTTGTTAGAGGCACTTGATGGAGAAAAAGAAACCATTTAATTTTTATATATGTCAGAGAAACCTAAATCAAAACCAATAACAAAGAAAGCAGTAGATAGTGAAGTTGTAGTTCATCGTCAAGAACTATCTCCTATAGCTGCAACTCCTGATAACCTGCTTATGGAAGCTGTTAAATCAGGATCAAGTATCGATCACCTTGAAAAGCTAATGGGCTTACAGGAAAGGTGGATGGCTAGAGTTGCTAGAGAGGAATACTTTAAATCCTTTTCTAAGTTTCAATCGATGGCTCCTGATCTATTGAAGAACAAGGAAGTTACATTTGATCATAAAGATGGTGGAGGCAAAACAAGATACAAGTATCAGGAGCTTGGTGATATTGCTAAACACATTCGAGAACCATTATCTCAGTGTGGCCTTAGTTACCGATGGGAACAAGAAGATAAGGATAACAACATTACTGTTACGTGCATTGTATCGCACATTGGAGGGCATCAAGAGCGTGGGCAACCATTATCAGGCAGTGCAGATATTTCAGGAAAGAAGAATGCCATTCAATCTAAGGCCAGTACGATTTCTTATTTAAGAAGATATACTTTAACCGGTATTTTAGGATTGAGTTCGGTAGATGAAGATAATGATGGTGCAGGAGGGGCGAAAAATACTACAGGATTTATTGATCTTCCTGCCGTTCATCCGACACAAATGGTAGGAATTATGAAGAAGGTTATGTCCGGTGAAATGACTTTGGAGTTTGTAAAGTCGAAGTGTATTCTTACACCTGATCAAGAATCAGCCTTGGTAAAAGTTCAACCGCAACCAAAAGCCGAATGATTTCAAGAATATCACAATCATTCATTAAGAACATGCGAGATTACAAGGCTGGTCTTGAATGTGGAAACATCATTAAGCATCAATATGTAGATGGTAATCTGATTGATTTGCAGTCGGATTCAATGGCTGAGGGATCTTACTTTGAGTTCATGTGGACAACAGCCTTACCAAAGAATAAAAAGACTCCACTTCCTGTTTACATGAAAAGTCCTTTAAAGAATAAGGCAGCTAGGGATTTGAAAGTATCTGACATGGATCAGGGCTACAGGAGAATACATTTCAATTCAGGATACGTTAAGTCAGTCTTTGATAAATTGGGGTTGAAGATTGTTTCCTTTGGTAAGCTATTGGTAAAAGGTAGGCATGAAGGAACCATTGATATTATTGCTTTGGTAACGAAATCACAAGAGTTTGGTGATGTAGTATGGAATGTTGGAGATAAAATTGTTATTGATGTTAAGTACTCTGGCTTGTTAAGTGACAAGTGGTCAAGGCATGGATGGATGTGGAGCGATATTCAAAAAGAATATCATGGCACCCAAGCGAAGCAGTACAATTACGTTTCAGGGCTTCCGTTTTACTTTTTTGTGGTTTCGAGTACGAATAAGGAAGTTGAAGGAACATTTGAACCACCTGAGATTAAGTTCTTCCATGTTCCTATAGATAGTCACATGACGGAGGTTCATTTAAGTGAGGGTAATTCTTTGTTGGAGATGTTGAAGTTTGAATCTGAGGTTGGTTTTAAGCCAAGGCCGGAATACGGTAAGTGCTCGAAGTGTTCTATTCGTGAAGGCTGTTTGGATAGATTTGATTTTCCTAGGCCTTCTACTGTTGACTTGACTTTAGGATTATGAGAAAACTATTAACCAATAAATAAAATGAAAAAACAAAAGATTTGGAAATTTGATTTGAATATTTTTGCTGATTCACAAGCTATCCGGATGCCTATAGGAGCTGAGATTTTAACAGTTCAAACTCAAGATGGGAAACCTTGCCTGTGGGCTGTGGTTGATGCTGATAGTAAAGCATTGACTGAACAGCGATTTATTCAAGTGTATGAAACAGGTCAGGTCATGATAGGAATAGGTCTGGACAGAAAATATATTGCTACCATTCAATTAGGGCGAACAGTATATAACGTTTTTGAATACGTTCCATTTTAACATTATACACTTATGAAAATTTACATACTCATTTACATACTAGGAGCTCTGTCTGCAACTTGTACGTTGTTAGTGATTTGGGCGATTGGCTATATCAAGGCTGGAAACAAAAATAAAAAACGAATGTTATGAAAAAGCTACTATACCAGAACCGTGAACTTTTCTTTCTTCCGGCTGTATTCGTTGGGCTGCATTTATTTTTAGGATTATTCCTTTTGCTCTTTTGCTACTACAAGGAGATAGGCTTGTTACTTAGTGCGATTGATAGATTAATCTATAACTTGTTTAAATGATATGACTAATCCTGAAAAACTAAGAGCCATCGCAGGATGGTTCGATTTGATAGACAAAGAAACTGGATGTGATAAAACACATTAAAGATGCTACGATACAAACTTCTTTATTTTAAATTAAGAAAATTTATTAAAAAAATTTGCGGAGGGATTTTTTCTTTTTTAAAACTTGCACATAACTAATCGATTGGCGATATAACGTATCGCATAGCGAGCTAAACCAAAACGATTTTAAATAAATACAAAAATGGCTAAATACATAGTTAGATTTTCAAAAGAAAACGGTGATAAATACTACCAAACAATCGTAGAAGCAAAAGACGAAAAAGAAGCATTCTTTAAGGCGAGGGATGAAGCAGAAACCAAAGGCATTGATTTGCCTGATGAAGTATGGACAAGCGTGGTCGCACTATAGTAAACGATTTTAAATAACTTAAAATAAACTACGTATGAAAATAAAAAGTACAACCAACAAAATAATTATGGCTTTACTAGAAAGTCAAGGTAGTAAAACAGAAATCCAGATAAGACAGGAATTGGGTATTTGTTCAAAGTCCTCATACGATAGTCTGAGAAGATTAATAAAGATAGGATACGTTAAAAATGTTGATAATAAATTTGAATTAGTATGAATTACGAAGAAGAAATTGAACGGTTAAACCGGAGAAATCGGATAGAACATTTTTTTGTACTAGGAGTAATTATCGTTTCGATATTTGCCTTCTTTTTAATCGTTGTTATTTTGTATTTTAAAAATCAAATAGATACTTTATGAATAAGGAACAGCTAAAGAATAAGATTCTCAAGAAGTTTGGCAAGTACTCGAAGTTTACGACTGCTGCCGGTATTGATCGATACGCCTTCCAAAAGGATTTTTTGGCAAAAAGAGATGTGTCGGAGACAGACATACTCCATTTGGAGAGTATTTTAACCTCACTGGACGATCACATGGGTAAACGTGTATTTACCAAGGCTCATGCAAAGTTGCTCACGAGGGCTGTAAATGAGTTTGGTGGGGCTACTAGGTTTGCGGCTGAAAATCCTGATTTTAAAAAGGTTACAGTTTGGCAGACCATGGAGGGTCGGAAGAAGTTGTGGACTAATGGAGTTACTAAGTTGATGAAACATTTTAACCTGGATTAAATATGACTATGTGCGAAAAGTTAAAGACCGTTAATTTTCTGATGTTGAGTTACAATCGGCTATTTTATACCATTGCTGAGGAGGATTTTGAGCCGATTATGGCCAATATTTCTATTGAGTTGTTAGAACTACATGATCGTGTAGGTGGTAACTTTCTGACTACATGTTTACTGTTGTTGGATGATAAGATGCAGACTGATGTTGGGTTAACTGATGATGAGAAAGGTTATTTCATAGATTACACCAAAGCTGCTATTGTGTGGACTATTTTGAACCGTGGCGAGATGGATAAGGCTTGCGAAGAACTAATTAAATAACGTTTTGCAGCTACGCGATGCCAGCCTACGCGATAGTGAAATTCGGCTGGTATTGGGTAGGTGCTGTTATCGGTTCGGTGTGGTAAATCAATCAAAATGAAAAAATTAGAAAAGAAATTAAAAGACCTGCAAAAGCAAGGTTATGAAAATATTGGCATTGGGCAAGTGCTTGCATGGATGGCAGAAATTCAACGAGATGCTCGATTTAAACGAAGTCGTAGCACTGACCGATAACGTGTGGCGGCTTGGCGATGTTTGGTGGCATTGCACAAAGTTTCAAGTTTACAACAAGGCTTATTGCCACCGAATATAGCCAAACCGCTGTTAGCAGATGGCACAGTTCAATCAGTATAAACTTAATATAAAACGAAATAATGACAAAATTAGAAGCAAAAGAAGCAGTAAATAATGGCGAAAAAATATGCCATAGACACTTTAGTCAAGATGAGTTTGTAATGCTTGCAAATGATGGAAGTGGTAGGTATGAAACAGAAGAAGGATATATTATCAATCCTGCAATATTTTGGAGTGATAGAAGAACCCCGACTTTTGATATTGATTGGGAGATTTGGAGTCCGTCAGTTGGAAGTGGTCATTAGTGCTTTCTGCTAACGGTTGAGGCTAAGAGCAGTTGCCTAAAATACTGTTCAAAATATGCACTATGCTTGATGGCAATTGCTTTTAGCCTTTGTTATAAGCTGTAAAATAAAATTTGAGCGATGGAGTGTTTTAAAGAAAAACGATTTTTATTTTGGAAGTATAAGACTATTGAACATACTTACAAAAAGCACAAAATAAGTAAATTTATGAATAGTTCAACTACATTTCACGTTCATTATAAATGCGAAGTGTGTGGTGCTGAATACACTAAAAAATTTGTTGAACAAGATGAATTATTATTATCAGGAATACCGATTGAGGAATTAAAAAAAGTAACCGCATATAACTGGTATTACTGTGCGTAGGCAATTTTATTTTATTGCTTATAACTAGCGCATACGCGATACGATGTATCGCATAGCCAACTTAAAACCTTTAAATAATTTAAAATGAAGATAAAATAATTTATGCTACAATTTACATCTCACAAATTCAAGTTGAAGTTTGGTATTAAGCCACACAGGATTTACGACATGAAACCACATATTGACCAGGCGTTGCGTGATGAGTTGGTGAATACACCGTTGAACTTGGATGTAGCCCTTTTTGGCTTCATGTCAGGAGATATGCCCCACTATTATATGCTTAATACCCTTTGGAGTTTGAACGATCATGGAGAGCCTAAAGGGCTTATAGAATGCGTGACATTGTTTGACTCAAAGGAGGAAATGGAAATATTCAGGACTCGCTTGCAGAGGATAAGTGATTTGATGGTTTTGCAAAATAAGAAGCATTTATGATAAATATTGATACAAGAATCCTAAAACAATTGAATGAGAATGAGTTCTGGTTACTTATTCACCTTGCCGAATTTCTTAATAGGGATAATCGTGTTTGGCCGTCAAATAAAACTCTTTGTGAGAATACCGGATGGCACATTGAAAAGTTACAGAATGTAAAAACATCCTTAATTAACAAGAAAATAATCAGTGTTAAGGTAAGATTTAACACTTCAAACACGTACACTTTTCACACTAAATTCATAGGTAAATTTAACTCAATAGACGGTTTAGAACTTGAGGAGTCTACTGGAAAATCCAGTATACAGTCTACTGGAAAATCCGACAGACAGTCTACTGGAAAATCCGACAGGGAAGTATTAGTTAGGGAAGTATTAGTTAAGGAACTACCTTATGAATCAAAAGATTCATGTTCAAATACTCTATTCCCTAATATTGGAAAGGCTAAACCGAGTAAAGAGAAAGAAAAAAAAGAACGCGCGCGCGAGAAATCGGATTTAGGGGATGTTAAAACCGAAGTCGATTCCTGTTATGCCCAATTCGTACACATTTGGACTGAGGCGTACCCGGAGCTTGGGTTCGATGGTTTGAGTGGTAAAAAAATAAAGTCGCTTATAACGCAAAGCAGGGCTATTGTCGAGCAACGTGGCTCAGACCCCTCAGATGATCAGAAAGCTACAGGTATTTTCATGTACCTGATAAACTACGTTAAGCGGTCCGGGCATTGGTTGAACGGAAAGACTATTTCAACATTTGATTCAAAATACAGGGAAATTTATTGGGAAAAAGAACATGGAAAACAAAAACCAGCCGGAAAGCAATCCGCAAAAGATTACGTCAGCCAACTCATCAACCAGTCTCAGCATTAGGGAGGCAACTATTGTTGCGAAGATTGTTGAGGTAAATCTTTTAGTATCCTTCAAAATGGAAGGACAAGAAATCGTTGATTGGGCTTTGGAGCTTAATCGGTTAATGAGCATTGAAGATTTAAAGAAGCTGCCGTTTATTTTAGATTCCTGGAAAAAGAACGAATTGATTTACGACCAGAAGATAGGAATTCAGAATTTCTTTATAGCAGCTAAGCAAGTAAAAATGGAAGATGGTCAGTTTAAAATTTTAAGAACCATTTGGTAATATGAGCACACTCGCAAACATAGATAAAGCTATCCTTAGCATTGAATGGATACTGAAAGATCGTCAGAGGATTGTAGATGAAATGGGAAGAAGGGTTGAGTTGAATGAGAATCAGAAAATTTACATTGGCAAGGAGACGGAATTAATTAAGAATGTAAAAGTACTTATTGCCGCTTGCAAGGGAGACATCAATAAGAACCTAGGGAAACTACCTCCACAGGAGCTTGACTTGGAAGTAGCCGTATTGGGAGCACTGATTCTTGAAAAGCCAGCACAAGTAGTTTTTGGATTTTTGAGAGTTGAACATTTTTATACTGATGCACACCAAGAAATTTATAAAGCATGCCTGAGTTTAAGGGACAAGCAAGAGCCGGTTGACATGCTTTCATTGGTTAGTGAATTAAGATCAATTGGATCATTAGAGAAAACTGGTGGGGCATTTTACATTGCAGAATTAAGTTCTAAGGTCTGTCAATCAGTCAACATAGAATATCACGCAAGAATATTAATTGAACGTGCTGTTTCAAGAAAGTTAGTTACCATGGCAGGAAACGTGCTGCATCGTGGTTACGATTTAAGTCAGGATTGTTTTGAATTATTGGACTACGCTGATCAACAGTTAAATGAAGTTAAGGAATGGACTAAAAAATAATCCCCAATTAAGAAATGAGTCAAGAAAAAGAGTCGAGTTATATTCCTATTGATTTCACCTCGGTAGTAAACAGTCATGGTGAAATTGTTCAAAGTGGTGAAACGTGTAGAGTTTCAGATTTATCGGAAGTTTTCGCATGGATGCGTGGAACAATCAACTCATGGTATGGTTGGAGTAATGATGGTAAGGGCACTATGTTCGACTATCTGTCAGTTATGAAGGCTAAGCATGACAAGTGGAAGTTTTGTTTCTACAAGCCGGAGGATATGGATTCAATTTTTCAGGATGGCAAAGTTCAGATTAAGGCAAACAGAATTTATCAGAATTTAGCATGGTCATTGACAGGCAAAACTTGGAGCAAGGCATTTGCTGATAAGTACAGATTGGGTAGCAGCCAGCAAATGGATATCCATGAGAAGGCAGAAGCGTTGCAATTTATCTCAGATCATTTTTATGTAGTTTATCCGAGAGACAGAAAGTATAAAAACATTTTAGATGATATGCTTTTCATGCAGGAGAAATTTGGGATAGATGTTTTTTTAATTGATCCATGGAATGCGGTGAAGCTACCTGATGGCAGAACCGATGAAGTACTATCGGATGTATTTTTTGAAATGAAGGAGATGTCGTTGAGAACCAACACGAGCATGAACATAATCAATCACCCACGTAGTTTGAATGATGTGAAGGAGAAAGATGGTAAGTACAAAGTCGTGAATCAGTTTATGGTATTGGGAGGATCTGCATGGGATATGAAGATGGATTCTCAATATTCAATTTACAGACCAGAGCGCCATCTTGATCCGAAAGACCCGAAGGTTCACTTTTACAATTTGAAGCAAAAGCAATCGGAAGTAGTAGGTGTTAATCGTGGCTCTTATGAGAAAATAGTATTTGATGTTATTAAAAAACAATATTATTTTGATGGGGTTAACCCGATGACAGGGCATGTGAAGGAATCTAAATTAAAACAAGGATTGGTAAATTTCAGTGAGCCACAGAAGATAAGTGATTCAGACGAAGTTCCTTTTTGATAACAATGGACTTAACTAAAACTATATGACTAATGAAGAACGAAAAGTTTACAATAAGGCTTACCACGCGGCCAATATTGATAAGATTAGGCTAAAGGAGAAGGCTTACCGTCTATCAAATCCTGAGAAGGCTTGGCATAGGATTAATCCTGAGAAGCACAACGCAAAAGGCAAGGCCTACTACGCAGCCAATTCTGAGAAGTGTAATGCAAGAAATAAGGCTTGGGCTAAGGCTAACCCTGAGAAAGTAAAAGCAAGGAGCAAGGCTTACTACAAGGCCAAGATAGATAAGCTAAAGGCTTCCCAGAAGATTTATTACAACGAGTACTTACATGAGGTGGAGTTAGGTATGGTATAAGCAAAAGATAACATAAAATCATGACAATGGACTTAACTAAAACTATATGACTAAGGAATCAATATCGGAGGTTTATCTGGAAGACTGCATGACAGGAATGAAACGCTATCCTGATAAGCATTTTGATCTGGCTATTGTGGATCCGCCTTATGGGATTGGTGACTTTAACCAGTCGGCCAGTAGGAAAATGCACAAAAAGATAGATTGGAATAACTCAATTCCAGAACAGGAATATTTTAATGAACTGAAACGGGTTAGCAAAAACAAAATCATTTGGGGTATCAACTATTATGCAAAATATATTAGTGAAGATGTTGGTAGGTTGATACATGATAAGGTGGCAAATACAGGCAAGCAATTGTATGAACTCTCAGATGCTGATTTAGCAAGTCATTCATTTGGAGTTAACATAAAGATGTTTAGATATGGATGGCGAGGTAATGTTCAAAGTAACACAATTAATTGGAAGAATGAAGGTATCAATAGACGTATCCATCCATGCCAAAAGCCAGTTGAACTTTATGAATGGTGTTTAAAAAACTACGCAAAGCCAAACGATAAAATACTAGATACGCACGTTGGGTCAGGCAGTAGTAGAATAGCAGCGTATAAAGTCGGCTTTGATTTCACAGGCTTTGAGATCGATGGCGATTACTTCAACGCTCAAGAAAAGCGATTCAATGACTTCAAATCCCAACTGAGTTTATTTTAGCTTGATTTTTTAAAACACCATTAATGGACTTAACTAAAATTGACATAAAAGATTTACGACCTTTCACTGCAAGTGAATTTAAAGTAGGATCACACTACTTCAAGAAAGATGATGGTAGTTTTGAAACGGTGAGTATTACAGAATGGGAATTAACATTTGAAAAAAGGAAGGAAGAGTTACGTTTTATGATTAAAAAATTATGCAAAGAAGGAAGGCTTTTTGTCAGGATTAATAAACCATGGAAACCTTTTGAAATATGATTTTATTATACACATCTGGAAGCCCTGAAAGCCATAAGAACTTAGGTAAAAAGCTATCTGAATTAAAACCTGGTGATTACGTTTTAACGATTAAGAAGAACCGTGCTGTTCGATCTTTGTCTCAAAATAAATACTACCACTGCATCTTGAAAATAGTTGGTATTGAAACCGGCCATACGCATGATGAGTTACACGAAGCATTGAAATTGAAGTTTAACGCTAGTGTAATTTTCTTTCCTAAAGGTGGAAGCCAGATAGTAGGCAAGAGTACTTCTGATTTGGACACGAAGGAGTTTACTTCGTATATAAACCAAGTAAAAAATTGGGCTATGCACGAGTTTGGTATTGTAATTCCTGAGCTCAAAGATTTGGACTACATGAGATGGATTGCTATTGAGAATACTTACGCTGAAAATCAACAAGGATGAAGATTTGCCAATGGCCGGATGGATGCGATAATTACTGTGAGGGGAATACGCATTACTGTGGAACTCACAATTATCAGCTAAGAAAATCCATGAGAATATCCATGAAAGAGCCGAAGAAAAAAGCACCATTGAAAAAATATGGTGAAAATACCTTCCTGTGTTCCAGTGGAATTAGGGTTAAGCAGATATTCATTGATCATAAGAGATCAGAATCATACAAGTTGATCTATCCACAACAGACCATGATGTGCGTTGGATGTGGAATAAATCAGGCACATGGGTCAGCGCACATTATTTCTCAATCCAGATTGAAAAAGTTAGGATTGACAGAATTAATTTGGAATCCTGAGTTATTCTTTCCGGGCTGTATAATCTGTAATTCAGTTATTGAAAACCCTAAAGGAGATGCTTGGAGGAAGCTATTGAATATTGAAGAGTGCCTTCGGGTTATTGAAAAGTACGATCCAGAGCTACACTACAAGTTTGTGGGGGATTAAAAAAAGGAGATAATTTTAAAAGTATTAGGTTTTTAAAATATTAATATTTACCATTGTTCAACCAAACAAAATTACCAATGATGTCAAACGAAATCGAAGAAGTAGAGGTTTCTACTGAGTTAACCGTACAGGATCAATTTGCAGCTTTTGAAAAGCAAGCGAATGAATGGAAGGAGAAGGCTGAAAAGATAAAAGTAACCGATGCGAGTCAAACCGACCTTATGGAAGGGGCAAAGCAAGCTCGGTTAGCATTATCAAAAATCAGAACCAGTGTTGAAAAGCGACACAAGGAGTTAAAGGAAGATTCGCTCAGGTATGGTCAGACTCTTGACTCCGCAAAGAGAAAGCTCATAGACCTAATTAAACCACTTGAGGAGTACTTAAAAGATCAGATGGAATTTGTTTCCATTCAAGAAGGCATAGCCAAGGATCAGCGTTACGAAGAACGATTGGATATGATTAAACCCTACATGGGAGATGATGCCAAGTTCTTGCAGTTGGGAGAGATGAGTGAAGAGTCATTTCAGGGTATGTTGGATGGGCAGAAGTTTGCTAAGTCTGAGCGTGAGCGCAAGCAGAAAGAAGAAGTGGCAGCAAAATTGAAACTTGATGAAGATTTCAAGAAAGAGCAGGATCGGATTCGTGCTGAGAATGAAAAACTTCGGAAGGAGAATGAAGCGAAGAATCAACAAATAGCAAATCAAAAAGCTATTGCGGATGGGAAGTTAAAGAAGGAGCGTGATGAGCGTATTCGACTTGAACTACAGGCCAAGGAGAAGTCAGACAAAGAAGATGCTGATCGAAAAGCAAAATTGGTTATTGAGCGGAAATTAAAGAGAGCACCAGATAAAGCAAAATTGAATGCTCTTGCTGAACAGATTGCTTTGATTCCATTACCTGATTTAAAGGAAGATGATTCTAAAATCATTTTGAAAAATGTGCAGGTATTGTTGGCTAAGGTTGTGAAGTACATTGGTGAGCAGACTGAATCTTTATGAGTCCAGTATGAGTTTAGAAAACATAACATTTATTGATATTGAAACCGTACCAGAAACCAATCCTGAGTACGTATTCAAATCGGAAGAGCTAACGGTATCAGAGAGACTGTTCACTAAGAAGTTTGATCGATCTAATGAAATCAAGGAGGGAGTTACCATTGAAGAATTTTACGGTAACAATGCAGCATTATATGCTGAGTTTGGAAAGGTAGTTTGTGTTTCATTAGGAACTCTGAGGGGAGATAAGTTCTACATCAAAACTATTTCTATTCGGGATGAGGTAAAGCTATTGGAGGTATTGAGTGAGGCATTGATGAAATCAGGCAGTAAGATTCTTGTCGCTCATAATGGAATGGATTTTGATTATCCATTCTTGTTCAGGAGATATTTGGTCAATGGCGTTCCGGTGCCGGCAATCTTAAATACAACTGATAAAAAACCATGGGATGTACCGTTGGCAGATACTTTGAAAATGTGGAGTGGAACACAATGGAACTACAAGGTGTCGTTAGAAATGCTTTGCCATCTATTCAAACTGCCATCACCTAAAGCACTAATTTCAGGAGCCAGTGTTTCTGATATTTACTATCTTAAAACAAGCGTGGATGATAGTGAGCTTCCATTTGATAAGGAAGATTCAGCTATGCGAAAGATTGGAGAGTATTGCGCGGGAGATGTTATTGCTCTGGCGAATGTTTATTGTAAGATAAAAAACTTAGCATTGATTGACCAAACTAAGATTGAGTATGTCAAGTAATCCATTTGAGAAAACTGAAACTAAAGTTCTTACTGATCTTTTGTTGTTGACACTTGATATTGCAACAAAGACAGGATGGTGTACTAAAACATCATCTGGAACATGGGATTTATCTCCACGTAAAAATGAAAGTAAGGGGATGAGATTGATTAAATTCAAGGCATCGCTCAGAGAGATTTGTGAGGCTGAAAAAATATCACTGATTATTTTTGAGGGAGCCGTTACTTATGGTAAGTTTCCGAACCATGTGGCTGTAGAATTACAGGGAGTATTGAAACTATTTTGTGAAGAGAATTCAATCGAATACCGGAGCTACATGCCTACTGAGATTAAGAAATTCGCTACTGGAAAGGGTAACTCTAAAAAAGAGGCAATGATTGCGGCAGCTAAAGAAAAATACGGGTATGATGGGAATGATGATAATGAAGCCGATGCGATACATTTATATCATTTAGCAGTAAGCGATTTAACATAAAAATCATACATTTATGTCCGTATATGGCGAACACAATGGTGTAAAATTCAGAGTCAATGCGACAGGTCAATTATCCATTGATCAAATAAAAGCCGTAAAAAATATGGTTGAATTAGCATCTAAAATTAAATTTAAAACCAATAATGACAACAACAGACAAACAAATCAAAAAGATCAAACTACATCCTGATCTCAGTAAGGTCCGTATCGAATGGGATAACCTTGTAACCTCCACGGAGGCAGAAGATGAAGAAAGCAAACCTTTGAAGAACGAGTACGGTGTAACGGGTCGCTACAAGCCAAGGAAGCAGTTTGTAGACACAATGAAGAAGCTACGCAAGTTTGGCCATGAGCTTTGTGGAATGACTGTAGAGTCAAAGGAAATAGGTTACTGGACTGTTTCTGAGGTATCCTTTGCCGGAGATGTGCTTTTGAAGCAGAGCCGGGCGGTGCTCAAATTGTCAAAAGAAACTCCTACTGGCAAATTGATAGACTTCAAATGCCCTCAAGTGACCATGTATCCTGAGAAAGATGATGAATCCAGATATGCAGGAGCAGAGAAAATGTCTGTTATTCTTGAGGACTTGATTGAAGAGGCATGGTTGTACTTGAATGGAGAGTACGCTGATGAAGGTCAGCTACCATTATTTCAGACTGAACCTAAACTACAAACTAACTTTGATCAGTGAAATGGAAGAGGTTTTGTTAGCTCAGGTAGGTTGGAGAGACTATTTCTTTGAGATAGTAACAAAGAGGGAGTTTGTGGTATTGGACTCAAGCCAAAACATGGTTGAAGTTCAAGAAGTAAATACAGGTAAAAAATATTGTTGGCCGATGTATACGAAGGTCATAAAGGGCAGAGAAATTTGAAATTGAAATTCCCTGGGGCGAAAAGTCTCAGGGGATTTTACAAAACCGAAAATTCAAGGTCAAAATTCTATACCGATTTTTCACTTTTAAACAAAAACGTTATGAAAAAGCTATTTATTGGAATCATTTTAACACTTTTGGCATCATCATGGAGCTTTCCTGATCAACCTGAGAAGATTACAGTAACATTGAACTATGGCTGCAACAAGATAGTCTACAACAACTGCATTAGAGCCGAAATGAAGATAGAGGGAATTTACCTGTACTTTCCTGACGGAACCATCCGATCTTACTCCCACAGCGTAATTGTTGTGATTGAGCGCAAGCCTAACTAACACTGCCACACAGCCCATCCGCGACAGACTTATCCTTTCGGGTAAAGTAAAAAAGCAAAAAAAAAATAGCGGTACTATTTTGGCACCCATACGCCTTTGAGGATTTCACAGAAAAGCCCTTATTCCATGATCGGGAAAAATTCCAGAATTGGGAATTTTGCATTGCTTATTCCATAATTGGGAAAAATTCCAGAATTGGGAATTTATATTTTTTTGCTGGATTTATATTTTAAACCGGTTGCCTGGTTTAGATCAAGGCAAAAAATCGCATAATAGAGTGAAAATAATTTCAAACTTTCTTTAAAATATATTAGGTTTTAAAAATCTAATACTTACCTTTGGGTATGGATTTGTAGAAAATCTACGAGCCACAAAAAAACAAACGACAAAAAAAATGAAAACTTTAAAAAATTATGTGAATGCGAAGCCAGCGGGCGAAGTAATGGGAACCGTCATTAACTGGATTATTGGGGTATCCGGTGCTATTCTGTGTGTGTACGGTGTGTACATACAGTTAGTAAACTATTTTAACTAACCTTTAAATAGCCATAATATGAAAAACTACATTAAAAAAGAGTTAACCTATACTCTACCCTACGGGACTGAATTAGAGATCAGGAAGGCTGCAAAGTTCAGGCAGCAATTATATAGTAAGTTTAATTCGGTTAATGTTTACCCGGATGGATTTGATAAGATCAAAATCATAGCAAGCAACTAACCTTTAAACAAACGACAAAAATGGAAACTGCAAGAGATCGCGAACAAATCAAATTAATAGCTCAAAAAATAAAATTAATGGGTTATGATGTTTATTTATCACAATCGGGAACCTACGGATTTTTTTGTAGACAAGACGGCTTAAAACTTATCTGTTTTCAGATAAGATATTTTAGCGTTTCTTTCTCATCTAATCACAAAGGGAAAGGAATCGGATCGGGCGCTCAAATTGAAGAAAAGAATATGTTTAATTTAGACTGGCTTACAAGTGATTTCGTAACTCAGTTATTGAATTGCAATCCTTATAAAAGTAGGCGTAAAAATGAGGTTTTTTATTCATGGACTAACTTAACGCAGCATTTAGAAACGTATCAATCGAGCAGTAAATACACTAACCTTTAAACCTTAAAAAAATGGATTATCTAAATATAGATTTGAGCAGTGTCAGCGAAAGAGAGCAGGAAATTTTAGAAGGTTATAGTTTTGATACTTTACTACTCGAAATTAATTGCAATCTGACTGAGATAAACGAAACAACAGTAAGGGCTCAATTTGAACTATCTCTAAAATCAAATATCACAACAGCCAGAGAGATTTTTAATGCGAACTTAAAAAATATAGTTATTCATGCAGTAAGCCAAAGAAAATCTAACCTTTAAACAACAAACAAAATGGAAACTACAAAAAGTGATTTAGTGTACAGTATTAGTAATGATGATTTATGTATTGAAATTTCAATGCTACTAGAAAAATCTGATTACGATGCAAATTGGGCTGGTGATAACGGGGCGGATGGATTTGAAACAGAAAATGTTTTAAGTATAAGGGAAATATTAAACCAGTTTTCTAACTCTGAATACGGGGTTGATTTACAAATATGGGAGCAGGGAAATGCTTTTGCAAAAAGTCTAAAGCCAGAATTTTTGCTTGAGATCAAAGCATCTTTAGAAAAGTCGTTTATTGAAACTTTTGATTTAGTTGAAAGAATATAAACTAACCTTAACGTGCAATAAACCATACTAAAATGAAAGATTTTATGAGATATGAAGGATTAGCTGTTATGACCAAAACTATAATATTTAGGCCTTTCGGCCGGTCGTCAGGATTTACTTTGTCGTTTACCTGGCGACTTTTTTTTAACAAACGATAAAATAAAAACTATAAACTACAAGTATTTATGAAAACGATAAAAACAGGTAACAAAGAGATCACTTTCAATGCAAAGTATTTCATAATTCAAGGAAACAACGGAAACCATACGGGACGAAATCGCTATTGGGCTTTAAATAGCGAAGGTTACAAAACCAAAAAAGAAGCTCAAAAGGTTTATAAAGAGATGGTAAAAGAGAATGGAGATATTGAATTTGGGTTAACTCCTCTTCGTATTGTGAATGCTGATGAACTTGTTATTATTTACGAATCAGCAGAAAGAATTAGTTTCCTTAGCAATTTTGATATAAACTTGATGGATTTGGAAGCAAATTAAATAGCTAAAAAATGGAAAATATATATTTAGTCTACTTTGAAAAGAAAGATTTGCCTGGCAATACCTTTCTAAATGGCTATTCAATCCAGTGTAAAGGAGTTAATGAATTAATAACCGAATTAACGGAGCTAATCAAATTAGACGTTCAGAACGTAAATATTTATACGGTTATATCTAACGCCTTCATGATCTAACCACTTTACCCGTGCAATGGTATCCAAATAAGAAAAAGATCAAAGCAAAGAAACCGACAAAGACCGGTTTTTTGATATCTTTCAATGGCAAACGTATCCAGGCTCGTAATACCCTGGATTTAATCCACAAGCTAAAACGCATGCCTGACCCTGTCCATGTGCACACAATACGAAACCCGAAAGAAAAATGCCCTAAATAAATAGGGCATTTTCTATTTATTCGCTATATTAGTACTCAATACAGACAGGCACCCAGCTGCAAGGGGAGTGAAATAATAACCACATATTAGCTAAACATCCAAACAAGCTAAAACCCCAAAGAATAACCCAACACCCTACAGCCTCACTACAGCCTCTCATAGACACTGTAACAAACAAGGCTATCAATAACAAAAGTCTTATCAATCTCCTCACTCAAGGCAAGCACACAAGCCAAACACCCCATCACACTCACTAACACACACCCGCAACCATGTCCCAAGCAGGGAACATTCCCATTATGAGAATAATCGAAAGGTACTCTCCCACTTTGGGAC
>Ga0163147_10003156_pt1 | contig 22359 bp, 18 predicted proteins | sample OliLakLV19MP6G1_FD_148597 | JGI IMG/M metagenome (GOLD analysis project Ga0163147, IMG submission 148597) | Freshwater microbial mat bacterial communities from Lake Vanda, McMurdo Dry Valleys, Antarctica- Oligotrophic Lake LV.19.MP6.G1 | ecosystem: Environmental > Aquatic > Freshwater > Lake >...
AACATCTCGGGGCAGGGCTTCACAACCGCCTACAGTTGGGTGTCACAAGAAGCCGGCCCCTGGAACTATTCAGGAACCACCTTCGCGTTTATCCCGGAACCCTCGGCCTTCCTACTCGCCGCATCTGGCGTGGCGCTCCTGGCATTGGCCAAGCTACGACGCCTGTGAAGCCTGTAAACTAGCGGTTTGGATATGCACACCAAGCCGCTTCAGCTCGGCATCGCCGGATCCGGCTTTGCCGGCAAGTTCCACCACAAGAACCTTCGAGGACTGCCAGCCATCACCGTCGGCGTTACCAGTTCGCGCGCCGAATCGCGCGAGGCTTTCGCCAAAGAGTTCGGCGTAAAAGCATACGCTTCGGTGGACGAGATGCTTCCAGACATCGACGTGCTCGACATCTGTACGCCGCCTTCGTCGCACCTGGCGTACATCCGCAAGGCCGCCGCGGCAGGCAAGCACGTCATCGTCGAAAAGCCTTTCCACGGCTTCTTTGGCTCACCTGAAATCCACTCGAAAGAAGAGATGCTCGCCTCCGTAACTGAAGAGTTGCGGGACATCCGCCGCGTAGTCAGCGACAGCGGCATCCTGCTCGGATACGCGGAAAACTACATCTACGCGCCCGCTGTGCAGCGCGAACGGGAAATCATTGAGACGACCAAAGCGCAGATCTTGCGCATGACGGCGGAAGAGTCACACTCAGGTTCGCACTCGCCTGTCTACGGCATCTGGAGCGAGCAAGGCGGCGGATCCCTCATCGGCAAAGGCTGCCATCCGCTCGGTGGCGTGCTCTATCTAAAGCGCAAAGAAGGCATGGCGCGCAATGGCAAGCCGATCCGCCCGGTGGCGGTGAGTTGCCGCACTCATGCGATCACCAAACGTCCCGAATTCGAAGATCGCGGCTACCTCCGCACCACTTACAAAGACACCGAAGACTACGCGTTCCTGCACGTGATCTTTGAAGACGGCATGATCGCCGACGTCATGACCAGCGAACTCACACTGGGCGGAGTCTACGATTTCATTGAGGTTTTCGCGAACAATCATCGCACCCGTTGCCATATTCAGCCGGTGAAAGTGGTCGATCTCTACAGCCCCGACAAGAAGGAATTCGCAGGCATGGATCTGATGGAAAAGATCAGTTCGAATGAGGGCTGGATACAGGCGTATCCGGAATTCGGCTGGAGCAACGGGCAGTTTTACGAAATGCGAGACTTCGTTTTTGCGATGCAGGAGGGCCGCCAGCCGGAATGCGATCTCGAACTTGCCATCGACATCACGCTGGCAATTTACGCGGGGTATGTGTCGGCGGACCGCAAGGGCGCGGAAGTAGACGTGCCGCGGATCTAGCGCCGCGCGCTCGTCAGCGAGCGCAGCAAACTATTCAGGCGGCGTCACGTTCCACTCGCGGATGACGCGAGTCTGCCGTTCGTATCCCAACAAGCTCACCGTCGCCGTATCCAAAGCCAACCTGCGACCCGCAACCGCAGGCAGGCCAATCCACGCCGCGGCCAGAATCCGCAGAATGTGCCCATGTGCAAACACGGCTGCCTCATCGCCATCGCACGCGGTCAACCGCTCTACGATACTCGTTGCGCGGGCATAGACCTGTTGCAAGTTCTCGCCGCCGGTGATGGGCGACAACCACACCGACCACTGTGGATCTTCGTCCGCGCGGATTTCCAGCGTCGTGCGGCCTTCATAAATACCGTAGTCCCACTCAAGCAGATTGTTATCGACTCGCGCGTTCGCGGCAAGTCCCGCCAATTCGCAGGTCTCCGTCGCACGTCCCAGCGGACTCGTCAACACCAGATCGAACGTCCGGCCCTGCAAATAGCGGGCGATGCGGCGCGCGCGTTCGCGGCCTTCTTCAGTCAGCGGGATGTCCGTGCGTCCCGTATGCTTGCCGCTCTTCGACCACTCGGTCTCGCCGTGGCGAATCAGATACACATGCTCCATCGTTTCCCTCGCTCCAGATCAAAAGCCAATCGAAGACTTCTCGCCCCAGATCCACTGGCTGAACCAGTCGAAGTTCTGTTCCAGTACCGCAAGCTGCTGTTTCGGCTTGTTGATGCCATGGCCGAAACCTTTGAATACCGACAGCTTCACGGGGACGTTGCGATCCTGCAGCGCCTGATAAAGCTCGTAGGCATTGGGTATCGGCACGCGCTTATCCAGTTCCCCATGTTGGATCAGCGTCGGGGTCTTGGCATTGTTCACATACGTGATCGGCGACGTCTTCTTGTAAATCTCCGGATCTTCCCAAGGCGTGGCCTTCAAATACTGGCGCGTGAACGGATGGATATCCGTGTTCACGTAATAAGTCATCCAGTCTGAAATCCCGGCGCCAACCGACACAGCCTTAAACCGATCGGAAAAACAGGTGATGAAGGCCGAAATGTAGCCGCCCTGACTCCAACCCATCGCGCCGACGCGCCCACCGTCGACGAAGCCCTTCGCGATCAGCGCGTCGACTCCCGTGATCACATCGTCGTAATCGCCGACTCCGAGATTGCGGACATTGAGCGCACGGAATGCCTCTCCATAGCCCTCGCTACCGCGATAGTTGGGCCGAAGTACCACCGCGCCCTTCGCGGCGAAACGCTCGATCGGATAGTAGCGGTCTGCGGCAAGATCCGCGCGATCCGTTCCCCGCGGGCCGCCATGAATCACTACGAGTAGCGGATATTTCCTGGCAGGATCGAAATCCGCGGGCTTGATCAGAACGCCCTCGATCATAGCACCGTCTTTGCTCTTCCATTGTGTGAGTTCGCGGGTCGCACTGCGGAACGGCTTCCACTGTTCGTTCATGTCGGTGATCTTGCGGGCATCGAAACTCTTCAGCGAAGAGAAGCAGACTTCAGAAACGCGATTGTTGCCGCCGCACACAAACGCGGCCGAATCAAAGGCCTTGCTGAACGATGGCCGCCCCATGAATATGTCGGTGGGTTGGCTGATGCGGACGCTGCGGCGCGTCTTCATGTTCATCAGATGCAGGTGTTGAAACGTCTTGGCCGGAGACTCGTACCAGAGCCCTTCGTTTGTCCACTCGAGCAAGCGTGGCAACTCGTCCTGGTTTGCTGGCAAAAGTTCCGGAGCGCCGCCAGATGCGCTGACCACGGCAATCCGCGGTGTCGCGTAGAAGTAGAATTCACTGCCGTTGGCGCTCTCGTAGGCAATCGACTTACCATCGGGCGACCAGACCGGATTCGTATCCGGACCCTTCGTTACGGTCAGCGTCTCGATCGTCTTGCTGCCGATGCGGATCAGATAGAGATCGGCGGTTCCGCCCGAGCCGAGGTCGGGATCTTTGGTCCCGCTAAAGGCGATGCGCGTCGAGTCAGGCGACCAGCGAAATCCAGAAACGCTATAGCTGTTGCCTTCGGTGACGCGTTCCGGCTTGGATCCCGGCGTTGGCGCGATCGTCCACAAATGGACCATCGCATAGTCGCGCTGCACGATTTCGAAGTCGCCGTATTTCTCTTTGCGGAGCTTCTTCTCTTTCGATTCCGGATCGGCCGAGAGAAACGCGATCTGCTTGCCGTCGGGAGACCATTGAAACGCCGAAACGCTGGTTTCAACGCTCGTCAACTGCGTGGATTCGCCACCGTTCGGAGCGATCGCATACAACTGCTGCTTGCCGTCGCGATCGGAAAGAAACGCAATCAGTTTGGCGTCCGGCGACCAGTCGGGCGCACTGCTCGACTTCTTCGAGGCCGTAAGTTGAATCCCCGGTTCCGATCCGGAGGTGAGAGCCATCCAAATCTGCGAACGGAACTCGTTCTCTTTCCAGTCGGCCTCGGTGACTGTGTAGACGACCCGTGAACCGTCTGGTGACAGCCGCGGCGATGCAGCGGACTTGAAGCCGACCGATTGCTCAAGAGTCGGCGTTTGCGCCAAAAATACGATCAATGCCCCGCAGAAGATCATTCTCCTAATATAGTGCAGCGGACTTGGGCCAACCGAAGCGATCCGTCGTCGGTGTCTTCACTTAAGAACGACCAGTACCAGCGGCATCGCTCCCCTTTAACCGTGAAGCCGGACCAATGGGAACTAAAGGCCCGTCAAGATTGTCGCGGAGCGTCACCGACTGGTAGTTTTGCGAACTACCCAAGTCGTCATCGCGCGTTGACTTTGCACAACGGTCGTCTTAATGGGATCGAGCAGTTCGCCGCCGAGTTCGGCTGTCAGTCTAAGCAACAGAGCTTCATCGACGAGATAGCGTTCCGAGCCATCCGGCAGTAGGTGGCGGCGGCCTGTGATCGGCCGGATGAGGCTCTCGATGCCGATGGAAGAGGCGAGGCGGCAGAAGAAGAGTCCGCTGGGCTTGAGCATCCGCCAGCTTCCTTGCAGCATTGCGTTGAAGTCCGCTTCATTGCTGGCAAAGTGCAGCACGGCGCTGCTGATGACGACGTCCGCGGTGGCTTCTGGAAACGAGATTCGGTCGAGTAACTGGCAGAGAAAGTTGCTGGCCGGAAGGGGCCTTGGCGCGACTTGCGCGGCTAGGTCGCACACTTCCGCAACCGCGTGCGGATCGGCATCGACGCCGCAGACATCGTAGCCTTCGCGCAGGAAGTAGACAATGTTGCGGCCGCCGCCGAAGCCGGCATCGAAGATACGGAGAGGAGGGGGCGCGATGCGACCTCGTAGGATCTGATCGAAGAGGTAGATGTCGATGGGGCCGAACTGTTCTTGCAGGGAGAGCACGCTTCCACATTCTAGCGTCGAGGATCGCGTCGTGTTGTCGATCGATCGCGCAGAGAGAACTGCGTCCGCTGGATCCCAATCAGTAGCGGCGTGGCAGCGATGGATCGGACGCGACTTTGAGCCTGTGGGTGTTGGGTTAGAAAGCCGTGGGATCTGGGTCGCCTCCGGCGAGTTCAGTCGGTCTTGGGTAGTCGCTTCGCTGAATACTCGATTGTCAAAGATCTCGCTGCGCTGGGGTAGAGTCGAGGAGCAGCGCGGGTGCCCAAGGGTCCCGTTTCAGCTCCCTGCTCATCGAACCGGACGTGCCGATTTCCAGCATCCGGCTTTCCGACAGACTTCACATAGGGCACACACTGGAATCAATCGCGTTCAAGACGATACACACCCAACGGCCCAAAGAACATCTCCAGGGGAAACCGGCGTGCACCGCCAGATCGCGTCTCGATGTGACGGCGGCGCAGAAAATGCCGCACCCGCTTTTCCACATAACGGCTCACAATGCGACTAAGCCTGGCGACGGTGCCGTGCCGGAAGTAGTTGTGCCATCCTCGCAGCTTCGCATTGAGGAGGTCGGAAAGCGGGAAATTGCTTGTAAACTCGAGGCCGGGATCAAGGGCCAAAACGTGAGGGCAACGTCCGGTTGATCTCTTCCTTGCACATTCCGATATGGTGAGTCGTCTGCAGTGAAGGCCTGTAGTTATCCAGGAGATCTAGCCCGAATTATGTCGTCGCGGGCCGGGGATCGTAATGGTTCTCTTGCTCAATCACTTTCCCATCGGGGCTTATGCGGAAAACATCCACGACGCGCAGGACCTTCCCCGATTTCAGCGCCACGTCGGCTCTCACACAGATCGCCGTTAATGCATCGTTGAGGAAGTAATCGATCGCCTTGGCCTCTCCGAGAGCCGCGTAGATCCCGGCGAAGAAATCCAGCAAAGCTAACTTGCCCCGCAGGGGGGCGTCGCTACCGCCGGCAGCCAGCGGCGTTCTGAAAAGAACATCGTCATCGTACGGAACGCCCGATACATCCCCATTGGTAAGTCCGCTGAAATAGCAGTCGGCAATGGCGCGGAGTTGCGCCTCTCTATTAAGGATTTGCTGAGGAGAGTTACTCATACACCCAAGAATAACTCAGCTTTCGTCCTGGATTAGGTCGCGATCAACGGCGCAGTGTGACGTAGACTGGTACCAGCCTTGGCTTCGCACTACGAGCCATGTTCCCAAACCCGCGGTTTGCATTGCGGAGTTCACGACTCTGCGTTTCGCGAACCGGCATAGTGCGACATAGATAACTTTGCAGAGTGACCCCACGACGGTGCAAAGTTCGCCCCTCTTCGGATACATCCGAAGCGCATCCCGGATGTGCCCGGTACAGGTCGGACTTCGGCTTACTTTCTAAGCGTCAACGGACAATCAGAGATCCGCGATACATCCCCATGCCGCAAGAGAAGGCGAGAGTTCTGGCTTTCTCTTGCGCAGGAATCTCGATCGGCACGCTCTTGCCCGGGGGGAGTTCACGATCGATCCCCAGGTCGGGAAACACCACCCTGCCAGCGCAGTTTTGCGCGTCGAGTCTCCGAAAGGAGAGCCGTATCGGATTGTTAGAATCGACCACGATCCTCGCCGGTTCATAGCCCTTCGCGCTCACCGAAACGATCTGCGCATTCGGAATCTCCTGCCGTGTCGTCGAAGGCGATGGGCGCTGAGCTTCGATCCGTAGGACAAACGGAAACGTCAGCACCGCGCGGTGTCGTTGCACTTGCAGCCACACTTTGTAAACACCGGCGTTCCTAAATCCGGTAACGGTGTCAATCTCAGTGGGATTCGGGCCAGGCATCGCGTGCGAGTGAACCCATGGACCGGCTTGCGCAGCAACCGTAGGGTTGGCTTCGAGAGGATGCGCGTGGATGACTTCATCGCCTTCTTTGCGAACCAACAGGATGTGTCCCCAGGCTCCGAGATAGGGCTCTAAATCTGAGATCGCATTGCCGCTGGATGAGTCGGCGAGGGTGAACCGGAATGAGATGTCGTACCCAGCTTGCAACGGCCCTTGCGTCGATAGGGTTGCCCGAATTCCCGCAACTGTCACTTCTCTCCCGCCAGTCTCGCGCAAGGCCGAAGGCGCATGAGGCGGACCCTCCACCGTCACTCGAAATCTGGCGATGGTTTGGGTCTGCCCCGGAGGCGTGTGATCGACAAAGATCCAATAGGAACCGGCCTGTGGGAAAACGTGGGATAGAGCGAACAACTGCCGCGTTACCGGATCCGGGTGGATGTGGCTGAATTCGGCCAAGTCATCGGAGATGACCAGGACATGCATCTCCTTCTCGTGTACCCGCTCGAGAATTGTAAATGGGCTGGTCACTGCAAACGCCACTCTCTCCCCCGCGCGCCACGCCGCTGTCTTGGTGGACAAGCGGAGACCTTCTGAGGTACCCAGTAGCTTCCAATCTTTCTGGTCGGGATGATCGAAAGCGCCTCGGAACGAAGGGCCGATCAGATAGGGATAAGCCATCGTGCCGTCTTCCCGTGTGGAGAGAAAGTAAGCATAAGTGCCTTCCGGGAACTCAGGCGTTTTTGCGAAGCACCCGTTGTGTTCGTCCAGATCGCCGAGACCCTTGACGTACTCATAGTCTTCGAGAAAGGTTCCCGAGGGGAACTCGGCGGCGATGGAGGGCCCTTCCTGCGCGGGGGTGAGGTCCTCTCTTCCTGGCAGTCGGCGGCGCGTGCTCTCAGTGCGCGGGCGATAGGAAGACTGGAACCGCCTCACTTCTTGCCGGTCGTCCCACCCATACGGTCCGTAGATCGGGTGGCCGTCCAGCGCGAATCCGATTAGGGGCGAATGCGCTTGTTTTTGCTCCAGCAAGATGCGCAAAAGAGCTGGGGTGGGGCCGGGGTGTTTTGCAACGGTATCCACATGCCATAGATTCTGGTCGCGATAGGAAAGTACACCGGCGAGATTGTAGATCGGCACTCCGTTGATGAAAGTGCCAATCACACCCAAGGGCAGCGGTGTATGCGTGACGGCTGGTTTCGGTTGGCGCGGAATTCGATACGTAAAGCGACGGACGCCGCTCGCGCCATCGTAGGGGCGCGTTTCCAGCGCGCCAAAAGACTGCATTGACAACCCTGCGGATTCCACGATGACAAACCGCTCGTTGCTAATGACGCTGTGAACCTCGGGGCCCACCGCACGGGCACCCGGTGGGAGCGTCGAACGAATCCATTTATCGAGACGCGCATCCGCCGCCTGTACCGAATCGATCGCAAGAAGCACGAGCAGCCAAAGGTTTTTCATTCGATTTTCATGCAAAAAGACAACTGCGACATCGTTGCCGCAGTTGCCGATCTTTGCTCATCCAGTCCAACTAAAAGTCCAAACGCAAGTCCAGAGATGCAAGCTTCTCGGATCGCTTGCACTCGTGGTCTGTCCGAAGTTGCCCGCTCCGAGGGTCGTTCTCACACCGAGCCACGAGAAGTGGTGTAGCGCCTTGTAGACCTCCGAACGGAACTGCACGATGAACTTCTCACTCACCTTGAAGTTCTTCTGCAGTGACGCATCCCAATTGTTCGTGCCTGGCCCACGCACAATATTGCGTCCCAGGTTCCCGAAAGTTCCCAAACCAGGTAACGCCAAGGCACTCTGGTCGAACCACTGGAACCGTGTGCCGCCGTTCTGCTGTCAGTCTCCCACCACATCGGGACGCTGATTGCCAAGCCTCTCACGGTACGAGGCAATAGTCGAGTCCGACGAACTCGCCCCAAACCGCGTCGCAGTGCCAGATGCCGTCGGCCATCGCTGGCCCTTCATGGAGATTGACTACCGGATAGTCACGTTCACAGGATTCGAAGGCTTCTGGTCGGCAGTGACGACGATGTCGACTTTGCCCGCTCCGGTGAGTCGCGCAGGTAGCGGAAGGATGACCTGATCGAGGCCCGGGTACGCGCCTTGCTTGCCCGCATACGTCACCGGAACCGCCATCCCACCGATCGCCGCGGTGACGTTGGTCGCCGAGCCAAGCCCGGTCATGTAGAGGACGAGAGTGGCTTGCTCGTCAGTCGGGCCGATCGTGATCGGACCGGAGACACGCTCCCAGATCATGCGCCCGTCGCGGATTCGAGTGATCTGAGCGTCCGCAAGATTCTCGAAGTTCTGCTTAAAGACGCCAGGGTAGATGGATGCGATGTTCAGTGCGCTGGGTACCATCGCTCCGCCAGCGGTGATCCGAACGGTTGCCAAACCAGTGGCTGCCGCCTCAGGCACGCGATAGACGATTTGTTTCGGCGAAGCGTACGAGATCTGAGCAGGAAGAGCCGCGCCGCTGGAATCGATCACCGTTACGGTGGCTCCGCCGAGGGTGGTTGGCCAGTTGTCGTCCGGAACCGATTCGGTTGAGGTCGATAGCTGGGCTTCGAATTGCGCGTTCGCGGTGACCAGTGAGCCAGGCGTCACGGGTCCGCCTTCGAGAGATGCCGAAGACCTGCTGATCGCGTTTGCGGCGACAAGGCCGCCACCGGCGTCGTCGCCCGTTGCGTTTCTAAACGATGCTCCGTCGGCGGCATTGAAGATCACCACGCCATTCACCCAAACGCCAGTCGCGCCGAGTCCGGTATTCGATTTCGTCACCGCCACGGCGGGAACGCGGGGGATTTGCGCCAACACGTTGGTGGCCGCGGCCCAGTTCATGAAGACGCCTCCATTGGCGCTGCCGCCGGCGAACCACGGGCCGATCACATAGCTTGGCAAATTGTTGGAGTTGACGTAGATCGTTGTCGCTGTGGTTCGGATCCTTTGCACATCGGCGTTGGCAGGAGTCGAAACGCCACCACCAGGCGCCCGTGCGCCCGCCGGTTGCGTGCCCGGCCAAGTAGTTTGAGGTCCTGCCGATGGATCCCAGCCGATGAGCGCGCGTGCGGTCGTCTGTGAGTTCCTGGTTTGCCAGAATTTCAACTGCGGATCCGTTGAACTTTCCGCACCTGCGAAACTACCATTGTTGAAATAGTCTTGTGCGTCGGTTGGCACGGCAGTCATTGCGCCCGGCCCCATCTGCGTGCGCACCGCTCCATAGTATTGAACGCCCTGGATGTAAGGAAACGCGGGCGATCCGTCGGGCTTGATTGTGACGAAATAGGCATAAGTGCCATTGGGAAACTCCGGCGTTGTCGTGGTGCGTCCGTTGAAGACATCGAGATCGCCCAGACCGGCAACGAATTCGTTGTCCTCAATGTAGCGGCCGATCGGGAACCGGTCGCTGATGGGCGGCCCTTCCTGAGAAGGGGCCAGCTTTTGCGGAATGTTCGGGTGGTATCCCAGAGCCCAATCCGGTAGGGAGTCGCGCCGCGTCATCGTTCGCAACCGGTAGCCGGACTTCAACAGCTTCACCCCGCTCGCCGGATTCATGGGATCCGAGTAGCCATAGGGACCATAGATCGGATAGCCGTCGAGGGACCATCCTAAGATGGGCGAATGGATCCAAGGCGCGGCCTTCTCGCGGTAAGTGCTGCCGTTGCGGCCCGTTGCCACAATCTCCACATTGTCCTCGAGCTGATGGCGAAGACAAATCGGCTGAATATGGTTGTGGTACGTTCCTTGACCCGGTTGGTGGGCGAAGCACGAATCGAACGTCTCCACCTCTCCGAATAGCGCGTCGCGCAGCCAGATGCCATCCCCTGTTTGCATGCCCGCAGGCTGCGCATGTGTCGTTCCAACACAGACAGCAAGCATGCCTAATATCTTCATCGTCGTTAGTTTGTTCATAGTCAACTCTCTAGAGCTTGTCGGCTTCCCCGCGCGGTTGAGCGCGTAGAATGGCAAGCAATTCTGCGGCCTCTGCCGGATAAATCGCCTTTACGTCCTGCGTTTCATTCGGATCTTCGTAGATCCTGAAGAGATACTGAGCTGTCGTCTGACCCATCGCCTGTTCAACGAACTTGAAGTCCCCGCGAAACACCGCCGAGCTAGCTCCGCCGCCCAGCACCACGGCACCGCGTTCCGCCGGTTCCTCGCCAGCGAGTTCTTTCCAAAGGCTCACACCATCGAACTCGACGCCTGCTGTGTCGAACTTCGCGGCCTCGGCCAATGTCGGCAGCCAGTCCATCACAGTGAAAAGAGTGTTGTGGATCCGCCCAGCCGGCAAAACGCCGGGCCAGACAGCGAGCGCGGGAACCCGCAATCCACCGTCAAAGGCCCCGCCCTTCTGTCCTCGCAAGGGATCGTTACTTCCGCCGCCGTTCATATTGACTTGCCCACCGTTGTCGCTCATCCAAACGACGATGGTGTTGTTGGTAATTCCTTCTTCTTCCAATACGGCGGTGACCCTTCCGATTGCCGCATCCATGGCGTCGACCATGGCGGTAAACTTGCGCCGGTCAGGATCGTCAATGTGAGCGTACTTCGCCAGATACTCTTCTTGCGCCTCCAGAGGCAGGTGCGGCGCATTGAGCGAAAGATCAATAAAGAAAGGCCGTTCTTTGTCCCGTTCGCGGATGAAACGAATGGCTTCGGCTGCCAGCAAGTCGGTGGTGTAGCCTTCTTCCTGGACCAGCGTTCCGTTTCGATACCAGTCGACGCGGTTGCCCGCAGCCGTATGGGTGAAGTAACCCGTTTCTCCGCCTAGAAATCCATAATGTAGGTCGAAGCCTCGCTTGTGCGGCAGGTACTCCGCAGCGATGTCGCCCAAATGCCACTTCCCGATGAGAGCAGTCTGATAGCTTGCGACGCTCAACATCCGTGGCAGCAGGGTCTCTTTCGCCGACAATGCGCTGGTACGAGGAATCGCCCCCAGGATCCCCAATCGGAACGCGGACTTGCCCGTGAGCAACGCGGCTCTGGTGGGGCTGCAGATCGACATGGTCCGATACTGATCCAGACAGACTCCATTGTCGGCAAGACGGTCCAAGTTCGGTGTGGAGATCGCAGGATTGTGGAATCCGATATCGTTCCAGCCCAAGTCGTCCGACACGATCAGCAGGATGTTTGGGCGAACTCTAGCGGCAGTCTCTTCGTGAGCGAGAACCACGCCAGCAAGCAAACCCAGAAAACCACGCCGCGAAAGTCTAAGATTCGTCATAGTAGCTCGCAAAACTTAGCCTCTGGAGGAGACTGAATCCATGTTGCACCAGGAATGTAAAGATTCTATGTGGAACGCGAGTTCGTGTTACTTTCCCGCCCGTTGCCGTGTCTATACCGATGTTGAACGTGTTGAACGCCACTTATGGAACCGCCCCTGCTGCCACGCGTTCACGACTCCGGTTCGCGAACCGGCGGCCTCGGTTGTCCGCGAGTGTCAATCAGAAGCTCAAGAAATCACCGCTCCTGGCCGATGTGCTTACAGGGAGTGTACCTGCAACAGCGTGGTCGAGCCTGGAGTCCGCCTCAACGAATATGAAGTGATCGCGCCGCTCGGCGCCGGTGGCATGGGTGAGGTATATCTCGCTCGCGATACCCGGCTGGACCGGATGGTAGCCCTGAAGGTCCTCTATATGGACGCGGAGGGCGACACCTCGCGGCTAGACCGTTTCGCCATAGAGGCGAAAGCGGCTTCTGCGCTCAATCATCCCAATGTCGCCTCTGTCTATGGCATCGGCCAAAGTGGCATTGGCCAGTATGGCCAACAGGGAACGGTTTGCTACATCGCGATGGAGCACATCAAGGGCAAGACGCTCAAGCAACTGCAATTGAGTCCGGAAGAGGTTCGTGAGGTGGCGATTCAGGCGGCCTCGGCACTTGAGGCGGCTCATACGGCGGGCATTATTCATCGCGACATTAAGCCAGCGAACATCATGCGGACCGAATCGGGCCTGGTGAAGGTGTTGGATTTCGGTTTGGCGAAGCGGCTGTCGTTGGATGGCATGAACAATGGGCTAGGGCTAACGCGCGAAGGTACGGTGATGGGGACTCTGGGTTATATGAGTCCCGAGCAGTTGTTGGGGCGCGAAATGGATGCGCGGACCGATATTTTTTCGCTGGGTGTGGTCTTTTATGAGCTGTTGACGGGCAAGTTGCCGTTCGCTTCGGATTCGTATCAGACGGCGTTGGCTGAGGTTGTCGGTTCGACGGTTGCACCGGCATCCGGGCAGACGGGCCAGTTGCTGCCCGCGGCGCTGGCTCCGGTGGTATTGCGGTGCATTGAGCGGGATCCGGACCGGCGGTTTCAAACGGTGACGGAACTGATCGGGGCGTTGAAGGCTGTGGATTTCGCGCGTCCGGTGGTGGTTGCGCCTGCTGCGCCGGTCGTCAAGAAGTCGCGACGCGAATGGATATTGGCGGGTGCTGCAACCGCAGCGGTCGCCGGGCTTGGCGGGGCTGCCTGGAAGTTCGACCTGTTTGAATCCGTACCGACGGGGCCTCTGAATTCGCTGGCAGTGCTACCGTTTTCGGGGGGAGCGGGCAATGCGGATATCGAGTATCTGCGTGAGGGAATCGCCGAGAGTCTGATGAACCGGCTGTCAGCGGTGGCGGGTTTGCGGGTGATTTCGCGGGATTCGGCGTTCCGGCATCGCGGGCAAGAAGCGATGGCGGCAGGGCGAAAGCTGGCGGTGCGCGGCGTGGTGACGGGGGCAATTCACAAGCTCGAAGGCTCACTACTGGTAACTGCGGAACTGATCGATTCGGGCACTGGGGATCGTGTGTGGGGCGACGAGTTCCGGGGCGGAGAGTCGGATGTACTCGCGGTTCGCGACCGCATTGCGACTGCCATTGCGGGCAAGCTGAAAGGGCAGCTCAAAGGCGGTGATTCCGCCCATCCGCATGGAGAGCAAGTCGAGGAGCATCCCGAGGCGCACGATCTCTATCTCCGCGGGCGTTTTCACACCATGAAAGTCGACGCCGGTGAGCTGCGACGGGGCATTGGATACTTTGACCAAGCGGTGGTGATCGACCCGCACTACGCGCTGGCTCATGCGGCGACGGCCGAGGCGCATATCCTGGTGGCCGACCTGTTTGTACCCGCAAAAGACGTGCTGCCGCTGGCTCGCGAAAGCGCGCGCAAGGCGCTCGAATGCGATCCGAGGTTGGCGGAAGGGCATACAGTCGATGCCATGGTGGCGATGGCGGGCGACCTCGACTGGAAGAAGGCTGAGGCCGGGTTCCGCAAGGCGATCGCACTGAATGCAAACATGTCGGTGGCGCACTCGTGGTTGGGCTGGGTGCTGAGCGCGACAGGCCGGTCGGACGAGGGTCTGGCGGCGAGTCGGCAGGCTGTGACGCTGGAACCGCGGTCTCCGGTTGCGCATGCGACGCTTGCGGCGAACCTCTATTTTACGGGCAATTATGGGGAATCATTCTCGGCGGCAGGCTCGGCGCTGGAAATCGATCCGCAGTTTCATTTGGCGCTGTTGTGGCGGGGAATGGCCATGATCGCGCGCGGGCTTCCTGGCATTGTGGCTGCCAAGCTCGAAGAGGTGCACAAGACGGTGAAGGTACCGTTTGTGACCGCGACGCTGGGGCGGGCCTATGCGGCTTCCGGCAAGGTAGACAAAGCGCGAGCGATGCTGCAGGAGCTAACCGAAGCTGCGGAGACCCAGCATGTTTCGGCCATTATTTTCGCCCAGATGTATGCGGCACTAGGAGACAGACCACAAGCCCTGGCGGCACTGGAACGAGCCTATGAGACGCGCTCGAAAATGCTGCAATGGACCGGGCGGGATCCGGTGTTCCAGGCGTTTCATCGGGAACCGAAATTTGCGGCCTTGCTCCAGCGAATGAATCTACGGATCGTTTGAGTTGGTGTTGTGTGCGGTAAAGCGGGCCGCGACCGGCATCCGAAAAAGGACCAAGCGGCACAGTTAAACTTCAACGCCGGATCGCTGCGCTGGCTGCGCTGGCCGGTGGAAAATGCGTTAGTAAAGCGGCCCTTTCGACGGATCCACGCCCGATTTGCCCATGGGCTGCAACAGGGTCCGCGCACCACCGCTCAACATGACCAGATCGGAAGGGCCCTGAAAGAACAGGAATCCTTCTTTCATGTATTGTTCCACTTGGGCGTAGGTGCCAATTGGACGTCCCACGGGAATGCCATATTTCTTGCCCGCAGCAACGATTTTCTTGATCGCCTCCTGCACAACGGGCTGGCTGGCATCGCCGCGCTGACCGTAAGAAAACGCGAGATCGTTGGTGCCGATGAACAGGACGTCAATACCGGGAGTAGATGCAATCTCATCGATGCGGTCGACAGCGCGGGACTCTTCGATGATGGTGATCACCATGGCGTTGCGGTCCGCAAAGTTCGGATAGCCTTCTGGCGCGGGCCAGCGGAAGGTTGCGAGTGCGGGTCCGGCGCCGCGTCTGCCCGCCGGTGGATACTTGGCGGAAGCGACGGCCTGCTTGGCAAGATCGGGAGTCGAGGTGAAGGGAAAAACAACGCCCATGGCACCGGCGTCCAGCGCGCGTTTCGCGGTCCAAAGTTCGTTGACGGGGACGCGGATGAAAGGCACCGCCTTGAGCGAGCGCGTCGCCAGAATCATGTTGCGGGCAGTTTCGAGGGAGATGGGGCTGTGCTCCATCTCGATCCAAAGAAAGTCGAAGCCCATGTTGGCGCATTGCGCGGCGACTTCAGGGCTGGGGATGGTGATCGTCGCACCGATCACTGGCTTGCCGGCCTTCAGTTGCTTGCGGACGGGGTTTTCCCAAGCCGCGTCTTGCGCCGTGAGAACCAGCGCCATCGAGAAGAAGAGGAGAAATCGCATCGCCTGTTATTCTATGCGTTTCGTTGGCCGTGTGGAAGCGCTACGGCAGTAGCTTGCGGAACTCACGATCGAAGCGGCCTGCCTCAGACAGTGTCTTTGCAACGCGTGGCCATTCCGTAGAAAAGCGTGGCGCGTGCTTCCAGTAGTCGGCTTCGCGTTTTTGCAGTCGCGCTGACAACGGCTGCTGACCCAGACGGGTCTCTGGTTTGGGTAGACACTCCCGCTTCTTCTTCCACTGCGAATCCTGCGGGAAGAGTGCTTCCACTACCCAAGCTTCGGTGCTTTTCGATGGCGTACAGAATACGGTTCGCTCGGGGAGCGTTGTTTCGTTAAGCCAACTTAGAAACACAGCGCGCAAGGCGTCGGTGGTGGCCGATGCAGGAGGGCAGGGTACCGCGCAAGGAAGCCTCTTGGATGGCTCGTTCTCATCCGCGACATCGGCATCGAGGTGAAGGATGAGTATGTCATAAGTGTCGAGAACTATATCCTCCGCAAGCCCGCCGTTGCGCTGGCATACGAGGCCGCACCACCCGGATACACCCTTCCAGCCTCCGCCGAAATGCCGGGCGTGAAACGCGCTGCTTTCCCGCTGGAGTAGCTTCAAATCATATGTACGATCGCCGAGTATCGATCGGACGGAGCCATGAATGACGACGTAGTCGGTGATGCCTTCGGATACCAATCCAATGCGGACAAGGTCAGACATCGGGCATGCCGCCGATCATCTTGTTGGTCCAGAGGCGGGAGAGCGTCCATCCCTTCTCGCCCCATTTTTTCATCTTGTCGGTGTATTCGACACGCTTCACCACCGTTCGACCGACGTTGTCGCGATCCACGGTGAAAAGGCGGATGCGGTCATCCTGGATCGGGAGGCCGTCCAGAACTGCTGGGTTGTGGGTGGTGAGCAGAATTTGCCTTGCGGGGTTGCTTCGAAGTATCCACTCTGAGAACTTCGCGAAAACCGCTTTCGCTAGCCCGGGATTGAGTCCGTGGTCGGCATTGTCGACTGCGCAAAACTGCGGCGCACGTGGATGCACGGCAAGGACGGCAAGAAACAGAACATACAAAACGCCCTCACTCGCATCGTAGCCGGAAAGCATATTGCGACCTTTTTTCATGAAGCGATCCTTGAATTCGACAACATGGCTTGTCGAGCTTGCAGCAGGAGAAAGGAGCAGTTGCGATGCGGGCGAAGACCCAAATTGGATCATCCAATGAACCAGCCCGAAAATATCCTGGCAAACATCCTTTGCCAAAGGGTCTAGCTTACTGAGTTTCAGCAATTCATGAACTGCTTCGGGCAAACGGCCACCCGATAGTCCCAACGGTTGTCTGGGTTGAGTCTCCGGTGCGATGCCTCGAAGCACACTCGTTGTCGGAGAGTAAATGACATACTCGCGCAGTGCAGTCATGCGGATTGAGGCAGGGTGCTTCTCACCCAGTTCTACGACCCTCAACGCAGCCAGGCCGAAGTCCTTGTTTGGAGCACCAGCCATGTTAGGTCCCCTACTAGCCTCCTTCTTGCCATTGGCCTCCAAAAGTTCCGTCTTGAATTTCCACGAAGGGCTCGGATCCTTCAGCGGGTTGTTGAGAGAAACCGCATAACTTGCATGATCCGAATGCCCACTAAAGTAGATGTGGTTTTGGAACTGGTGGGAAAGGCGGACGTATAGCGCCGCGGCACACCGGGCCGCACTCCTCTCTGCAGGAGAGTCTGATCGGTTACCGAGTTACCCGCAGCCGCGGAAAACACCCCTATCGCCTCCAGGAAATTGCTCTTGCCCGAGCCGTTCGCACCGACAAAAACGTTGAGGATCCCCAGTTCGACTTCAACCCTCTCCAGCGACTTGAAGGACTCCACAACAATCTTTTTGATCACGTCCCTGTTATCCAATACGACGGAACAGCGCCTCGTACTCACTCGTAAACGGCGTCCCAGCTATCGCATTAATCCACTCTCGCTCTTGCGAGCGTGCCCCAGCGTTCGCGTTCGACCTGCGGCATCTGGGACGCTTCGGTGAACTCGGCCGCTAAAGTCTCGGGCGTGAACGGGATCCACACGCCGCCCGCCACTTGCTCTGGGAAGCCATCAGCGATTGGATTCGATGAGCTTGCGCGGATCCACATCTCGCGCTCTCACACGCTGCTGTTCCAATAATCCAGGCAAGCTCGCTTCCGTCACCCGAAAGCGATCGTCACGGATCTGTTCCAGCATCCAGGTGCACACCGAAAACCCAAAGTGATAGAGGTCGGTATACTGCTTCAAATCCTCCGTAATCGGTGCCGATTGAAAGTCATGCACAGCCACATTCGGCAGCCCCTTGACGCGCTCAAACAACTGGCGCTTGAATTCCAGCGTGACATCCACCTGCTTGCGCTGTTGAAAATCCGCCCACACCAGCACAGTATAAGGAGGATGCACCAGATCGAAGCGCACCTCCGGATGCTTACGGATGTGCGGCAGAATGTTCACGTCAAAGTTGCGGATCATCTCTTCCAACGTGCGCGGCTGTTGCTTGAACTTCAAATTGAGATTCGCCGGATCGAGATCGTGCACCACGTGCTTGGCCGAAAACTCAATCGTCGTCGCCCACGACCACGGAATATCCGGATCGCTGAAAAACGCAGGCCCCGTCGTACGATTCTGCAGGATGTCGCGGCTGCGTTCCAACGTATCCAATGACAACAAATAGCGAACGTCATTAAAAGGATTCGAATCCCACAAATACCAAGGCAAGGGATCGGCGATCCAACGTTTATCCGGCGGACCCGCGAAGGTATTCACATTCAGATCCACAATCGCGCGTTTGACCTTCGATTGTCGAAAGGCGAGGTCGAGCATCAACCCCTCTTCATAGGCGGAAATCGCGCTCAGTGCAAGGTTCGCGGTTTTGCCTCCGAGAAAACGCTCGGCTTCTGAATTACGAAAGCTTTCGAACATCGACGATCCAACGATGATGTTGCTGTAATCGCCACGTTTGGCGAAGCCTGGCGTGATGTAGCGCTGCAGCGTATGCCAGTAACGAGGCTTCTGCGGAGTCCGGTATTGCTGAAACGGATCGACGTAGTAGTTAACGGCTCCGAGCGCGATCAAAGGGATCGCCACTGCGGCCAACAACCAGAAGGCCGAGCGAACACTAGAAGTTGAAATAGAGGAATTCGGATGCATTTTGCAAAGACGCGATCGAATAGGCCGCCAACAATCCCAACGCCACTCGCCAGGCGGGCGCAAGCACGGGCCGATCAAACAACTTCTGCGAGTTCGGTGCGAACCACGCGAACAAGAGCGCCGCCGCAATCAGCCCAAGCGATGGTTGCCACGCAGGCGAAGAAGGAACCCCGGACAACATCGTCCGCCACATCTTCCAGGCATCCGCCACGGTCGCCGCGCGGAACCACACCCACAACAGCGTAACGCTCACGAACGTCAGTGCGCGAGCCACCCACAAAGGCAGCGTCACCGGCGTTAACCGCACCAGCACGATGCCAAACCCATTCAGCAATCCCCAGATGACGAATGTCCAGTTCGCGCCGTGCCAAAGTCCTGCGATCGCGAACGTCGCAATGGTGGCGAAGTATAGATGCCGCCTTGCGCCGCCCACCGCAAAGAACACATAATCGCGCAGGAACCGCGAAAGAGTCATGTGCCAACGCTGCCAGAAATCCTGCAAATTGCGCGCCTGATAAGGCGAGTTAAAGTTGATCGGCAGGTCAATGTTCAGCATTTTCGACACGCCGCGAGCCATGTCCGTGTAGCCGCTGAAGTCGAAGTAGATCTGCACTGTATAAGCCAAAGCCGCGATCCACGCGGGGCCAAAGGTGAGCGTTGAAGCATTCCGGAAGCCCTCGGTGGCGACAGGCGCAACCAGATCGGCGATGAGGATCTTCTTCACCAATCCGGCGGCCAGCAACGACAAACCCGCCGAGAAGCGATCCGCATCGAACCGCGCGCGCGCCACGTTCGAGAACTGCGGCATCATCTGCGCGTGATGCAGAATCGGACCCGCCAGCAAGTGCGGAAAATAGCTGACAAACAGCGCATAGTCGACAAAGTTGTAGTCTGGAATCTTTTCGCTGGAAGCGTCCACCAGATAGGCGATCTGCGTGAACGTGAAGAAGCTGATGCCCAGCGGCAGCAGAATCGCCGGGACAGTCAACTGCCATCCCGCCGCTGTGTTCATAGAGGTCAAAAAGAAGCCGGTGTACTTGTAGTAAGCCAGCGCGGCAACATTGCCAAGGATGCCGACGACCAGCCAGCCCGAACTGCCACGAACGCGCCTGCCAACCAGGAAATTGAACGCAATCGAGACCGCCAAGAGCGGCACATAGCGAATTTCCCAATAGCCGTAGAAGCAGAATGAGGCGAGCAACAGCCAGAGCCGCCCCGCCGCGTGTTCCAAGAAACGGGTCAGAGCGAAGTAAACAACGCACACAACAGGCAGAAATGCGAACAGAAACTCGAAGGAGTTAAAGAGCATTTACCGGACCACCGCCTTGGTCAAACCCGCATTGCCAGCCTGATCGTAGACGCGGATCACCAGCAGATGCTCGCCCGCGCGTAGTTTGTCGAGCCGCAGTTCGAACTTCTCCTTCAGCGAATCGGTGACTCCATCGGCGGCTTCCAACGGCTGCCAGGATGCCGCATCCAGCGAGTATTCGCAGCGCCGCAACATGGACGTTGAATCCGAAGCCTCGATGTCGAGTTCCAGCTTTTCGCCGTCGCGTCGCGTCGCCGATACGTGCAAAGCAGGTGGAGTGTTATCGATCAACACCGGTGCGCTCACGCCCTCCGCTTCCCGTGCGTACTGTATCGGATTCGCCGGCCGATCGGAAGCCGCAACACGAAACAGATAGCGCCCGTCGGCCAGTATGTCGCCATCCAGCAACAGCGAATTCTCATAGGTGTTGCCGCGCAACAGCTTCCACTCGCGCTCTTCCTCGCCGCGGAAGTACACCGAGTAAATCAGCCGATCCCCTTCCGGATCATCGGCCTGCCAAGTGATCTGAGTCTGCAGCGATCCACCGGCTTTCGACAACGCCGTCGTAGGCGTGCCCGCGGGAGCGGCCGCTTCGCCGCCATCCGTCACCGTGATGCTAAAGCTTGACTGCGCGTTCGAAGCCGCCGGAACCGCTTTCGAAGCCGCACCTGCCGACGCGACCGCAACGCTTCGCACTGTCGGGGCATTATTCTGCGGCAAATACGCCGCCGTCACTGAATGCACCACCGGCGAATCTTCGCCCGCGCCGCGCATTTCCATCTTCCATTGAATGAAGCGCGCATTGGGACTCTTGATCCCCGAACTCTCCAAATCGCTCAGCGGTTCTGACCAGTCGCTCCATGTCGTATCGGGTCTTGCAGAATTGCCTGTCCGAGTGCGGAACTCCACGCGCGTGCCCTTTGGAACTTCGGCTCGCCAATGCAGACGGCCCCAACGCGCCACCGATCCCGCATCGTGTACAGGCGCTTCGAACTCGCCTTTGGGCGACAAGGCCGTCGCTAATCTGTAGATCTTACCAGCGGATCCAGAGGTCGCAAAAATCCCTTCGGGCGAAGCCAACAATCGCGAAGTTTCGCCCTCGTTCGTCTGCAGGATCAGCGTCGCGCGGCGATCCGGATTCAAGCGGTACACCCGCCCTAAACCATCGGTCGCAAACAGCAGCGCACCATCGGCCTGCACGAGGTCGTAGACGTTCTCGTCTTTCGATGACCAGACGCTTTCCACCGTGTTATCCGGAAGAATCTTGAAGATTGTCGACTTCTCAATACCCGCCACTTCATATGCCTGCACCGCGGTCGCGGGCGACGCCGACAACGTCGAAGTCACCACCGGACGCGGCTCCTGCTTGGGCTTCACATCCAACCCCGCCTGCGAATCCGTCACCGTGATGCTGATTCCCGGAGCGGTCACCATCGGGCCCGTGGGCAGGCCGGAAATCACGCCGGGCGTGCCGCCGCGTTTGGCCAAAGATCCGCCGAGCGCCGCCGCATAGATCGATCCATCGGGCATCGGCAGAATCGCGCGGATCTCGGGCAGATTGGCATCGAACAGCACAAAAGCCTTATCTTTGGCCGTGATCCGATAGAGGATCCCGTTCGGCTCACTGCCCGCCAGCAGCCGCCCTTCGGCATCGAACGCCAAGCAGGTGATGTGCGCTTGTTGACTGTCGAAATAGACTTCGCCCTTCCCCGCACCAGTGATGCGATAGATCTTGCCAGGCTCACCGGCACCCGCATACAGCGCGCCATCCGGACCAATACTCAGAGCCCAAACATAGCGCCCTGGTGCGGTGAAATATTCCGAAGCCTTGCCGTTTTCGATGCGATAGATCTTGCCGTCGGGCGAGGAAGCCGCATAGACAACGCCTTTGGCGTCCACCGCCACGGCGAAAACTTCGGGCTGATCGGATGTCCAGAGCAGCGTGCTTTTCTTGGAACCCGGCTCGAAACGGTAGACGCGCCCGCGGTGGCCAGTGCCCAAATACAACGATCCATCGTTGCCGCGTGCGACCGTCCAAACCTGCGGTTGCTCGGAATCGTAAACGGAATCGAGGCGAGGCGCGAGTGCAAGTTTCCCGTCGCGATTGAGCGAGAGTCCGCTGAGCTTGCCGCGCAGAAAGTCGTTGTATCCGCCCATTTCCCAGGTGGCTGTCGTCGCAGCGGTCATCGAAACGCAGCAAAGAACGAAAAGGCTCTTCACTCCTTCACCTCCACCTGAATGGTCTTTGCCCCGCTGGCAACAAACGCGCCAAGGTCCACGTCGAACTCCGCGATCTTCGCGCCACGGCCCGGCGCAAGTGCCAGCGATCCCGCATTCTGCATCCGCGCCAGGATCAACCCGATCGACGCCGGAGGCGCGGGCAGTTCCGAACCCGGAACCGGATACGCCGGTTCAGGACGCCACAACTTCACCGTCAGCTTGTTGTTCGCGCGCAACGAGTTCAACACGCGAATCACCTGTCCCGGTGTCC